>Ga0070741_10003766_pt1 | contig 36694 bp, 28 predicted proteins | sample Coa_R1_4_FD_66440 | JGI IMG/M metagenome (GOLD analysis project Ga0070741, IMG submission 66440) | Surface soil microbial communities from Centralia Pennsylvania, which are recovering from an underground coalmine fire - Coalmine... | ecosystem: Environmental > Terrestrial > Soil > Unclassified ... | reverse complement strand
CCAGCGCCTGCTCCAGGGCACGCACCTCGTCGGCATCGACCACGTAGTCGCCGTTAGCGACGTTGATCACGACGAACTCACCATTGTGCTGCGGCTCGAGGCGGTCTTTCAGCTCCCGATCGTAGATCTCCTGTCCCAGCCGGCAAATCTCTTCGGCGCTGAGCTGTGCAGTTCTGAGCCCAGCCGGCGCCTGCTGCTGCTTGCTCATTGTCGTCTGATCCCCTCCATATCAGTATGCCCCTTTGCCCTTGAGCACGACGGGAATGGTCTTGAAGAGGATCACGAGGTCGAGCAACGGCGAGTAGTTCTGAATGTAGTAGATGTCGTAATCGACGTTCTCGTGGAGTGGCTTGTCGGAGCGGCCGTTCACCTGCCACCAGCCGGTGATGCCGGGCGGTACGGCAAAGCGCTTGCGCTGCCACGGCTCATAGCGCTCGACGATCCAGGGCTGCTCGGGGCGCGGCCCCACCAGGCTCATCTGGCCGAGCAGCACATTGATCAGGTTCGGCAGCTCATCGAGGCTCCAGCGGCGGAGCACCCGCCCGACGCGCGTGCGGCGCGGGTCGTCGGGGGTCTTATAGCGCTGCTCGGCATCCGCCCCCGCCACCATGGTGCGGAACTTCCACATGCGGAAGTACCGGCCGTTCTCGCCGACGCGGAGCGGCCCATAGAAAATAGGGCCTGGGGAGTCGAGCTTGATCGCAATCGCGATCACCACCATCACCGGCAGCAGGAGCGCCAGCGCGGCCCCGGCGATGACGAGGTCGAACACGCGCTTCACCGCCCGGTCGAAGCCGGTAATCGCCGGGTCGCGGATGCCGATCAGCGGAATGCCCCAGAAATCCTCCACCCGCGCTCGGGCGGAGATCATCTCGAACCGCTCGGGCACGATGCGCACCTGCACCGGTAGCGGCAGCAGATCGAGCGCCAAGCGCACGATCTGCTCGTGCTGGCGCGCCGGCAGGGCCACGATCACGTCGTCGATGGCGTGCTCTTTGACCAGGCGCACGACATCGGAGGTGGTGCCCAGCACTGGATAGCCGGCGACATACGTCCCGACCAGTACCGGATCGTCGGAGGCAAAGCCGACGAGCGAGAGCCCGCTCCACGGGTGCGTGCCGATCAGCGAGGCGATCTCGCGGCCGACGGGGCCGGCATCGACGATCAGCAGCCGGCGCCCGGCGTGGCCGCTCGCTGCGAGCCAGCTCACGAGCAGGCGCGCGCCGAGGCGGAAGTTCAGCAGGAGCAGGAGATCGAGGGTGACGAAATAGGCCAGCAGAATGCGCGAGATGAAGCGAAACTCAGCCAGGAAGAAGAAGCCGATCAGCACGAGGGTGGAGATAGCCACTGCCGGCACGATGGCCCGTAGCTCGTCCAGAAAGGTCCGCGTGTGTCGCGAATCGTAGGCGCCAAAGAGGCGGAGGAAGAACGGCCAGATCAGCAGGGCCGCCAGCAGAATAGACGGCTTGATGAATGGGCCGGGCGCGACGGCGCCGCCAAGGGGAAGATTGTGGCGGCCCCAGTCAGCCGCCAGGAGCGCGCCACCCGTGAGCGTCGCATCGGCGACAAAGAGCAGCGCAAGGAGACGGTCGGCGAACCCTTTGAGCATCTGAGCGGGCCGTCGTGGCCTTCACCACCAGCACGTGGCGCACCGGTGTGGCGCGCCTGCAAGCAGCCCCGATTCTAACAACGGCCTGGGGAGGGCAACGGGAGCGGCGCTGAGCCTGCTCTGCCTTCTCCGGATGCGTCTTGCGTTTCGGCGCGTGCCTTATGCCGCAAGAAGATCCTGGAGAGCGCGGCGCCGAGCGCACTCCACCCGCTCTACCTATCCCAGTAACGTCTGGTAGAGCGCCGCCGTCTGCTCGACCATGCGCTGCACCGAAAAGCGCGCCAGCACGTCGCGCTGCCCGGCCTGCGCCAGCCGCCGGGCCAGGTCTGGATCGTCGAGCAGCGCCAGCACGTGCCGGGCGAGCGCCTCGGGATCGCCGGGTGGGGCCAGCAGCCCCGTCTCGCCATGGCGCACCACGTCGCGGGTGCCGGTGACATCGGTGGCAACGACGGGTGTGCCGGCGGCGAGTGCCTCGATGGCAGAGTAGGGTAGCCCTTCGAAGGCTGAGCTGAGCAGGAAGACGTCGAAGCCGGCCAGCAGCTGGCGTGCATCCTCGCGGTAGCCAAGGAAGCGCAGGCGCGGCATCAGGCCGAGCCGGCCGGCGCAGGCGCGCACCTGGGGCTCGAGCTCGCCGCCCCAGATCCAGACGAACTGCACCTCCGGGTGCGCGGCCGCGATACGCGCCGCTGCCTGCAGCCAGGTGAAGGGATCTTTCTGGGGCGTCATGCGCGCAAGCGTGCCGACCACCGGCCGGTGGCTCCAGCCCTCGCGCTCGCGCACGACCGCGCGATCAGCCGCTGCTTCTGAGCCCCCGGATGCAGTGGCAATGCCGTTGGGAATGGTGGCTACACGGGCCGGCGGCACCACCCGGTAGGCCACTGTCTCTTTAGCCTCAGCCGGCGAGACGGCAATCACGCAGTCGGTCCACCGGCCGAGCGCTCGCTCGATGGCCAGCAGGGCCCGCCGGCGCAGCGGACTGCCGGGAGTGAGGAAGGCAAAGCCATGAGGCGTATACACCACCTTGGGGCGGCGGCCAGAGCTGGCGCCGGCAAGGATGGCCGCCGGCCGGGCCACCGCGCCGGCCACCGAGGAGTGAGCGTGCACGATGGCATAACGCCGGCGGCGGATCAGCCAGGCCAGGCGCGCTATGGCCTGCATGTTCTCCCGGCACAGGGTACGCCGGCGCATCGGCACCTCATGGGTTGGAATGCCGGCGGCCCGCAGATCACCCCAGAACGAGAGGTCGCCGATCGCCTCATCGCGCACGCGCGGGCAGGCGACCTCGATCTCCCAGCCTTGCTGCCGAAGCCCGGCGGCGAGATCGAGCAGGTGGCGTTTGGTGCCCCCGATCGTCGCCTCGAGCACGTGCAGCACTGGGCCCAGGGGAGCGGGACTCTTCGCGCCTTTCACGTCTTCAAGGAGGCCGGCGCTTGCCGGAGCACCGTGCACCACCTGGCTACCGGCGGCAGTATTCATCGCGCCATGGCCCCAAAGCCTCGTGCCGCCAGCGCCTCGTGGTAGACGGCGAGCGTCTCTTCGACCATGCGGTCGGCGGAGAAGTGCTCGCGCACGCGCCGATAGCCGGCCAGCCCGAGCCGGCGGCGCAGCGCGGCATCCTGGCAGAGCTGCACCAGCGCATCGGCCAGAGCGGCTGGATCACCCGGCGGAACGAGCAGGCCGGTCTCGCCGTCGATCACCACCTCCGGCACGGCGGAGACGCGCGTGGCCACCACCGGCTTGGCCGCGGCCATCGCTTCCAGAAAGACGAGACCCAGCCCCTCCCAGAACGAGGCCAGCACGAAGAGGTCGCAGGCGGCCATCAGGCGAGGCACGTCGCGCCGCTCGCCGATCAGCAGAATGGCCTCACGCAGCTCCGGCGACATGGCCATGGCACGCAGTTCGGCCACGTACTCGGGGCTGGCCTGCTGCGGCGCGCCGGCCACGACGAGGCGCGCGGCCGGCACGCGCCGGACAACCTCACGCATCGCCTCGAAGAGCACCAGATGGCCCTTCTGCGGGTCGAGACGGCCGGCGCAGAACAGAAAGGGACCTTCGCGCGGGAGCCCCAGCTCGCGCCGAATCTCGCGCACCTGCGCCTCGGCGAGCGAGATGGGGCGGTCGAGCGAGATGCCGTAGTACACGCGGCGGATCTTCTCTGCCGGCACCCGTCCAACCTCCACCATGTAGCGGCCAACGTGCTCCGAGACGACGATGATGCGATCGTCGAGGCGTGAGAGCCAGCCATGGGCCAGCGCCACCCACCACCGGCGCAGCGGCGCCTCATCGTTGTGCTTGGAGGCGATGGTGACCTTCGCCGGGCCGAAGTGCCCGGCTACGGCGCCGTAGGCGTCGGCCTTGAGCAGATGTGTATGCACCACGTCGGGCTTGATGCTGGAGATGAGCCCCCAGAGCCGGCCCAGAATCGCCGCCCACGAGGTCGAGCCCTCGCCAAGGTAGAAGGGAAACGGCACGAACGGCCGGAAGTCCTCCACCATATCGGGATCTTTGAGGAAGGCCAGCTCCACCGAGTGGCCGCGGCGCTGCTGGCCGCGCATAAGCTCCAGCAGGTGCATCTGCGCCCCGCCCCGCGCGAGCGAGGTAATGACATGCAGGATACGCAGCCGGGCCGCCGGCTCGCCGGCCACAACCCCGGCCGAGCCGGCGCGTTGCACTTGCCGGGCGGAGGGCGTCATCGTTGCCAGCACTGCGGCCGAGCCCTCCGCCCCCCAGGCCAAGCCGCCCGGCCGGAGCAGCGCCGCAAGAGCGCAGCCGGGCGGCCCAGGCTCAAGCAGCCGCCCAGCGTCTCCCCCTGGTTGGTCACCGCCTCCCTCCTCCGTGCCCGGCGCTGAGCATGGCCTGCACGCCGGTGGCGAAGCTGGTCAGGCGCGGCGGCAGCCGGAAGGTGCGGCGGAGGCGGGCAGTGCCGGCCACGACGTCGCCGCCACTCGCTCCGGGTACCTCCTCGAACACCGGCTCGCAGCCGGCCTGGCGCCCGATGATCTCGGCCATCTCCTTGATCGAGAGGATTTCGTCCCCAGCCACGTTTACCAGGTGGCTGCCCTCAGCGCCAAGCGCCTGGAGCACCACGTCGACCACGTGGTCGACGAAGATGGGGTTCATCCGCGGCCGGCCACCCTCGCGTAGCTGCACCGGCCGCCTATGCACGACGCGGTCGATCAAGGCGGGGACAAGGCGCCCTTGCTGCCCTGGGCCGTAGGGAGTGAAGAGCCGCAGGATGGTAGAAGCAAGCTCTTCACCGTAGGCCTGGATGAACCGCTCCGAGGCCAGCTTCGTGGCGGCGTAGAAGCCGGTACCGTTCGGGCAATCGTCTTCTGTCCAGGGACGCTCACCCCCGCCGTAGACCGAACCGCTCGAAGCAAAGATGAAGCGGGCCGCCCCGGTGCGGCGGGCGTAATCGAGCAGGCGCTGCGTGCTGCCGGTGTTGACCTCGAAGAGGGCCCCGGCGCCGCTCGGAAAGGGTACGTTGGCCTGGGCCAGATGCACGATGGCATCGAGGCGAGCCGGGAGGCGCTCGATCGGCAGCGGCGGCACCGATAGATCGACGGTGAGCAGCTCGATGCCGGGCAGTCCTCGGAACCGCTCCAGGCGCACCGGATCGTGGCCCAGCGCATAAACGTGATGGCCGGCCCGAGCCAGAGCCGGCACCAGATGGCCGGCGATGAAGCCGGTGGCCCCGGTAACAAGCAGCTCCATGGGTTCAGGTACTGAGCCGAGGCGAGCTCATGCTGGGATACGCCAATCGCCCCGCTAGCGAGCAGCTCCATGGAGTGCGGGCGTGCCGGCCGGCGGCCCTGGCCTCCCGGTAATGGAGGTCCCTCTCCATCATGCCCAAGACCCTCCGAACGGTCATCGCGAGCTCCTCTGGGCCTTGCTCTGTGCCTCGACGACGCGGCGCAGCCCCTCCTGAAAGGGCACCTGGGCGCGCCAGCCCAGGAGCCGCGCTGCCTTCTGGCTCGATCCGACCCGCCGCACCATGGGCACCGGTGTGTCGACGAACTGCGGCTCGAGCGATGAGCCGGTCAGCTCCAGCAGCGCCAACACCACCTCGCGCACCGTCTTCTCCTCGCCGCTGCCGACGTTGAAGACCTCGTCAGAGACATCGCTCTCCATGGCGCGGACGGTGGCGCCGGCCACATCGGCGACATAGACGAAGTCGAACGATTGCGAGCCATCGCCATTGATGATCGGTGGCTGGCCGGCCAGGATGCGGCGCAGCGTGGCGTCGATCAGGCCGAAGCCCGCGTTTGGGCCGTAGACGTTCATGTAGCGCAGGATGACGTACTCGAGCCCGTACATGGCGTTGAAGGCGCGCAGGAAGTACTCGCCGGCAATCTTCGACGCGCCGTAGATGGTGCGCGCGCCGAGGGGATGCGTCTCGTCCATCACCTCGAGCGTGTCGCCATAGACGGAGGAGGCCGAGGAGAAGACGATCTTGCGCACGCCGGCCTCGCGGGCGGCCTCGAAGACGTTGAAGGTGCCGTCGACGTTGATCTCCAGGCAAGCACGCGGATTCTGTGCCGAGGGATTGATCGCCAGCACCGCCAGGTGGAAGACGCCGGCACAGCCATCGGCCGCGGGGCGTAGATCAGCTGGGCGGCGAATATCGCCCTCCACCAGCTCCACGCCAGCGCGGCTGGCAAAGCGGGATGCCTTCCCCGGCAGCTCGAAGATGCGCACCAAGGCACCCTGCCTCAGCAGCTGCTCGACGACGTAGCCGCCGATGAACCCGCCACCACCGGTGACCAAGAACCGTTGACCAGATAGCTGCACCATACGTACCCTGATGGTAGCGACTCCACCTGCCCCTCCCGGGGAACGGTAGCCGAGCCTGCTGGCAATCCGCCGCGGAGGCCGGCGGCCGGCCCGCTACAAGGGGTGAGGCTCCACCGAACCAGAACGGACGATTGAGCGCATGTGCGGCATTGCTGGCGTCTTCAGCCCCCAGCGCCCCGCTTCGCGTGCGGAGGCAGAGGCCATGGCCGCGCTGATCACGCATCGCGGGCCCGACGCCGGCGGCGTGCTCGTCGATGGCCCGGTGGCTCTGGCCAACCGGCGGCTGGCGATCATCGACCTCTCGTCGGCGGGGCACCAGCCGATCTTCAACGAAGATGGCTCGATCGGGATCGTCTACAACGGCGAGCTCTATAACTTCCACGACCTGCGCGCCCAGCTGCTGGCCCAGGGCCATCGCTTTCGCTCGGCCACGGATACCGAGGTGATCGTGCATGCCTACGAAGCCTTCGGCCCGGAGTGCGTGCAGCACTTCAACGGCATGTTTGCCTTTGCGCTCTGGGATCGGCGTGCCGGCCGGCTCTTCCTGGCGCGCGACCGGTTTGGCGTCAAGCCGCTCTATTACACCTGGCTCGACGGCCGGCTAGCCTTCGCCTCAGAAGTGAAGGCCTTCCTGGCGCTGCCTGAGTTTAAGGTCGCGCTCGATCATGAGGCGCTCGTCGAGTACTTCACCTTCCAGAACCTCTTCTCGGATCGCACCCTGTTTCGGGGTGTGCGGCTCCTGCCGGCGGGGTCCACGCTCACGGTAGACCTGGATGGCCGGCAGCAGATGTCTCGCTACTGGGCCTTCGACTTCGTAGCGCGCGACGACCACGGCGAGCGCTATTACCTCGAGGGCGTGCGCGAGCGGTTCGAGGAGGCGGTGCGCCGGCAGCTGATCAGCGACGTGCCGGTAGGCAGCTATCTTTCCGGGGGCATGGATTCCGGCTCGATCTGCGCCGTGGCCAGCCGCCAGATCCCGCACCTGCGCACGTTCACCGGTGGCTTCCACGTGGAGGGGATCGATGGGCTCGAAGCCCATGCCGATGAGCGCGCGCAGGCGGAGCGCATGGCGGTGGCGATGGGCACTGAGCACTACGCCATGCTGGTGCAGCCGAGCGACCTGCCGCGCGCGCTGCCCGACCTCGTCTGGCATCTTGAAGACCTGCGCGTTGGCTCGAGCTACCACAACTACTACGTGGCGCGCCTGGCGAGCCGGTTTGTCAAGGTGGTGCTGGCTGGCGCCGGTGGCGATGAGCTGTTCGCCGGCTATCCCTGGCGCTACGCCTGCCTTGGCGATACCGGCGGCGAGGGAGACGCGGCGCACCTGCGCGCCGACTTCGTGCGGCGCTACGCCGCCTTCTGGTCGATCCTGGTCAAGGATGAGGAGCAGGGCCGATTCTTTGCCGGCGAAGCGCTGGCGGCGGCGCGGTCGTTCGACGCCGCGGAGGCGGTGGCGCAGGTGGTGCGCGACTCCGCTGCCGATGACCGGCTGCACCTCGCACTGACCTTCGAGGCGCGGACGTATCTGCAGGGCCTCTTTCTGGTCGAGGACAAGCTCTCGATGGCCCATTCGCTGGAGAGCCGTGTGCCGTTTCTGGACAACGATCTGGTCGACTTCGTCTGTGCCATGCCGAGCCACTACAAGCTCCGCGACGGCACCGGCAAGTGGGTACTGCGCCGGGCGATGCGCGGCCTCATCCCCGACGACATCCTGGCCGCGCGCAAGCAGGGCTTCGCGCCGCCGGAAGATGCGTGGTTCCGCGGCGCCGCGCTGGGGTATCTGCGCGACGTGCTGCTCGCGCCGCGCGCGCTCGAGCGCGACGTCTTTCAGCCGGCGGCGATTCGCCGTGTGCTCGAGGAGCACGCAGCGGGGCGGCGCGGCCACAAGAAGCTGCTGTGGTCGCTGCTCTGCTTCGAATGGTGGAACCGCATCTTCGTCGATGGCGAATGGCCGGCGGGAGCGAGGGGGGAGCGCTATCCGGCTTCCGTGGTGGCCGCGGGCGAGATGGCGGCCGCGGTATGACGCCATTGGGCCGGCTGCTCGACGGCCACATCATACGGCCGGCCGCGGCGCTCGACGCGGAACGCGTAGAGCCGGTCGTGATAGACGAGCACGTCCTCCGTGCCGGGCACACCGGTACGATCCCGATAGACGTGCGGCGACAGATAGTACTGGCCACGGCCGAGCAGCAAGGGATCCAGGGTGATCTCGAAGGTGCCGGCACCGGTGAGCGGCGGCACGGGTAGGCCGGCCTCGCGCGAATCGAGGCCGCACGCCGCCACGCCATCGGCGCGAGTGATGAGCACGACCACGGCCAGATCGTCATAGGGCGCATGCGCTTCGTACTGAAGCCGGATGGTCAGCCGCTCGCCGGCGTAGACGGTGGTGGCCGGCCGGCCGGCGGCGTCGAGGAGCTCGACCGAGGTGAACCGAACCTCACCGGTGCCCCAGACGTGGCGGCGCGGCTCGGGTGCCGAGGTGCCATTCGCACCGCCGGCAGCCGGTGCCGCCGAGGCATCGGAGAAGCGCTGGAGCGCCGCCCGATTGCTCAGCTCGAGCCGCGTCTCCTCCTGCGCGCGCAGCGTCGCCTCGTAGTCGCGGCAGACAATGGCCGGATCGCCATCGGCCTCCAGCCGGCCGTGCTCGATCCACAGCGCCCGCCCGCACAGGCGCTGGACGAGGTACGTGTTGTGGGAGACGAAGAGCACTGTCGCGCCGCTGGCGCAGATGGCGCGGATGCGCTCGAAGCACTTGGCGATGAAGGCGCTATCGCCGGCGGCCAGCGCCTCGTCGATGATCAGGATCTCGGGCTCGACGCTGATGGCGACGGCGAAGCTCAGCCGCGCCTGCATGCCCAGCGAGTAGGTCTTGAACGGCAGCTCCATGTAGGGGCCAAGCTCGGCGAAGGCGACGATCTCGTCGTACTTGCTGCGGATCTCGTCCTCATCCATGCCCAGCACGGCCCCGCCGACGAAGACGTTCTCGCGGCCGCTCAGCTCCGGATGAAAGCCACTGCCCAGCTCCAGGATGGCCGATAGGCGGTAGTGCACGTCGATCTCGCCCGCCGTCGGCGGGCTGATGCCGCTCAGCAGGCGCAGCAGCGTCGTCTTGCCGGCACCGTTGCGCCCGATGATGCCCACGATCTCGCCGCGCGCGACGTCGAACGACACGTCGCGCAGCGCCCAGAAGGGACGGTGGCGCGGCTGACGGGTGAGCCATTCGAGCAGCCGATCGCTCTGCCGGCGGTAGATCCGGTAGCGCTTCGAGACGTGGCGCACGGAGAGGGCAAGTGGAGGGGTCATAGGATGTCGCTCAAGAAGGCGCGGGTGCGCTCGAAGACGACGAAGCCGACGCAGAGCGTGATGAGGGAGACGGCGGCGAAGATGAGCAGGCTCAGCGGATGCGCCACGCCGCCGCCCAGGAGGGCGTCGCGGTAGAGGGTCGCCAGGTGGGCCAATGGATTGAGCGCGATCAGCAGGCGCAGCCGTGCCGGCAGATCGCGGTCGACATAGAAGATGGGAGTGAGAAACATGCCGATCATCAGCAGCACGCTCACCGCCTCCTTCGCGTCGCGGAAGACGGCACCCACGGCGCCGAGCAGCCATGCCACACCCGCCAGAAAGAGCACCTGGAGGGCGAGCACGGGAACGAGCAGCAGGACGGCGAGGTCGAGGCCGCCGCGCAGCAGCGCGGCGAAGGCGACTAAGGCGGCGAGGCCCACCAGCTGCGAGTAGAGGGTGGTATAGAGGCTGGTGAGCGGCAGGATCTGGATGGGGAAGACGACGAACTTGACCAGATTACGATGCTCGGCCATGGCCTGGGTCGCCTTGCCGGCCACCTCGCTGAACGAGACCCACGGGAGCAGCCCGGCGACGACGTAGAGCGCGTACTGCTCCACCGGCGCCTGGGGACTCAGCCGGCCTTTGAATACGAAGGTAAAGATGGCCGTATAGATGGTGACGAAGATCAGGGGATTGAGAATGACCCAGGCGAGGCCAAGGATCGAGCCGGCGTAGCGCAGGCGCAGATCGCGCTCGGCCATGCGGCGCAGCAGCCGGCGGTGCCGCCAGGTGGCGGCGATTCGCCAGGGAAGCGGCGCCTGCGTCGCCGGGGCGCCGACGTAGCGCCACGTACCGGTTGCGTTGGTCATCGGGCCAGCCGAGCAAGGAGCAGCACAGAGCACCAAGCCGCCCAGCCGGTGGCAAGCCGGCCGTTCAGCCGATCGCGAGACAGTGTAACGCCCATCGGATGGGACGCGCGCCGGCCCGCAGGCCGGCGCCACCCGGATTGTAGCTAGGGGCTGCCTCGGTGGAGCTGAGCGCCGGGACGAGCAAGGGATAGCGCCAGCACCCGGCCGGCGCGCCGCCACAGCACGCCGGGTGCCTGCAGCAATCGCACTCCTTCGAGCAAGGCCGCGCGCAGATCACGCTGCGGTGCGGCAAACTGCACCGTGGTGCAGAAGGCACGAAACAGACGCTCTGCAGCCGCAATGGTCGGGGGATCGGCCCCCCATGACGTGACCGCCCACACCTGGCAGAGCCGGCCGGCGTGGACGGCATAGGCGAACCAGGCGTGCGCCGCTAGCTCATCGAGCCACAGGCAGTAGTGGCGTTCCAGGCCCTGGCGACCACCCAGGTCGATCGTGCTTTGCGACAGGCGCTCGGCGCGCTGCGACGGCGGCAGCCAGCGGCGGAATGCCTCATTCGCGCACTCACCGATGGGCCGCCGGGGAGCGACCCTGCCGGCGAGGTGCAGACCCAGCTGCCAGGGGGGCATGGCAACGTTGGGGGCAAGCAGAAGCGCGGCACCGCTGCGCTCGCGACGCCAGCCTTGCGGAGAGCGGGCGCGCAGGCCCCGCCACGGATCGCACCAGTGCTCGCTGAAGATCGGTAGCTCCCTCTCCGAGCGGGCATATCCGGCGCTGCTGCCGTCGGACGGCGCAGCCTCGACGGCCCAGTGATCTACCCGGTCCTCGGGCTGTGCCTGAGCCGGCACTGGGTACGGGCCGTCTATCCCGGGGGCTGCTCCGGCCGTCGGCCCTCCGGCATCGGGCGTTACCGGCTGCGGCTGAGCTACTGCCGGCGTGCGCGCCACGCCCCGAGCCGCGGCGAAGCACGTGGACGCGGCCAGGTGCTCGGCCGCCGGCGTGCGCGCCATGCCCTGGACTGGGGCGCGCACGCCACGCACGTGTACCGCTCCGCCGCACGCGCCCCAGCGGGCCACGGCGGCCGGCTGCCGGAAGCGGATGGGGCGCGTGAGCGTCACATCGACGAAGCCGGCCGCCGCGAACCACCGCCGCACCTCCTCTGCAGTGTGGACGTGGTTGTAGCGAGGCGAATAGGCATCGAAGGCGTCGAAGACGAGGGTGGAGCGGTCGAGCGCGGTGCGCGCGGTGCTGCCGTCGTAGACCTTGAGCCAGGGGCTGATCCGCCGGTACCACGCCGGGCTGCTGATAACGAGCCGCGCGCAAGCGCGGTAGCGCGCCGGGCCAGGCAGGCGGCGCATCACCGCCCGCACGAGATCGGTGAGCACGCGATAGCGCCACGCCGTCCGCTCGTAGACCATGATATAGAGCGTTCCTCCCGGCCGGACCAGCGGCACCAGGCGGTTGAAGGCGGCGTGGGTATCGGGTGTATGGTGCAGCACGCCCCAGCTCACGACGAAGTCGAACGTCTCCGGCTCGAACGGCAGATCGAAGATGCTGGCCTGATAGACGGCACAGCCGGGGAATGGCGCCAGGGCCTCGCGCGTCGTTTCCACCCCAGAATCGGTCAGATCGACGGCGACGACCCGCGCTCCCATCGATGCCAGCGCGTAGCTCCACCGTCCCGAGCCGCAGCCGGCATCGAGCACCAGCTTGTCGCGGAACCATTCCGGCGGCAGGCGCACATCGGCGCAGAGCTCATCGACCAGCTCTGGCCGGAAGTGCACCCGCCGCGAGTCGTGGTAGCGGGCATGCTCGAAATCGAACGCGCGCTGGACCTGGCGCTCGTCGGCAGAGAGGTGCAGCAGCAGGCGCGGCACGCCGGCCTCGACTGGATAGCTCCGCCGGCAGCCGGCACAGACCCAGCCACCACCGTTCTCTTCCTCGCCGGCAACGCGCAGCGCATGGCGGCAGGCGGGGCAGATAAGTCGGATCGGCTGGCAGGCTTGGTAAGCCATGATGCCTCTCGGAGCGCCTCAGCATGGTGCCGGCCACGCGCGGCGTGGATTGGCCCACACGCGCCGCGTGGCTCGGGCAGCGAGCCACCGAGCGACCCTCACGCCACTCCAGGCGATGATTCCTGAGGCAAATGGTGCCACCAGATACCCATAGCGAGCCTGATAGAGCAGGTGCCCCGGCACGCCAGCGCTAAAGCCGATTGGCGGTAGCACGCCGACGACACAGAGTGCCGGCGGCAGCCAGCTCGTCCGCCACCAACGGCGGCGGGCAAGCAAGCCGGCACAGCCGGCCAGAAACACGGCGGCCGGAAACCAGGGCTGATCCAGCCCGACCAGCCGGCCGGCGGGGCCGAGCACACTCGACCAGCGAGCCAGGCGATAGTGCAGCGAGTCGAAGAGCTGCGTGCCGTAGATTCGGGCAGCACCACGGACGGTGTACCATGCCAGCTGGGCCGGCGTGTGGTACACGAACAGGTATTCAAACGCCGTCACGCGGCGATCCGGCTCGAAGCCGGGAGTACCGAGCCGGTCCTGGAACTCGTCGCGCCAGTTCATCGTGGCAACGATCGTGGAGGAAGGGGAGGCTTCGCCACGTGCGCGTGCATAGCCGCCGAGCGTGCCGGCCAGAAGGAGCGAGAGGAGCACGATGGCGGTGAGCACGTGGCGCAGCCGCCAGCGCTGGGTCAGTGCGGCCCAGGTGAGCACGAAGAGCCCGAATGGCAGCGCGTCGAGGCGCGTCAGGCCGGCGAAGGCGGCGCACGGCGGCGCGGCCCACCAGAGACGGCCGCGTCCGCCGTGCGCGCCGGTCGGCAGGCAATAGAGCGCCGCGACGGCGAGCATCAGTAGGGCTCCGGCCGTCTCTTCGCGCAGCCCGATGACGGCATTGCGAATCCAAACATCATCGATAGCCAGCAGCAGGGCAACCGCTATTCCCGTCCAGGAGCCGAGCAGGGCGCCGATAGCCAGCGAGGTGGCAGCGATCCACACCAGCGAGGCCAGCAGCGAAAGGAAGATGGCGTGGAGCGGCTGCCTGCCGAGCAGCTCTAGCCAGAGGTGCTGCAAGTAGATGAACACCGGCTCGCGGTAGTCGGTGGCCCCGCTGAAGAAGAGCGCGACGAGGTTCAGATTCCGGGCGCGAGCCACCTCGCCCAGCGTGCCGGCCTCATCGAAGTAGCTCTGGGCATCGGCCGAAAGTGGAAGCGAGTAGCCTGGATCGAGCACCAGGTGCTGCCAGCGCAGCTGCACTGCGAGCAAGAGGCAGCCGGCCAGCAGTGCGGCCAGCAAGCCGGCGTCAAGGCGGTGCGCCGGCTCGCGATCCGGGCCGCCCGGCGAGCTGGTGGCTCGGTTGTGCCCGCTGATGCCGGTATACAGGGCATAGAAAAAGACACCCAGCCACCACACAAAGGGGGCGGTGGCCACGGCGAGCGGGCGCACGAGGGCAAGGGCGGCGCCACCTGCGCTCCCGGCGATGAGTCCCACCAGCCATGCCCGCCAGGCGCGCCCGAAGGCTCCCGGCATGGCCGGAAGCGTGGCACCGGCCACGATAGCCGTAAAGCCGGCCAGCGCCATCCAATACAGCACTGCCGGGAAGAGCGGATCGATGGTGGAAGGTGAGCCGCGCGGCGCGCTGGCACCGAGTAGAAGATAGCCGATCCAGTCGGCTGCTGGAGCCAGCTCACCTCCCAGGACGTGCCCCCACACGTCGGATGCGCCGTGCGCCGCGAGCGACGCGGCGGCGAGGGTGGCCGGCCACCAGAGGGCATGCCTGCCCCAACGGAGAAGGGCCGGCCACCGGTGGGGCAAGCCGTCTCGAGTGGCACCATCGATCACCACCGGCACGAGTATCCATATCAGTGCGAGCAGGCGGCCGCCGAGGCCTGGAGCGGCAATCGCCTCACGAAGGGTCGATGCCGCTGCCCGGCCGGCGGTGGCGGCCAGCGGATCGCTCACGATCGTGACCAGCGTCCCAAGGGAGGTAGTTGCGAACACCCCCACGTGTCGCCGGAACAGTGCGCCTGCTCGACGTACCCATCCTGGGCGCGCCAATGACGCTACCCAAGCGGCCAGGCCGGCGACGAGGGCCAAGGTTTCCGAGCTGCTCACCGCAAGAGCCTCGGACGGACTACGCTGTGGGGCGATGAGCCTGCGTCGATGCTCCAGAGGAGGGATCGACGAGGAGCTTCCCTACAGAGGCTGAGGGCGTGCGCTGCCACGGCGGGCCGCCGCGGCGCAGCCACCGCGCCAGCTTGAGCCGCTTGAAGCCAATCCAGCTCATGCGCAGCAGCAGCGGCGCGTGCTGGGCCACCTGCACCTTGGAGTAGCCCGAGGTGCGCGCGCGATAGCGCACTGGCACCTCCACGATGCGCAAGCCCAGGCGCGCGGCGCCGAAGAGCAGATCGAAGTCGCCGAAGGGATCGAAGTCACCAAAGTAGCTGCGGTTGGCCGCCAGCACCTCATAATCGCGCTTGCGCAGGACCTTGGTCCCGCAGAGCGTGTCCTTGATACTCTGGCCGAGCAGCCAGGTGAAGAGCAGGCTGAAGAACTTGTTGCCGAGCAGGCGGTGGAACATCATTGCCTGCTCCTCGAGCGGATAGACGAGCCGCGTACCATTCACGAAGTCGGCCTTGCCGGTGGCAATCGGCTCGAGGAACTTCGGCAGCTCCTCCGGCGGCACAGTGAGGTCGGCATCCAGGATCATCAGCACGTCGCCGCTGGCGGCGGCGAATCCCTTGCGCACCGCATCGCCCTTCCCCAGGCGCAGCATGCGCACCGGTCGCTCGCCCTGCCCTTCGCCCGCGCTCCCTCGACCAGCCTGATCCGGCCGCGCTGAAGTGGCGCGACTCGCTGTGCCATCCAGCCCCGGCCGGTCGGCGGCTGCCGCACGGGTGACTGGCGCGCCATCGGAGAGGGTGCTCGCCGCAGAGCAGGCACCCGAGCCGGATCGCGCCGCACGGCGGGCTGCCGCGAAGTCGGTGGTGGCGGCAAAGGGAGCGATCTCCGGCGGAGGCGGGCACAATGGGTCTGGGACCTGGTCGAGTAGCTTGATGTCTTTGATGCCGGCATACTGCTTGATCTGCTCCAGGATGCGCTCGCGGGTACGGTCGGTCGAGGCGCCATCGACGAAGATCAGCTCGGTATGCGTGCCGAGCGGCGGCATGCGGGCGACGCAGGCGGCGATGTTCCCCTCCTCATTCCGGCACGGGATGATGACCGAGCAGCTAAGCGGCTCAGCCGCCGGACGAGGCTTCGGCTGCACGATCCAGTGGTTGACCAGTGCTAGGTGCTGCATCCCAGGAAGGCGCAGCAGGCCACGATTGAGCGCCAGCGCCAGCAGCGGCACCGGCTTGGGACAGAGCAAGGCGACGCCGCGCTCGAGCGTGGCGAAGTCGGTCAGGAGCAGGAGGTTCTCGACGTCGGCGCGTCCGAGCCAGTTCTCCTGCCTCTGCGGCATCTTGAGCCCGAGCCGCTCGGCCAGCGCCAGCACGCCCTGCCACACGAAGTTCCAGTAGGTGATCAGCACCTTCGTCTGGGGCGTGCAGACGTCGTGCAGGCGGGCCAGCACCAGCTGGATGTCCTCCAGATGGCCAAGGAGGTCCGAGCAGATGACGTAGTCGAACGTGGTGCGCAACGGGAGGGCGTGAGCATCACCGCAGACGAAGAGCAGCCGGCACGGCTCCGGCTGCCCGGCAACGGCGCCAGCATCGGGCGCGCGGGGAGGATGAGGCTGCCGGCCGGTGCCGTGCCTGGCCTGTGCCACCTGCACCATACCCTCGCTCAGATCGATCCCCACGCCCAGGCTAGGCCGGACGGCAGCCAGCAGGTCGCCGATACCGCAGCCGAGCTCGAGTACCTGCGCGCCCGGTGGGATGATCGCGCGTGCCAGACGCTCGATTGCCTCATAGTAGTAGTGGTTCCTGGCCCGCCAGGCGGCGCGTTCCGGCGCCAGCCGATCGAACCAGGCCCGGGTCATGGTGCGATGCGCGCGCCGGCGCGCCTCGAGCGGGTTTGCTTCAGCCGGCGAGACGGCGCTGCCTCCGGCTGCCCCACACGCCGGGTGCCCTGCGCCGCCCTCGGCTACCGCCGCTTCAGCAGTGGTCATCACCGACTCAACGGGTGGCGGGTGCGCCGGGTAAAGCGCTCATAGATTGCCGTCGCGACGGCCAGAATGACATAACCGGCGGCGAACAGGATCAGTGCCTGATTGACGAGTGCATCGGACCAGCTCGGTGATGGGACCCACGGATGGACGCCGATACTCAGCGACGTCAGCAGCACGGCGATGGCGGCAGCGGTCGCCACGGTATCGAACCGCGGCGCATCTGCTGCGCTTGCTGGCTTGTGGGGCTCAGCCGACGGTGCGGTCCTCATCTTGAAGTGCGCCTCGCGGGCCTCAGCCTGCGGGGCGGTATCCTCATGCCTAGGCTGCCGAGCCATTGGCAAGAAGTATACGGTGGCGCACGGGCGCCAGCGATGCCACAGCCCGCGGGTAATCCCTTACGCCAATGACACCAGCGACGCGCCAAGGAGAGACCATGGCATGCGCGACCGGTGCGCCGGCGGTGGAAGCGCGGCGGGCCGGCGACGGCATCGCGCGAGCGAGCGCGGGGCAGGAGACGGGCCGTACGAAGGCATCCGACCCGGCCCTGATCGCGGCGACCGGTGCCACCGCGCTAGCGCCACTTGCCCTGCTGCTCCCTCCCGATACCACCTGGCTCCAGACGTGGCACGACCTGCTGGACCTGCTCTGCTCGGTCTGGCTCGCGCTCTTCCTTGCGCTCCTGGTAGCTCAATGGCTGCGGCTAGCCGTGAGGCAGCGGCCGGCGAGTGCCGTCACAGCTCTGCGGCCGGATCCGGATCGACTGCCGGCAGCCACTTCGCGCAAGGCCGGTGCAGCCTGGGCTGGCATGCTGCTCGCCATCTGCCTGCTCGAGCTACTAGCGCACAGCGGCTCGCGCAATCCATTCCTGGCCACCAGCCGGCCGGCGAGCGGCATCGAGCGCTGGACCAACGCCGATGGCTATGCCACCCTGCTCGATGGCGTGCTGGCGCAGGGGGATGGGCTCTTTCTGCTCCCGATGCTCAAGCTCTTCCTGGCCGAAGCGCCGCCATCGCCCTCCGACTTCGATCGCCGGGCCGGCCACGTGTATCTCGTCTCGCTCCTCCAGCGCCCGCTCGGCACCTACTGGGCCTTCGCGGCGGTCAATCTGCTGGCCTGGTGGCTCGCCGCGCTGGCCATCTGGTGGCTCGGCCGGCAGCGCTGGCCGAACAGCAGAGTGCCCTGGATCGCCTCGCTACTCGCCGCCACCGGACAGGGGTTTATCTTCATGGCCGGCGCGCCACAGGCCCACGCACCGGCCTTCGCCGCCTTTGCGCTGGTGCTCGCGCTCTGCGACCGGCTGCACCTGTGGGAGCCGGGCAGCCGGCTGAGCGACTGGATGCGGGCCGGCTGGGCGATCGGCGTGGCCGGGCTCATCTATCTCGTGCACCTGCCGTGCCTGCTGTTCCTCTGGCTCTATGGGGCAAGAAGAGCGCAATGGCTGGGCTTGCTCGCGGCGAGCGTGACGGCGCTGGCGATTATCCTCGGCTGGCAGCTGTACGCGTCGGTGCTCCTTGGGCTGCGCTTTGCCGGCGGCAACAACGATCTGAGCGCGGAGGCGCTGGCCGGCTGGTGGCGCTTCGCCCGAGCCGGGCCGGTGGCGGTGATCGACCAGCTGCATCAGGGCTCGCTGCGCGGGCTCTTCGTGGCGGCGTTCTACTATCCCTGGTGGCTGCTGGCGCTGCTCGGCTTCGTCGGTAGCTCACGCGAGAGCCGCGAATGGGCACTGGCAGTTGTGGTGGCCGGAGCGCTGCCGGCCATGGCCTTTACCACTCGTTTCCAGCTCCCACGGCTGGCGTACTTTCTCTACCCGGCGGTGTACCTGCTGGCCGCGCGCGGGATCGAGGTGCTAGCGAGCGCGGCCCAGCGCCTCACGGCTTCGCCAGTAATCCCTGCAAGACCGCCGCCAGCGATACCAGCGGTACCAGCGGTACCGGTGAGACCGGCAACACGGCCGGCGGCTCCCACCCTGATCGTTCTCACGCTGCTCGTCGCGCTGCTGGTGGCGCTGGCGAACGCCGACCTGGCGGGCGTGCAGCAGCTGAACCTGTGGTTCCACTACTCACAGGGCAATCTGTGGTAGGGCTTGGCGTGGATCGCTTCTCATCTGCTTCGCAATGGCTGCTGCTGCGCCATGCCGCGCGCGTGTGGCGGCGGGTGCCGGCAAGCTGGGGTATTGTCGCGGCGGCGCTCATCGTCTCTATCGCCGGCACGCCGCTCAGCGCAGCGCTGGCGCGCCTCTTCTTCGTGGTCGTGATGCTCGGCGGCCTGGTGGCCACGCTCGGTCGCCTCAGTGCGAGCGTGGCGACCTTTACAGCAACGGCCGCGCTGGTTCTGGTGAGCGTGCAGCGCCTGCCGGTGCGGCCGGTGGTCGATCCGCCTTCATCGCAGTGGACGCAGCCCCTGCAAGGCCCGGATCAGGTGGTGCGCCATGTGATCCAGCTTCCGGTAGGGCAGGGGCAATGGTCGGAGCTGTGGCACCGCGCCGCGGGAGCGGCCGTGTGGATCTGCGCCCGCGGGCCACTGGTGCCGAGCGATGGGCTGCAGCTAGTGGTGAACGGCCAGCTGCTGGCCACGATCACAGAGGAAGCGGCTGCCGGGCCACGGCCTCAGCCGACGAGCATTGGCTTCTATCGCGTGCCGGTCGAGCGCACGCTCCTGGAGCGCAGCCGGCCGGCCACCTTCGAGCTTCGCCGCGCGGCCGGTGCTGACGGCCGACCGATCGACATCTGCGGCACCTTCACCTACCGGCCAACGGCCGGAATCGAGAGCAGCACCTTCTTCGACGGCGTGGTGTGGTCCAGCCCGGGGCCATCGCGGCAGGGGCGGTTCGTGATCGAGCTACGGTTCGAGAACGCTGCCGGCCAGATCTTCGCTGCCTTCTACTGATCGATTGATCGGTCCAATTGCTGCTCGATCCTGGCTGCTGGCCTGGCGATTCCTCGTCGAAGGCGGCTATGGGCTCGGCTGCCACCTGCCGCCCATGGCGCGGCGGTGTGGTCAGTACCAGACGCCAATCACGGGCCGATTGCCGGCATCGTAGAAGCGCAGCTCGATGAAGTAGCGGCCCGGCGCCGGGCGGCCATTGAGGAGCGGGAACGGCACGTCGGCGAGCTGCGCCGTCTGCCAGCGGCCATCGAGCCGGCGCGCCGCTCCACCAGCGCCGGGCCGCGCCGGGTCCTCGCGCCCGCCGCAGATGCGGGCCGGGGCGCCGGGAGCAGCGGTGCGCTCGACGACCACCTCCAGGGAGGAGAGGCCGCGCAGCTCCTCGCGCGTGACCGGCAGCACGTACCAGCCAGCATCGCCGGGCGGCCCCAGGCGGGGCGCGGCTGCCAGATCGACCGGTGGTCGGCCGCCGACCTGCACGCGCACGCCGGCCTGCGGCTCGACAGGAGCCACGGTACAGATGGCGACGCCGGCGTGCGCTGCCTCCCGCCAGGCGCGCTGCCACAGGGGATCGTTCTCGCCGGGAAGCAAAATCCGCTGGCGGATGGCTTCGCCGGGCGCGGCGAGCGAGACCGACCAGCGCACCATCTGTGGCAGAAGGAGCGATCCGGCACCCGCCTGCTGGGCTACAGTGAGCCCCAGCAAGACGGCGGCGGCCGCCGCCTCGGCCCGCCAGCCGGCGAGCGTGCCCAGCAGCCAGAGGCCAACCGGCCACAGCAGCAGGATGAAATAGGTGGTCGCCCAGAACCGTGGCCACGGCGACAGCTCCGGCCAGACCAGGCGCGTGCCGGCCAGACTGATGAGACATCCCGCCGCCACGGCTCCAGCCGCCACGGCGTAGACGGCCACGCGCGGTGTTGCGACACCGGAGGGGGAGGCGGAGAAGCCGTTGCGCGGAAGAGTCACACTCTCTCTAGTCCAACGAGGCATGGTAAGCCTTGTGGCATGGCGGCGGAGCAGCCATTGTCCTGGAGTCTCGCGCGCACATCCGTCGAATGCATCTGCTGTCTCCAGCTCACCAGGCGAACCCGGCCGAGAAGTGGAACCACGCGTTCAGGCGCTGGAAGCCGAGCAGATCAAGGTTGCTTAGCAGCACCAGCGAGCCAAGGAGGGCAAGGGCCACGGCACCGCCGGCCCATTGCTGCACCCTCGCCGCCGGCCGGCCGGGCGCCACGGCGCGGCTCAGCGCCTGGCCGGTGGCGAGCGCGCCTCGCGCTGCCAGCACAGCGAAAAGCGGATAGATGTGGTAGGTCACACGGGGCAGCGAAAAGAAGGTCAGCATGGCAATGGTAGGTAGCAGGCCGCTCATGAAGAGCGCGGCGGCCCACTCGCGATCCTCGCGGCTGGAGCGCAGGAAGCCGACCGCTGCCAGCACCCACCACAGATAGGGAAAGGCGCCAACCAGCGTGCCGCGCACCGGCGAGGCTCGCAGGTAGGTCAGCACCTGGATCGGCGAGGCCTGCAGCCGCGCCAGCCAGGTGCGCGCCGCGCCGGCGACGAGGCCGCTATTGTCGGTGGCAAAGTCGAGCCCCACGACGGCCTGCCCGAAGCGCTCCCAGGAGAGGGCAATGGCAAAGGTTACGGCGGTGGCGGCGAGCAGCCAGCGCCAGGGCACCCGGCGCAGGCCGTGGAGCCACCAGAAGATCAGCAGCGGAATGTGCGCGAAGTAGAGGAGCGACGCCACGCCAGCGCCCCAGCCGAGCAGCAGCCAGGTGCGCAGCGTGGCGGTGCGGCTAAAGGCCCGCAAGCGCTCGCCCAGCGCCAGGAGGAGCATCACCGCCGCGTAGGTGGCCACGTAGGACATCGGCTGGCCGGCGACAAAGATGAAGCCATTGCCGGTGGCGACCAGCAGCGAGCTTGCCAGCGCCAGCCGCCGATCGCCCCAGCGCGCAGCGGCAAACCAGTAGGCCGCCGCCGCCGCCGCCCACCAGAGCAGCGCATTGACGACGAGGAAGCCGCCGTACGATCCAGCCCAGGGCACGGCGAGCGAGGCAAGGTAGGCATAGGCCGCGCGCCGGTCGAGAAAGCCGGTTGCCGCCGGCCCGCGCTGGCCGAGAAAGAAGGCCGTCACGGTGAGCACGGATTCGGCATCGTGCAGCACCGGGATCGTGCCGATCCAGGAGACATAGCCCTCGGCCGGCACGTCGGCCAGCGCGCCGTAGGGGCTGTACTGCGGCCGGCTGGAGACGACGAACCCGCTGCGGTCGCCTGTGTGCGTGGCCAGCTCGAGGCAGCAGATCAGGGCTAGGAGGGCCAGCCACAGCCAGTGCAGCCAGTATGACCTGCGTGGCGGCCGTGGCGAGTGGCCAGCAAGGGGCCTGCTCCCCATTCCCTGCTCACGCGCGCCAAGCTCCGCTGCGCCGGGCAGAGATTCCGCCCTGGGGGCCTGGGCGGCAGCCGAACCCGTCTCCATCGGTCCGGCTGCTTGCGGCCCAGGCGCCACCACCGCCGATGGGACCAGGGGAGCGCCGGAAGAACGAGCGGCGGGATCGACCGACATGGATCGAGCGACGATGGAGCGGTTCACGAGCTTCACGAACGGTCGAGTGCCGCGACGTAGGAGACCGACTCTACGCGCATGCTCCCGCCGTGGAGGGGATCGACGTGGGTCTCGCCCAGCTTGACCTGCCCCAGCTCCTCGCGCTGGGGAGCCGACCACACCACTTTTCCATCGATGGAGAGCGAGAGCTGGCGCGTGTCGCGGACCAGCAGCCAGTCGTGCGGCTGCCGGTCGTTCCCCGCCGGGTGCGGGATCTCGTAGCCGCGCGGCGCATCCTTCTCATCCGGGTACGTGACGTGGATTCCGTAGCCCACCGCCTGGATAAGCAGGTGGCGGATCTCCATCACGACGTAGTAGTCACCCGTACGGTCGATGGTAGCGCGCCAGGCCAGGCGCTCGGTGCGCTCGCGCTCGGCCAGGCCCACCGGCAGCCACCAGTTGATGCGCACGTCGGGAACGGCGCCGATTTGCGCAATGGCATAGGCAGTGGCTCTAGGCGGGCTCTGGAGCAGCATGGCGCCGCGGGAGAAGGTCACCGTTCCGCCGCCAGTGGCCTCCACGTCCCATTGCCGGCGCGCTGCGGTCTCATCGGCAAAGGTGGTGGAAAACGCAAGCACCGGCCCGCCGCGGGTGATGGGATTGGCCAGGCGCACGTAGTGCACGGCATCGCCGGAGAGCAGCACGGCCACGGCGGCGGCGAGCGGCAGCCAGCTGCGCCGCCCCGTCTGCACGCGAACCAGCCACCAGACGATGGCGGCCGCGCCGGCACCGATGAGCACCGTCTTGACGTAGCGCGAGTGTCCGCCATCAGCGACCGTGTTATAGGTCAGCAGGCGCAGCGCCGCGCTGGCGATGATGACCGCCAGCGTGATCCCGAGCCGCCGCAGGTCCTCGCGATGGAGCAGGCCGGCCAGCGCACGGTCGCCGGGCACCGGATCAGTCAAAGGAGAGGCTGCAGGCATCATGGTCATTCAGGGGATCTGAAGCGCATCCTCGGCGCGCAACTCGGCCTCTGTGTACTCGGCCTCTGTTGTAAGAGAGATTGCAGGCACCATGGTCATTCAGAGAGACGAAGAGCTCGGTGGCGCCACGAGCGGAACGCCAATGGGTGGCGAGGCACCGGTACCACGGAGGCGGCGCTGGACAGCCAAACGGTGGATTATACGCTGCAGGCCGATGGGCACCGCGCAGATGGCGGTGGCGGCGGCCAGCTCGGCAAAGGGGAGCACATGGTGCGCGTAGCGCCCGGCAAAAACCCATGGATTCGGCACGCCGGCCAGGAAGGCATAGAACGGGAGCAGGCCGGACAGAATGGCAAACGGCACCACCCAGCGCCGCGCCGCCAGCAGCAGGACGAAGCCGGCGACGAAGAGCCAGAGCAGCACCGGCTGCTGCTCGAAGAGCACGTCGCGAAAGATGCGCCAGAAGCCGCGCACCATGTACGCCAGAAATTGGCGTGGCGTGTGGTAGCCAAAGAAGTAGGTCATTGGCGAGATCTTCGGTCCAGCCGCCCAGTTCGCCGCGTACTCTTCGGGCGTTGGGAAGCCCGGCGTGCCCATTCGCTCCGGGAACTCAAGATTGCGGTTGACCGTCGCGCCATAGGTGCCGGGGTAGAACGGATCGCCGTGCGTAAACCAGTAGCCAATGTACATCGGGCCGGCCAGCAGGCCCATCACCAGCACGGTGCCAAGCCAGGCGCGCCAGGGCCAGCGCAGCGCGAGCGCGGCCGAGGTGACGACGATGCCGGCCAGCACGACCATATCGGCACGGACGAGGATGACCCCGGCAGCGGCCGCTCCGGCTACCACCAGGCGCCACCACGCCGGCAAGCGGCCACGTTGCCCGCCAACGAAGAGCGCGGCGACGAGCGCCAGAAAGAGCGCCGTCAGCAGCTCCTCGCGCAGGCCAGCAACGCTATTGACGATGTGGGGCCGGCTGAGCGCCAGCAGGACGCCACCGGCCGTGCCAATCAACGGATGGAGCAGGCGCCAGCCGAGCCAGCAGGTGAGCATGGCGATGGCCACGCCGAATCCGAGCGAGGTGAGGCGCGAGTGGAAGGCTGAGTTTCCCAGCACGTTGTAGACGAGCCGCAGCACGGCCGGCCAGAGCGGCTCGCGGCCGTTGTTGCCGCCGGCATAGAAGACGGCCGGCACGCTCGCCCGGCCATCGAAGCCGGCGGCGTAGAGGGCATCCAGCATAGCCGAGGCTCGCTCACTTCGATAATGGGCCATCTTAAGGGGGAACTCCGCCGCGATGGCCTGATAGCCCCGGGCATCGGGCAGGAGGAAGTCGGTGCGCAGGCGCATCAGCTCGGCCCAGCGGGCATCGAGCGCGATGATGCCGGCCAGGAGACAGGCCGCCGGCAGCGCGCGTCTGCGCTCGCCGCCGTGCCAGAGGGTGGCGGCCGAGGCAAGCGCCACGAGGGCCATGCCGACGCGTGAGACGATGAGCGCGCGCTGAACGCCTGCCTCCATCCCGGCCCCCAGGACTTCGCCGCCGGCCAGCAGACTCGCGTCGACGGTCCGCGCCCCCAGCGCTGCCGCCAGCGCCACGATGCAGCCTGCAGCGGCCGCCCCGGCGGCGATGCCGCTACTTGAGAACGCGCGGCTGGGGATCGCCAGCAGGGCGAGGGCAGCCAGCGCGGCCGTGACGGCGGCGTAGGCGACAACCGGAAAGGTGCCGTCGGGCAGCGCCAGGGGATCGGCCACGACACTCACCACGAGCGCCGGCAGCACCGTGACCGCCTCACCGGTGGTATTCGTCGCGCGGAAGCGCAGCAGATAGCTGCGGCTCGTGCCCAGGAAGGGGGTCAGGTCGAGCGGCGGCGTGCCGAGCACCTCGCCAAGCGAGGCGTTGGCAACAATGGTGGAGTAGGTGCTTCCCTGGTCGGTAGAGAGCTCGATCGCGTTCTCGAAGGTGGGGGCATGCTCCGAGCCCGGGCCGAAACGCCGGTTGTAGAAATTGGCCTTCAGCAGCACCATCGACTCCGGCGAACGCTCCAGCCGGAAGGTGATGGTGCCGCTCATCCCCGGTGAGAGCATCAGTCCCAGCTCGCCCAGGGTAAAGCCTTCGAGCTGCACGATCCGGTCGTTGCTGATGGCGTAATTGAAGAACGAGCTATAGAAGCTATAGCGGTTTGCGTCGGGCGGATCGGCGCGCGCCCAGCCCTGCATGCTCTTAGGAAAGAGCGCAGCCGCGAAGAGCGCAGCCGCAACGGCGGCCGCGGCCACCGGCCAGAACGCGCCCAGTCGCGCCCCGAAGCGCCGCAGCCGCGGCCCGAGCGCCGCGCGCAGGTGGGCAGGGAAGCATTCACCGCGCGCATCGGCCGCCAGCGTCGCGAGCGCCAGCAGGGCCAGCGCAGCGATGAGCGGCGTGTGCGGGAAGAGCGCCACTTGGAGAAGGAGCAGCACCAGCGCATCCAGCGTATGATGGAGCGAGAGCAGCCCGGTCTGGTAGCCGGCCACGAGCACGAAGATCACCACCGCCGCGCCGCCGGGGAGCCAGGCGCGGGCATGAGCCCAGGCGCGCTCAAGGCAGCGCGTGGCCCGGCCCGGCTCGGCAGTGTTGGCGGCGAGCGCCGCGGCCGTCGCCGTGAGAGCGGCCGGCAGCGCGAGCGTGCGCCACGCGCCGCCAAACCAGAGCAGCGACTGCACGAGCCGCACTGGCCAGAGCGGCGCGACGGCGAGAGCGGCAAGCGCCGCGGCCACGCCGGCCCAGACCAGCGCCGCTGGCGTGGCCGCGCCTCCACGGCCGGCCTTCTGAGGCACGCCGGCCGGCCCCCCCTGAGTATGGATGGCCGCCAGCTCCTCGCCGGCCATACGTGCCGGCTCGGTCTGGTGCCAGGGAGCAGTCGTCTCGGCCGACTCCGCAGCCTTGGCAGAAGAGGTCATCACGATAACTACCGGACGAGCCGTCCGACCTCACAGAGTAAGGCTTCCATTAGGGTAACGGCCGGCCAGTGCCGGCTGTAGCTCTCACTGCACGCGGAACCAGAGGACCGGCAGCGAGTAGTTACCCCAGAGATCGGCATTCACAGTCACGATGACAAGCGTTACCAACGCCCCGAGAACGATGTAGCGGATGCGCGCGCTGACCAGAGGATCGCCGGCTGGTGCGCACCACCAGGCGACTACCTGCGCAATGCGGCCGGCACCGGCGGCGGCGAGCAGGTAGATAGCTGAAGAAACGAGAGGGAGCTCACGAAGGGCAACTTTGGTCAGGCTGAGCGCGATAGCAAACGAGCCTAGGAGCTCCAGTGCCCAGAGAAGCCATCGGCGTGGTACCGAGAATAGGCCGGCGGCGGCCAACAGGGAGACAGGAGGAGGAAAGGCAGGGAACCACCGCAATGCAAGGCTGCCGAGCTGCTCTGCGGCCCACCTCACCGCTCCCTGTGCTCGAATGGACAGCAGCTGTTCTTGAACGCGGGCAAAGGGCTCGTTCGAGGCAGCAGAGGACACTACGTGGATGAGCAGCACACGTTCTACAAGGAACCGGAAGCCGAAGAAGACGAGCGCAAATACCATCGTTAGCAACGCGAGCTGCGCGAGCACCCTGGCAATCAAACTATGGCGCGGACTTTCAAGCCCATAGAAGAGCCAAGTAAAGAGGAGCAACGGATAGGCGACATCAAGGGTGTAGCCCACGCCCGCAAGCGCGAGCCCGGCCCAGATTGGTCGCAGCCAAACCGATGAGGGCGATGGTCCTTCCCTAAAGATCTGTAGTCGCTCCATTGCCGCAAGCCAGACAGCCACAGCAGCATAGGCCGGGAGATGCGCATCGACGTTAGAAAAATACGCGATGAAGCCAGGTGCACTGGCGATCATCACGCCACCGGCCACCGCGGCAGCGGACGAGCCGGTGGCATCGTGGGCGAGCGCATAGATGGCCCACACGGCGGCGAGCCAGAACAGCACGATGGAGGCGACGGTCGGCACATATAGGCCGCCCAGCAGCGGGCGGGCGAGCGAGATGGCATACGCGCCGGCAAAGCGGTACATGTTCTGGCTACTGATGTCCTGATGCCCGCGGCTTCTGCCCTCGATCAGCGCGACCGTCTCGCCAACGTGGAACCATTCCCATTGGACAAAATGCCCCTCCAGCAGCGCGGTATCGTAGAGGGCCCCCCTGGCAACCCAGCTCCTCTCATCCTGGTGGATGGCCAGCTGGAGCAACACGAGCACCAGACTGAGGACCGCGGCTACGACCGGCGCCCGGCTTGCCAGGCGCCAGAGCTGGGTGCATCGTTCGGCGAGGAGGCGAACGCTCCCCGAGAATGCCAGGGCGCTCGCATTGCTTGGCCGGCTGGTGATACAGGTGCCAGAAGCAGGCGCAGCGGCCGGCGCGGCACCGTGTTCGGAAAGCAAGGGAAGGGACATGGCAAGCGCACGTGTGAGCGGCATCAGGAGGCGCATGGGCGCGATGGTGTGGAGTTGCGCGACCATTGTAACTTCGAGATGCTCGGCAGTTTCGCCTTTGGCGGCCCCGAGCCAGCATTGGCGTGGAATTGCGTGACTCATGTAGTGGCATGTGTAATGGCGTGCCGGTAGCGATGGCGGCGGTCTCCAACCTGGGAACCGCCTGCCGGATGGCGGTTCGTTTGGTAAAAAACGAGGCACGCGCACGACGGAGAAATGGCGTCTGGGGCGACGAGATCGGACGCAGCTAAGGCAGGCCGTGCGGCTCTGCGCCTGGGTGCAGCCGGCCTGGCTGCGCTCGCCCTCGGCTTCGGCAGCTCGCCGGCGACGCTGGCCATCAACGCCTACTGGTTCCTTTTGCTACTGGCGATCGCCCTGCTGGGCGGCCTGGCCTGGTACCGGCTCAAGGCGGGCATCATCGCGGCTGAGGCGGTCACCACCCTGATCATTCTGCACGGCCTGTGGCCGGTCTTCTCTCCCAATGCGCCGCTGGTGGAGCCACGCGGCACCGAGACAAATGGCTCGAGCTGGCGCCTCGTCTTCACCAGCCTGGACCAGGCAGTGGCCAAGGACCTGCCTTTGCCGCCGGGCTGGCAGGAAATCCCGCTCTCCCTGCGGGTGGACCTGGGCACCGACTACAAGGGGCAGGCAGGGTTTCTGGTGCAGATCAATGGGCAGACGCTTGGCGAGCTCAAGAACGGCCCACAAAATCCGGGCTACAGCGGCGAGGGCACCGCGCGCTGGCTGATGCCGGTGCCACACGACGTGCTCGCGCTCGCGCCGATCGCCCACGTGGTGCTCCGGCCGACGAGCCTTGATCCAACTCTCTCGATCGCTGGCTCGGCCGATCCATTAGCCGACCCGCTCAAGGAATGGGGCAGCTGGTTCTTCGATGGGCGGGAGTGGCGCAATGACCGACTGGCAGGCCCATCGCGTGGCCGAGCTGCCGGGACCTATCGCATCTGGCTGGTGCCCAGCCAGGGAGAGGTGCCGGTTGGATAGGCTCGCGGCATCGCCGCGCCCGAGCCGATGGCTGGTGGCGCTGGCGCTGGCAGCGGTTGTGCTCGACCTGCGGTGGCAGCTTGGCCTGGCCGGCAGTGAGCCGTTATGGACCGAGCTGCGCTTAGGGGCAGCGTATCTCCTCCTGGCCTACGCCGCGCTCTTCTGGGTAGAGCTTGCCGGCGGCCGGCCGGCGCGGTGGCTGCGCGCACGATGGGCCCAATGGGCTCACGGGGCGCAGGGCACACCGGGACGAGGCTGGAGGCGAAAGACCGGGCCCTCTGGAGCCAGGCGAAAGCAGCGCGAGATGTCATCGAGCTCATAGTAGGGCGGGGGCGAATCGTCGGCCAGATAGAGGGGGCGGCCGGCGGGCTGAGCGAGGAGAAAGCGTAGCTGCGCCCCGCCGCCGGCGTTGATCATCGCCAGCTCCACATCTGGGCGTACGCCCTCTACCTGCTGGAGATAGCGCAAGGGCTGGTAGAGGAGCCAGTCGGCCACTACTGCCGCGCCGGGCGCGAGCATCTGCATGGCCTGTGTGGCGTAGTGCCGCGCGCCAAAATAGCCGGCCTTGGGCGGCAGCAGGTAGAAGGCGACCGGATCGCGCTCCGGCAGGCGCCGCGCAGGGGCAAGGCGGGTCGCGGCGGCGCCGGCTGTGGCGGCGGCGAGAGGATAGACCGCCAGCGGCGCGGCCAGCAGGGCGGCCAGGAGCAGCCGCCGCGCGCGTGGCCTGCCCGCCGTCTGGCCGGTGGTGTCCGCGCCGCCACTCTCCTTGCATCCCACTTCCACTCCAGGCGGCCGTGGCTTTGGGCCCAACGTGCAGCGGGCTATCGGCTCAGTAGCGGGAGCGGAGACGCGGCGAAGAGTGAGGCCGCGCTCGGCCAGCTCCGCGGCGCCGAGGCCGATGAGCAGTGCCACGGGCAGATACGACGGCAGGAAGAACAGAAAGCGATCGCGGACGTAGAAGGTGAGCGGCAGCACGGCGTTGCCGGCATAGAGGATCACGAGGCCGGCGAGGATGGCGCGGCGCATCTGCCAGAGGCGCCAAGCGCCGGGGAGGGCGAGCACCAGGGCCGGTGGAAACTGATAGAGCAGGTAGGCAGGCACGGCAAGTACGTCACGGGGCGAGGCGAGCTGTGGGCGAAAGCGCGCCAGCGTGGCCACCAGCGCGGCCAGCGGCACGCCCGCGGCCACGGCCACCGCCAGACCGGCGAGCGTGGCTGCGCCGGCGATGGCCGCTGCTGGCACCAGGCGTCGTGGCGCCGCCCCTCCGGGCGAGAGGGCGAGCCATGCCAGGGCCGGGACAGAGGCGAGAATCATGGGATGATTGAGCAGCGCGGCGGCGGTGCAGGCAGCGGCTCCGAGCAGCGCCGTCGGGTGTGCCGTGCGGCGCCAGCGCAGCACCAGCCACACGGCGGCGGCCAGCAGCGCCATCTGGAGCGTATAGGCATCGGGGCGCACGGCCAGCAGCCAGAAGGTGTGGCTCAATCCGAGCGCCACTGCGGCTGCCAGGCCGGCGATGGTGGCACCCGGCGGCACGAACAGGGCGACGTGCGCGCCCGCCTCAGCCTCACCGGCGCCGGCTGCCGCCAGCTCCAGGGCCGCGAGGAACACCAACGGCAGCGCCGCAGCGGCGCAGAGCGCGGCGACCAGGTTGGTGCGGCCGGCTGGATCGAGCGGCAGCCAGGTGGTGGCGGCGACGAAGCGCCGGGCGAGCGCGAGCCACAGCAGGTGGCTCGCGGCCGATGATTGGCCGAGCGTGCGCGGCTCGCCGGTCTGGACGATGCGCTGTAGCTCGGCATCGTCGCCCCATAGCAGCGTGGGCGCGAGCGTGGCGACGTAGAATGCCAGCCCGGCCAGCCCCACCAGCACCGCGGCCGTGCCTGATCCGGCCAGGCGGAGCGGCACACGCGAGTGAGCGAGCGAGCGAGGCATGGCTGCGGCAGTGATCAGAACGAGCTGCAGGCGGCCGGTGCTGGAACGCCGGGCACGTGCGGCCGCCAGAGGATGAAGGATAGAGGATAAAGGACGGTGGAGATGGGCTACCTTGAGCCATCTCAGGGAATCGTCCGTAGCAACCTCCGCCGCATGGCAGCCCAGCCGCTTCGATAGGGCTCTCGCGCTCAGGATCCGTCCAGCTCCTGGAACGCTGCGTCCCAGTACAGGAGTGCCAGTGGGCCTAGCGCGGCGACGAACTCGCGGATATTGATGTAATCACATCGACATCCTTGGAGAGGCGGCTGATCCCGCCGGCCAGCAACAACTGCGTCGCCGTGCCGCCGACGAAGACAAAGCACATCCCCTGCGCCTTGAGCTGCGCGACGTACTCCAGCGCGTGCGCTGACTTCTCCGCCAGGGCAGGATTGGTGCCCCGGCCGACCCCGCGCAGCGTCTCTACCGCAAACGACTCGTCGGTGCCGAAGAGATCGGCGTGGTACTTCGCCAGTGTGGGGTGCATGGGCATCACACAACTCCTGCTCAAGCCTGGCTGCCGGTATGCCCGCTGGTGCCACGGGTGCCGCGCTGGCCCTCCTCCGGCGAGGGCACTGTACCGGGCGCGCTGCAGCACCCGGGCTGGTGCCGCCCGATGTGGCGGTTGGTGACTAGCGCCACTGCCTCCGCCACATCGGGCGGCAGCTGGGGGAGCGTGCGCAGGTAGGCCGCGTACTCATCGGCGATGCCCCGGCGCTGCGCGTAGGCGAGGGCGGACGCCACGTTGAGGTCGCCCTCGGCGAGGAGACGGGCCGATACCGCGATCAGGTCGTTGGCCGGATACGGGAGGCCCAGGCGTGTCGCCGCGAAGTACACGTCGACGAGCAGCCGCTCAGGCTGCGGCAGACGCAGGCCCCATGGTGTCTTGCCAGCCGGCGCGCCGTACATATCCCCGTGGGGCCAGAGGACGAGCGGGCGCTCGAACAGCCGGAGCAGGTCAGCTACCTGCTCCGGGTCGGGAGCGACGACGGCCGGCACGTGGATGCGTGCGAGCACGTCGGCGATGGACGGCAGGACGAAGCCGGCGGCTTCCACGGCCGTCCAGTGGCGGGCGGGCACGTTGTGGGCGTAGGCCGCTAGCCACTCGGTCGTCCAGCCGACAGCGGCCGTCATGGGGAGCTCGGCACGGAGAGCCGCGGCGATCCGCTTGAGCAGCGGCGTCGCTTCCAGCTTCGGCCGGCCGCGGCGTGCGCCGGTGAAGATGCCAGGCCCGCGCCTGGCGAGCTTGCCCCGCCGGGCTAGCCGGCCGAGGTACTCCTCGGCCGCCACAGGGCTCAGCCCCATGGCGACAACATCCTCGAAGAGGACCGGCCGCCCTGACTCCCTCCTGGCCTCGGCGAGAGCTACCACTCTGGATGCAACGTGCAGGGCCACACAGGGAGTATAGGGGAAATGCAAAAATGAGCCAAACTTGCACTTTCCCTATATGCTGGTGCTCGACCGCTGGCTCGTGCGCTCGTAGAACTGCACTAGGTAGCCGGCGACCGCATCGACGATCGCCGCCAGCAGCCGCTGGCCGGCCTCGACGCTGGCACCGGAGGCGTCGTCGGAGGTGCCGCCGGAGCGAGCGAAGGCCCCAGGCTCGACGGCATGCGGCGCGCGCTCCAGCGCCTCCAGCGGCCGCCGGCGCTGATCCAGCTGCACCAGATCCGGGCGCAGCGCCAGCATCAAGGAGGTCTCGAAGCCACCGGCGTGGCCGGGGAAGGTGGGCGCGATCTCGTTGGCACCGGCGTCGACCAGCGCCTTGGCGGCAATCGTCCAGTAGGAGGCGTGGCCGAGCGCCAGCTCCAGCCCTTCCTCGTTGACCAGCGCCTGGGCGATGACACCGTTTGGGTTCTGGTTGCCGCCATGGCCGTTGAGCAGCACCACCCGACGCACGCCGTGCCGGTAGAGGCTGCGGACCAGCTCCTTCACCGCCTCGATGTACTGCTGGCCGGTCAGCGACATGGTGCCGGCAAAGGGGAGATGGTGGTGCGAGACGCCGTAATGCATCGTCGGGGCGACGACGAGCGGGACGCGCTCGGCAGCGCGCCGGCCGGCTTCGCGCGCGACGTAGGTCACCACGGCGGTGTCGGTACACACCGGGAGGTGTGGCCCGTGCTGCTCGATCGAGCCGGTCGGCAGCACCACCATTGCTCCCTGCGCAAAGGCCTCGCGCGCCTCCTCGCGCGTCATCTCCTCCAGCAGCAGCTTCATGCGCTCGCTCCTTTCACTCGGCTTTCACTCGGCTCAATTCACGGGAGTTACGCGGTCCCAGGTTGGACTCGCCGGATGCGTTCAGGAGTGACGGCGTACGTCCTGTCAATTCATCCATTCGTCGCGTTCGTTCGCGACGCGGCAGCGCTGTACTCCATTCCATAAGGAGATGGTTGAGGTGGCTGGCCGCGGACGATGCCGGCCGCGTGCTCGGCGGCCAGAAAGACGTCGCGCATGCGGATGATGTTGGAGGGAATATCCACCGGCTCACCGGCGCTCGCGGCCACCGGAATCGAATCGATGTACTCGATGGCGAACTTTCCGGCGTAGCCGAGCGCGTGGAGCCGCGCGACGATCTGCTGGAAGTCGACGCGCCCGCTGCCAGCCGGCACCTGGATGTGGTCCCAGTCGCTGCCCGCATCGCGCAGGTGCACGTGCCGCACGTAGGGCAGCACCGCCGAGAAGTCGGCGCCCTGATTTGGGCCGGCAACGAAGTGGCTGGCGTCGAGCGTCAGCGCCAGGCCCGGCACCGCTTGGCACAGCCGTACCGCCGTCTCGGGCCACTCGGTGAGCTGATTGGTATGCGTCTCGATGGCCAGCTGCACGCCGCGGCTGCGGGCCACGGCCACCAGCGTGCGGAGCCGCGCCACCTCGTCCTCGAACGGCGTGCCGCGCCGCGCGGCGCCGATGGTGACGACCGGTACCTCGAGCGCGGCCGCGAGGTCGCAGACGGCCGCCAGCCGCCGCTCCTGCTCGTCGAGCACCCCGCTGCCGAGCCCCACATTGAACGCCGAGACGCGCTTCATCTGATGCTGCGCGACGAGCCCCCGGATGCGCTCGGCCTGGCGCCGCACCTGTGCCGGACTCGCTGCCAGCTCGGAGGGATTGAGGTGCGCCCAGCCTTCGTGCACGGCCAGGTCGGCCTGTCCGAAGTCGAGCGCGGCGATGCCGGCCATAGCCGCTTCGAGCGGCTGCCTCGACCAGCCAAGCGTGGAGACGATGATGTGATTCGGCATGAGCTGCTCCTTCACCCGATGGCTCTGATGAGCCGGCGCTTCCGGCGCCAGCTCTCTGGCCTGCCCGTCTCGCTGAACCGCGACCCGACGGCTCTGATGAGCCGGCGCGCTTCCGGCGCTGCTCCATGGTACCGCGCGGCTAGAGCACGGCTGTGGAATCATTACCGCAGCACCACAGCCGCCGCCGGCCGGCGACCGGCGGCGGAGGGGGAGGCCGACATGGCGACAGACAGCACCGGCGACGTGGTTCGGCTCGATCCTTGGGACCTGCCGCCGTATCTGCGCACGCTGGAGCAAGCCGGCACGACCGAGGTGGTGTGGAACAAGGAGAAGCTGCCGTTGAGCGAGGCGCTGGTGCGGGCGGCGCGGCTGACGCCCACCTCGGTCGTCGTGGTCGATGGCACCACGATCTACGTGGCCGAGCCGGACCATTCGCCCGACGATACACCACGCATCACCCCTATTCAGCTTGGACCGAGGCGGCCGCGATGAAGACCTATGGGATGACCCTCCTGCTGCAGGATGATCCGGAGAAGATCGAAGCGTACAAGCGCTATCACCAGGCGGTGTGGCCGGAGGTGCTGGCACAGCTCCGCGCAGCCGGGATTACCGGCATGCAGATCTATCTGCTCGGCCGGCGCATGTTCATGCACATGACGACCACCGACGATTTCGACTTCGAGCGCGATATGGCCCGCTATAACGCACATCCACGCGTGCAGGAGTGGGAGCGGCTGATGCGCACCATGCAGGAGCGGGCGCCCGAGGCTAGGGAGGGCGAGTGGTGGGCGCGGATGGAGCTCGTCTTCGATATGGATTGGCCGCAGCACCGGCCCCCCGCAAATGCCTGAGCTCCCGGACGTGGCCATTTATGTGGAGTGTCTGGAGGCGCGGGTACGCGGCGAGCGGCTGGAGCGCATTCGGCTGGCCAGCCCCTTCGTGCTCCGGTCGGTCCAGCCGCCGCTCCGGCAGGCCGAAGGCAAAGCGGTGCAGAGCGTGCGCCGGCTGGGCAAGCGAATCGTGATTGGTCTGGAAGAGGACCTGTTTCTGGTGATCCATCTAATGATCGCCGGCCGGCTGCACTGGCGGGAACGTGGGGCAAAGCTGCCAGGCAAGCTGGGGCTGGTGGCGTTCGATTTCACCAGCGGCTCGCTGCTGTTCACCGAGGCCGGGACGAGGAAGCGTGCCTGGCTACGGCTTGTCGCCGGCGACGCAGAGCTCGCGGCGCTCGATCCCGGCGGGCTGGAGGTCCTGGAGGCCACGCGCGAGCAGTTGGCGCAGGCGCTCCGGCGCGAGAACCACACGCTGAAGCGAGCGCTGACCGATCCGCGGCTCTTCAGCGGGATTGGCAATGCATATTCGGACGAGATCCTGCATCGAGCGAAGCTCTCGCCCGTAAAGCTGACACAGCGGCTGAGTGATGAGGAGATCGAGCGGCTGTATCACGCCTGCCGGGACACGCTGGTGGAGTGGATCGAGCGGCTGCGGCGAGAGGCAAATGGTAGGTTCCCGGAGCATGTCACCGCGTTCCACGCGGGAATGGCCGTTCACGGCCGCTATCGGCAGCCCTGCCCCGTCTGCGGCGCCCCGGTGCAGCGCATCGTCTACGCAGACAACGAGGTGAGCTACTGCGCCAGATGCCAGACGGAGGGCCGCCTGCTGGCTGATCGGGCACTCTCCCGTCTGCTGAAAGAGGACTGGCCGCGCACGCTGCCAGAGTAAGCCCGAACGCCGCCAAGGGAGTACCCTGCTCAAAGTCCGAGGCAGGTCGGTGAGCGCTGCCACGCAATCCCTCGCTCACTGCTGTATGAGAAAGCGCTGCGGCAGCGCTCGAGCGGGAGCTCGATCAGCCCCGCGTGCAGGCAGCGATCGTCGCCCTCGCCTATGGTTGTCCGTCACTCCGCCGGAGCGTACTGGTCGAGCAGCCGGCGCAGCGCGGCGGCCTTCTCGACCAGCTCGTCGCTTTCGAACCGCTGCATCTCGAAGAGGGGCGGGAGCTGCCGGTACAGCTCGGGCAGCCCGAGGATTCCCTCCACCTGCTCGCGCACCCATTTATCGTAGGCGATGGGGTACGTGCGCCGGGAGATGAATAGCGCCTGGAGGAACTCCTGAAATGCCTTCCAGAGCCGATCGAAGCTCTGGAAGTAGAGGCCGCGCGCGACGTAGAGCGGGATGTGGTCCAGGTTGTTGATGCAGAACTGGCGCACCTCCGCCAGCCGCGCGGCACGCAGCTCCTCGCCATAGTATGGCAGCCACCGTGCCCGTAGCTTGGCCAGGTAGCGGCTCCGGCCGCCGCGCTGCCACAGCGGGACGCTGTAGGCGAGGTAGTTGCCGATCTCCAGCTCGAATGCGTCCGGGCCGCTCGTCCACCCGCGCCCCTGCGGCGCGAACTCCCCGGTGGTGATCTCGAGCCCCACGTGGGCGTACCTGCCGGCGGCTGCCAGGGCGGCGAAGGCCGGCTCGCGCGCGGCGAACGCCTCCCAGCCACGCGCCAACGCGCGGCGCTCATCTGCTGGGACCTCGGGCCGCACCAGCACGGCGAGGTCCACGTCGCTATCCGGCGATGCCGTACCGCGGGCGCACGAGGCGCACAGTAGCACGGCCTCACTGGCGTCACTGCCAGCGAGAAACTCGACCGCGACCTCGGCGGCCCGCTGGTGCTGCGGGGTGGGATAACGGGGAGAAAGCAACGGGAGCTTGCCGGCCATGGGCCATCACCGCTTTGGCTAAACCAGAGCTAAGGTGGAACCCGCAGCCGGGCCAGGACTGGGGCCATGGGGTTCCCAGCTTGGCTTCAGTATAGTAGCTTGTGGCTCGTTTCCCGATGGGTCGTCGCCAGAATCCGTGGCGCTCTCAGATCAGGTGTCACACAGAGCTAGGAAGCCTTGGCCATCGTCGCGCGCACATCGCGCGAGACGCTGATCACGTCCTTGATCTTCTCGATCTTGCCCAGGAGCCGGCTCAGCTGCTGC
>Ga0070741_10003765_pt1 | contig 36702 bp, 30 predicted proteins | sample Coa_R1_4_FD_66440 | JGI IMG/M metagenome (GOLD analysis project Ga0070741, IMG submission 66440) | Surface soil microbial communities from Centralia Pennsylvania, which are recovering from an underground coalmine fire - Coalmine... | ecosystem: Environmental > Terrestrial > Soil > Unclassified ... | reverse complement strand
GCGCGCCCGGCCCGACGGTTTCTTCGATGCCACCATCCACTGGCGCGAGCTGCCCGAGTGGATTCACGCCGCCGCGATTGTGGCCGGCCTTCCGTTCCAAGTATTGGATTACAAAGACACTCTGGGGCAGGATGCGACAACCGTAAAGGCGCTCTACCGGTTCGATGCGCAATTGCGCCGCGCCGGCTTGTCGTTTTCCCGTCCGCTCCGAGGCGGCCCCAAGATGCGCTATTCGCTTTTTGGCGATGCACGCGGGGAAACCTGGAACATTGCGCAGCCTGCGGATTTTCGACTGCGGCGTGTCACGGCCGGCGCCCGGTTGGATTTCATTCCTTCGGGCCGTTTCACCTGGGGCACCGGCGTTGTCGGGATGGACCGTTCCTTCCCGGGAGCGCCTCAGTTTGCCTCCGGGCCCTCGCTCAGCTATACCGTCGACTTTCGTTACCGATTCCTGAACATTCCCGACCGGCGGTTGACCGCTGAGTTCACCGGAGCCTGGGAGACGGGCCGCTTCTGGGGCAACACATCGCAAGCAACGTTCTCGCGGACGCAATGGTCCGTGGGCGGGCGATGGTTTCCCCAGCCAGTAGGCACGGACTATGAAGTGTTCGCACGGCTGAATGCCGGTGCAGCCTTGGGGAGTGCGCCTTTCGACGATCTGTTCATGCTCACTTACGATCGCGATTACGATCTTCCCCTCCGCGGTCACCGCAGCACCTTCGAGGGCAAGCGCGGCAGCGCCCCCATCGGCCGCCGCTACGCCCTGGCGAACGTGGACATGTATAAAACGCTATGGCATCCGCCCCTGGTGAAGATCGATGTCGGACCGACACTGGATGTCGGCCGTTTGTGGGATCAGATCACCCCGCAGGAAAAAGGTAAGATTTTGGTGGACGTAGGGGTCCAATTGCGCCTGGGTCTCCCCGGAGGATTCCGGGTCTTTCTCTCCTATGCCCGCGACCTGCGCGGCGGATCGGGCGCGTTCAACAGCTTTAATCGCTGAGGCGTGCGCGTGAGCCAGTTATGGCTCCATCTTGTGGAGCTGATAATACCCGCTCATTTTGAGAGTGACCACAATCGGCTTGTCGCTCAAGTTCAGCCAGAACCAGCCGTGAATCCCGTCGAACGGCGCGACGAACGTTCCGTTCGATTTCGTGTTCTCCTGCTCCTCCCGATAACGTGTTGCATGCTTCGGATCGTTCCACGGCTCGCCATGAAAATCGAAATATACGCTCTCGCGGTTCACTGACCAGCTATATACCATCGATTCGCCGGCTTTCATGGCGACTTTGTACTCGATCTCGCCGTCCGGGCCCAGCGGAATTTTTACGATGTCGGTGCGATACTCGGCCGGATAGAACCAGGCGTTTTGCGCCGGGGCCGCTGGACCGGTTTTCGCATCCCCTGGCGCTGCGGCCGGACCTTCCGTGGGAGCCTTCGCCACAGTCGGCGTCGCGAGCGCGATCAGGCCTGTCAGTCTCCCGAATCCGGTCGGATCTTTTCGATACTCGGCCGGCATGATGACGCAGACCGTCAGCGCCACGCCCACCAACGCCGCGATTCCAAGCCGCAGCAGCAGTCCGCCGCGAGTCGGCATTTCCAGTTGAGACGGATTCATAACGTGCTCCCGAACTTATAGCCGGCGATCTGGTAACCCATCAGTACGAATCCGGCGGTCATCAGCAGGACGTTCGCGAATATCGCGTGCTTTGAGAAATCGCTGGTGCGGCGCCACTGCGTCATCACGAACAAAATCACTGTCAGCGCCAGAAGTTGCCCGATCTCCACCCCCACATTGAAGGAAACCATGTTTGCCACCAGCCCCTGACGCGAGAGGTTGAACTCCTGAAGCTTGGTCGCCAAACCAAATCCGTGGATCAGGCCGAATCCCAGCACCGCGGCCTTCGCGTTGATCTGAAAACCAAAGAGGGTTCGAAATCCATCCAGATTATCGAAAGCCTTGTAGACCACCGACAGCCCGATCAGCGCGTCCACGATATACGGATTCACGTGGATGCCTCCCAGTACCCCCGCAAGCAACGTTACACTGTGGCCAACGGCAAAGCACGTGACGTAAACCGCTACATCCTTCAGTTTGTAGAGGAAGAAGATCACCCCGAGCAGGAACAGCAGGTGGTCGTAGCCGGTGACCATGTGCTTGGCGCCCAGATACAGGAACGGAGCGATGTGGGCGCCGGTTGAGTTGCGGACGAAATCGGCGTCGCGGCCCGTGACCGTGTGCGCCATGGCCAGCGCCGCCGTGACCGGGAGCAGAGGCAGAACGTTTCTCATTCGTACCACTATACGCCAGCGGGCGGAATACCCCGGATCGAAGCATCGATCAACTGAACGGTATGCACGACCCGCGTGGTCGTGCCCTGGCGCTTGAGCGCCGCCGCCATTTGCAGCAGGCACCCGATATTGCCGGTCGCGACTATATCCGGTTTCGCGGCTCCGATATGCTGCGCTTTGCGTTCGGCCAGCGCGTCCGCCGTCTCGGGCTGTACCAGGTTATAGATTCCCGCGGAACCGCAGCACAGTGCGGCTTCGGGAAGCTCGAGAATCTCAAGACTCGGGATCGTTGAGAGCTGCGCTCGCGGCTGCGCTCGTACGCGCTGGGCGTGCTGCAAATGGCAGGAGTCGTGATAGGCGACTCGAAGGTTCAGCGGCTTCCGCCTGGCTCGCGCGCCGATCTCTTCGAGAAACTCCGTGATATCCCTGCACTTTTCCGAAAACCGCGCGGCGCGATCGGAGTATTGCGGATCGTCGCGCAGTTGGTAGACGTACTCGCGAACGTTTGATCCGCACCCGCCGGCGTTGGTGATGATCGCGTCCACCTCAGCTCGTTCGAACACCTCGATCATGCGGCGAGCCAGATCGAGCGCGGGCGCTTCCTCTCCCGCATGAACCATCAGCGCCCCGCAACAGGGCTGATCCGGCGGCGCGACCACCTCGCATCCCTCGGCGGCGAGCACGCGAGCCGTGGCCGCGTTGATGCCGGGCAGCAACTCGCGCTGGACGCAGCCGAGCAGCAGCCCCACGCGCTTGCGCTTCGGGCCTTGCGCGGGCGTGAAAGCCGGAATCACTTCGCGCGGTCCCAGCTCCGGCATGAGTCCTTCCATGGCTTGTAATGCTTTCGGGAAGAACCTCAAGAGCCCGGATGCGCGAACCAGAAACTGCAATCCAGATCTCTGGTAAACTCTCAATCCCGCCCGCAGCAGCCTCAACCGGTCCACGCGTGGAAACGTTGCGAAGATCATCCGCCGGCGCCAGCGCTCCGATTGCGAACGCGGATGCCGGCGCTCGATCTGCGCTCGCGTGGCTTCGATGAGCTTGGCGTAATCGACTCCGGAAGGACAGGCCGTCATGCACGACATGCAGCCCAGGCACGTGTCGAAATGCCGTACCCAGGCGTCTGTCATCGCCGTCGCGCCTTCGCTGGCCGTTTTCATCAAGTAGATTCGCCCGCGCGGCGAATCCATCTCGTTGCCCCAGAGAACGTAAGTCGGGCACGCGGGCAGGCAGAATCCGCAGTGCACGCATTGATTGATCAGCTCGGGTGCAGGAGGCCGGTGTTCGTCGAAGGCGGGCGTCATCAGATGCCTCCGACGTATCGCTGCGGATTCAGCGTGCCCTTCGGATCGAACTGCTGCTTGATCGCGCGCATCAGCGGAAGCGCATCGCCCGCCGATCCCCATGCGTCCAGGCTGCTGCGCCCGAGAATGACCAGCGATCCGCCGTTCTTTTCCATGACGTTCCGCAAACCCTGAAGATCGCCCTGACAGCGCGCGTACCCGATACCGGTTGCCTGGACTACGGCCGCACCCGCACCTGACCTCGCCAGCGATTCGAATGCCTCGGCGACTCGGGAAGGCAGCGCCGAAAACTTCACCGGCGTGCCGCTGTCTTCGGCGCACACTCTCTGGCGCGCGCTCCAGACATCCGGCGAACCTTCGGAAAATGCCGCGATCTGCATCAGAGCGGCATGCTGTGCGGCAATCCCATCCCCGGTCCCCTCTAGCAGAATATCGATCCGGGTTCCTTGCCTGATCTGAACTGCGGACAGCGCGAGTTGGGCGCGGAGCAGGGACAGCACCACTCGCTGCATAGCCGCCGCGTTTTCTAACTCGGCCGTGAGTGTGCGCGTATGGCGCGGCAGGGGATGCAGGCGGAAGACCGCCCGTGTGATCACTCCGAGCGTTCCCAGCGAACCCGTCGCCAGCTTGGGCAGGTCGTACCCGGCTACGTTCTTCACCACCTTCCCGCCGCTGGATGCGACGGTTCCATCCGCCAGAGCCAGCGTGACGCCGAGGATCAGATCGCGCAGACCGCCGAATCCCAGCCGCAGCGCGCCGCTGTCGTTGGTCGCCAGAATTCCTCCGACGGTCGCGCGCTCGGGCCACAACGCATCGATCGCCAGCCGCTGCCCGTGCTCGGAAAGAATGCGCTGCAATTCTGCGACCGTGCAGCCCGCTTGTACCGTCACCGTCAGATCCGCCCAGGCATGTTCCAGGACCTGATTCTGCCGCCGCATGGAAACGAGCACGTCCGCCTGCTTGGGAGGATTTCCCCAGTCCAGCTTGGTCCCCCCGCCCGTCGGAATCACCGCAAGCCCGGCCTGATTCGCGCATCGCAGGATCGATGCTGTTTCCCGTTCGTCAGCCGGTTCGGCCACCACCAGAGGGACGACGCCCGCGACTGCATCCGCTTCCGTGGCAAGACGCACGTGGTCGCGTCCAACGATGGCCCGCAGCACTTCTTCGATGCCGTCGGCCTCGGTGCGCGCCGCGGGCCGGAATCGCTCGGCCATTTCTTAAAACCGCTCCGCGATACCCGCCGTTTCGAGCGGATGGGCGACGTACTCGCCCGGCTTCTCGCCACACAGGCGTGGACGCGGGAATATTTTCGTGGGATTGGAAAGCTGCAACGGATCGAAGGCGCAGCGGACCCGTTGCATCGTATCCAGGTCCGGCTCCGTGAACATCTTCGACATCATGTGCTTTTTCTCTTCGCCGACGCCGTGTTCCCCCGTAATCGAGCCGCCCTTCTCGATGCACAGCTCCAGAATCCTCTCCGATAGCCGCTCGGCGGCCTTCTCTTGTCCCGGAATCCTGCGGTCGTAGAGCACCAGCGGATGCAGATTGCCGTCTCCGGCGTGAAATACGTTGGCCACGCGCAGTCCGGTCTCCGCGCTCAGTTGCTCGATCTCACTCAGGACCCGCGGCAGGGAAGTGCGCGGGATCACTCCATCCTGCACGATGTAGTTGGGCGAAATCCGGCCCATCGCCGCGAACGCGGCCTTGCGCCCCTTCCACACCAAAGCGCGCTCGGCCTCGGATTGTGCCACGCGGATCTCCCATGCCCCGTTCCGGCGGCAAATGTCGTCGACCTGCTTTATCAGTGCATCGACTTCGGCGGCCGGCCCGTCCAACTCGACGAGCAATAATCCGCCGCAGTCCGGATAATTCGCATGCACCGCGGCTTCCGCAGCCTGGATCGCGAGGTTGTCCATCATCTCGATCGCCGCAGGCAGCATTCCGGCGGCGATGATCCCGCTGACCGCCGCGCCCGCCTCGTTGGTGCTGTGGAACGCCGCGAGCAACGTCCGAACGCATTCCGGCCGCTTGACGATCCGCAGGATGATCTTGGTCGCGATGCCCAGGGTGCCTTCGGCGCCGACGAATACTCCGGCAAGATCGTAGCCTGGCGCATCCAGCGTCTTGCCGCCCAGATGAACCAAAGATCCGTCTGGCAGCACGACCTCCAGTCCCAGCACATGCGTGGTGGTGAATCCGTATTTCAGACAGTGCGCGCCGCCCGAATTTTCCGCGACGTTACCGCCGATGCTGCACACCGATTGCGAGGACGGATCCGGCGCATAGAAGAACTTCTCCGAAGCCACCCGGCCGGTCACCTCGAGATTGATGACTCCCGGCTCTACCACCACGCGCGCGTTGTCCAGATCAACTTCCAGGATGCGCCGCATGCGCGCCAGACTGATCACGATTCCGCCGGCCACCGGCAGCGCACCTCCGCTCAACCCCGTGCCCGATCCGCGTGCGACAAATGGAATCCGCTCCCGATGGCACAGACCGACGACCGCCTGCACCTGCTCCGTCGAATCCGGCAAAGCCACCGCGTCGGGGATCACGCGGAAATTGGTCAACCCGTCGCATTCGTAGGTTCGCAGTTCCTCGCTGGAGGAAACCAGCCCATCGGGGCCGAGGATGGCGCGCAGTTGTTTTAGCGTCTGGGGGTTCACCTGCGAATACCGGTATGCTTCCAGAGTACATCGGTCCTGAAATCACCCGATGGATCCGCTGAAGTGTGGCTCGGAGTCTCGGAATGCCTCAGCGTTTCACTGATGTACGGCCCCGTACGGCTGGCGGGTTCGGCACAAGGCATCGTATGATGTGAAGCACACCGGCGTCGCGATGCCGTGCGGGACAAGAACCAAGAAAGCTGAGGCAGCACATGAGATCCAACAACCGCATTTCCATATCCTCGGTAGCCCTGTTGGCGCTGTTTGCCGGAACGACTATGCTGCTTGCACAATGGCCGAAACACCGCACCGAGGGGCCAAGAACCGAGAGCGGTGGTCTCGACTTGAAGGCGCCGGCGCCGAAGGCGCCCGACGGGCATCCCGACCTTTCGGGTCTGTGGCAGCCGATGCGCCAGAATTTCGGCAACGTAAAGGAAAAGGGCAAGGGCAAAGCTGCACCGGTACGCGCCCCCGGTGAGCCTCCCCCAGCGCAGTTCGGCAATCTGGGCGCGGGCTTTGAGAATGGACTCCCGTACACAGAGTGGGGCCGGAAGACGCGCGACGAACGCAAGGGCAATAACAGCAAGGACAACCCAGACGCCAACTGTAAGCCCCTGGGGCTGATGCAGCTCCACACACATCCTTTCGAGAAAAAGATTGTGCAAGGAAAGGATGCGATCGTGATCATGTACAACGCCAACAATGACGTCCGCCAGATCCTGACGAACGGCCAGCCGTTGCCGGAGGTGGGCCCGCAGCTTGCCCCCTGGTGGTACGGCTATTCGGTGGGCAAGTGGGAAGGCGACACTTTGGTGGTCAACACCGTGGGATTCCGTGACGACGTCTGGCTGGATGTGAGCGGCAGCCCGCTGACAAGCAGCGGAAAAATGGTGGAACGCTTCACTCGCCTCAATTTCGGCACGCTCCAAATCGACGTTACCATCGAGGATCCGAAGGCGTATAGCGAGCCGTTTACGGTTCGCGTGATGCAGCAGTTGATGCCCGATACGGAATTGTTCGAGTCCGTCTGCGAGGATCGCGACGCGCCGCACTATCTGGGCGACGCGGATGCCAAGCAGAAAGCGGCGAACCAGAAATAGCCGCTGCCACCGCAGCGGCTCATGCCGTCGGGAACCTGGCGCTCCGAATGGAGGCGGGTTATCGATCCCCCGAGCTTGTCGTTTTTCGCGGCGACACGTGCCCAACCCTCGGCGGCGGCGCCCCACCGGGAATCGCGGATCGCCACGCTGCTTGGTATCTATGGCTTGAGGCGGCGCAGGCAAACAATTTGTCGAATGATTTTCTGCTGCCCGAAACTGACCCCCTACGCTAAATCACCCGAAGCACGATCTTGCCGCGCACGTGCCCGGTTTCGCTCATCTGGTGCGCTTTCGCGGCGTCGCGAAGCGGAAACACCGCGGCGATCTCCGCCCGGACCTGGCCCGAATCGGCCAGCCGCGCGATCTCATCGAGCTGATCGGGCTTCGCTTGGGCCCAGATGATGGCCGTCCGGACGCCATGGGCCTTCGCGGTTTCTTCCGAGGCGGGAGGCCCGATCAGGGCCACCAAAATTCCGCCCTTTTTCAGCACGCCCCAGGACCGTTCGCGGATCTGTCCGCCCATGCTTTCGATCACTGCATCGAAGTCATGTACGACATCTTCGAATCGAGTGGTTTCGTAGTTGATGGGTAGATCGCAGCCCAAGCTCTTGAGAAAATCCTGATTCCGCCCGCTGGCGGTCCCGGCGACATAGAGACCCTTGAGTTTGGCGAGCTGCACAGCCAAGTGTCCGACGCCTCCGGCCGCAGCCTGGATCAAAACCTTCTGGCTCGATTTCAAGGCGGCGGCGTCAAACAGCGCCTGCCATGCCGTCAATCCGATCAGCGGCAGGGCTGCGGCATGCACGTGCTCCAGATTCTTGGGTTTCCGCGCGATTTCCGTCTCCCGAACCGCGACGAACTCGGCGTAAGCGCCCATACGCCCGAGGTCGGGGCGGCCGTAGACCTCGTCGCCGGATTTCCAGCGCGTCGCGCCCGTACCGGTGGATTCGACCACCCCCGAAACATCGCATCCCGGCGTGAACGGCAGCGGGTATTCCCGGAATCCCCGCAAGTGCCCGGCGCGGATCTTCCAGTCAATCGGATTCACTGAAGTCGCGTGAACCTTGATCAGTACCTCTCCCGCTTGCGGAACCGGCTTCGGTGCGTCCTCATAGACGAGGACTTCCGGTTTTCCGTAGGAGTGAAATCGGACTGCTTTCATCGTGTCCATGGCTTTGCTTCATTATGGCGAATGGCGTAGGCTATCAGCATGCCCGAGGCTTCGAAGAAAAAAGTAAGCCGGCGCAAGCTGCTCTCGGCTGCGGGAACAGGAGCAGCCCTGGCCGCCGCGCCGCCCGCCATTCTGGCGCAAAACAAGCTCCGGCTGACGCTTTCCTGCTGGGATTACGACCGCACGCGCGCTCTGATGGACGGCCGCGTGGGCGTCGATGGCGTGGATCTCACGTATCTGCCTCTGCCCATCGAAGAAACATTCTTCCGCATGCTTCGGAACCACGAATTCGATGCCTCGGAGATGTCGCTCTCGTCCTACGTGCTCTCGCTGTTTCAGGAACCGCCGCCGTTCATCGCCATCCCTGTATTCCCGTCCCGCTTCTTCCGGCATTCGTGCATCTTTGTGAACGCCAACAGCGGGATTCGCCGGCCCCAGGATCTGCGCGGCAAACGCGTCGGGACGCCGGAATATCAGATGACCGCTGCCGTCTGGATCCGAGGCATCCTGAGCGACGAATACCAGATCCCGGTATCGAGCACGCCTTATTTCACCGGCGGCGAGGAAGAGCCGGGGAGAACGGAAAAGATCGCTCTCTCGCTGCCTCCGGGGATCCGCGTCCAGCCCATTCCGGAGAACAAAACGCTGTCGCAGATGATCGAGAGCGGCGAACTCGACGCTATGTATACCGCTCGCGCGCCATCGAGTTTTTATAACGGCAGCGGTAAAGTGCAGAGACTCTTTGACAATTATGGGGTAGTCGAGCGGGAGTATTATCGCAAAACCAAAATCTTCCCCATCATGCACACCGTTGTGATACGCCGCGAGCTCTACCAGCAGCATCCCTGGATTGCACAGTCGCTGCACAAGGCTTTCGTGTTATCGCAGCGCGAGGCTTACGCGAATCTGCACGAGACTGCCGGGCTGAAAGTGATGCTTCCCTGGGTTCTGGATCACGCCGCTGAAACTGAGTCGCTGATGGGCAAGGACTTTTGGCCGTATGGGTTCCAAGCGAACGAACATACGCTGAGCACGTTCCTGCGCTATTCCTACGAGCAGGGTTTGGCCAAGCGGCGGTTGACGCCCAAAGATCTGTTCGCCCCCGAGACGCTCGAATCTTTCAAAATCTAGGAACGTCCGGATTTCGCAAGACTATTCGACTCCAAGACAATCTGGTTGCCGGCGCTCCCGCTAGTCTCGAAAGAAATTCAAGAGACCCCCTGGTCCGAGGGAAATCCCTAGCGCAGGTCGCTTGCCTGGCCACAACCATGCTCGGAAAAGAAGGGCCTGAAGGCAATGTCCCGGTTGGTCTATACTAAGTGTCCCTGGGTTTATCTAACGCATAGGAAGGGGGTTCTGCGGACGCCATGAGGCAGACCAGCACCTTTGACGGGTGGTCAGAGTCCCGGTCTCAGGATTCTGGAAAACGGAGGGTTGAGACGAATTCCGCCGCCGCGCGGAAAGTCACGGAACTGCTCGCGATTGCCGGCATAGAGGTAAATGGTCCCAAGGCCTGGGATATCCAGGTGCGGGACGATCGTTTCTACGCCCGCGCATTGGCCGAAGGCAGCATCGGAGTGGGCGAGTCCTATATGGACGGCTGGTGGGATGCGCTCGCGCTGGACGAGTTCATTTCCCGGGTGCGCCGCGCCGAACTGGCCAGCAGAATTCACGATCTCTGGACGGCGTTGCTGATTTTGAAAATGCGTTTGTTCAACATGCAGAACATCCGGCGCGCTAAGCAAGTCGCCCGGGAGCACTACGATCTCGGAAACCGGCTTTACCAGGCGATGCTGGATCGCCGCATGCAATACACCTGCGCGTACTGGAAAGACGCCCAGACTCTCGATGAGGCGCAGGAGAACAAGCTCCACCTGATCTGCCGGAAATTGAAGCTTGCGCCCGGGATGACGATCCTCGAATTGGGCGGCGGATTCGGCGGCTTCGCTCACTTCGCTGCCACCGAGTATGGCTGTGAGGTGGTCAGCTACAACATTTCCCGTGAGCAGGTCGCTTATGGACGCGAGCTCTGCAAGGGCTTGCCGGTGCGGTTCGAGCTGAAGGACTACCGCGAGGCCGCCAAGGAGCCAGTGCAGTTCGACCGGGTCGCCTCCATCGGGCTTTGCGAGCACATCGGGAACAAGAACTATCGCGGATTTATGGAACTGGCGCACTCCCGGCTGAAGGAGAAAGGGCTGTTCCTATTGCACACGATCGGCGCGAACGAGTCGCATTCCTTTACCGACCCCTGGATCGACAAATACATCTTCCCCAATGGAGTGATCCCATCCATGGCGCAATTGACCACCGCCTGGGAAGGCTTGTGGGTGGCCGAGGACTGGCATAATTTCGGCCCGGATTACGACCGCACACTCCTGAGCTGGTGGGATAACTTCGAGCGCGGCTGGCCGCAACTGCGCGCTAGCTACGGCGACCGGTTCTATCGCATGTGGAAATATTACCTGATGTGTTCGGCCGGCTCGTTCCGCGCGCGCAAGCTTCAGCTCTGGCAGATCGTCCTCTCGAAAGGGGACATTTCGTCCTACGTTCCGGTTCGATAGGTCCGGTATGGATCGGCCATCCGGCTCTGTGGAGGACTACCAACGGAAGTGCGCGGCTTTGGCCGCCGCCGTGAACCAGGCCAAAGCGCGCGGGGAGCAGATCGGCCTTCGGAAAGCGACCTCCAATCTCTTCCGGCGCCGCTCGGCCGGAGGGAAACGCCTCATCGACGTGCGCGCCTTCGACCGCGTCCTGCGGATCGATGCCGAAGCCATGACGGCCGAGGTAGAAGGCATGATCCCCTACGATGCACTGGTGGCGGAAACCCTGAAATACGGGCTTCTTCCCGCCGTCGTTCCGCAGCTCAAAACCATTACTGTAGGCGGAGCCGTGAGCGGGCTGGGCATCGAATCGTCTTCCTTCAAATTTGGGCTGGTACATGAAACCGTCGAGGAGATGGACATCCTGCTCGGCGACGGCCGGCTGACGGCCTGTTCCTGCGAGACGAATCCGGATCTGTTTTTCGGATTTCCGAACTCTTACGGCACGCTGGGATACGCCCTCCGCTTGAGGATTCGATTGATCCCGGCCAAACCGTATGTGCATCTGACGCACACGCGGTTCGCCAAGGCCAACGAGTATTTCTCCCGGATCGCCCAGGTCTGCGAGCAGGGCAGGGCGGATTACGTGGATGGAACGATTTTCTCGGCCGGTGAGATGTATCTGACCGAAGGCGAGTTTGCCCACGATGCTCCGTCCGCCAGCGATTACACCTACAGGAACATTTACTACCAGTCCATCCGGAGCAAGCCCGAGGACTGGCTGACGGCCAAGGACTACATCTGGCGCTGGGACACGGATTGGTTCTGGTGCTCGAAGCACTTCTATGTGCAAAACCCCGCGATCCGGCGGTGGGCCAAATGGGGCCTGAACTCGCGCACCTATCAGCGAATCATGCGCCTTTCGCAACGCCTGCTGCCGGATACAGGTGGAACGGAGTCGGTAATCCAGGATGTGGATATTCCCATTGAGAATGCGCCGGAGTTTTTCGAATTTCTGTTGTCGGAAATCGGCATCACGCCGGTATGGATGTGCCCGTTCAACACGGATCCCAGCCGCAAATGGGACCTGAGCCCTCTGCGGCCCTCGCAGCTCTATGTAAACTTCGGGTTCTGGGACGTGATCCCGTCGGCGCACGAACCGGGACATTTCAATCGCAAGATCGAGCGGAAGGCGATGGAATTGTGCGGCGCCAAGGGGCTGTATTCCAGCGCGTGGTATGCGGAGAAGGAGTTTTGGAGCATTTACGACCGGCCCCGCTATCTGGAACTCAAGCGAAAATACGACCCTCAGGGTGTCTTCCCGGATCTGTATTCGAAGTGCGTGCGGCGAGGATAGATGATTGTGGGCGGGACTCCCGTCCTGCGGCCGGCGTCCCACCGCCCCAAGAGCGGGCCTGGAGGCCCGCCCCACGCGACCAGCCCGCAAAGGGCGCGCGGGCGCCCGCAAGCGAGCGAAGGAAATTGCCCGCGCGCTCCAAGCCCGCGGCTAGTTTCATAATCAAATACTATGGCCTCATTCCTCTGGTATGCACTAGCCGCGCTCGGTGAAATTGGCGGTTGCTTCGCGTTCTGGGCATGGCTGCGACTGGCGAAAACTCCACTTTGGACCTTGGTGGGAATCGCTGCGCTCGCAATATTCGCGATTGCCCTGACGAGGGTTGAATCCTCGAACGCAGGCCGTGCGTACGCGGCTTATGGCGGAGTATACATCGTGGGCTCAATCCTCTGGCTTTGGGGGATTGAAGGTGTCAGGCCGGATCGCTGGGACATCCTCGGAGTATCCGTTGCCCTCTTGGGTTCCGTGATTATCCTCTTCGGTCCGCGGGGCGCGAAAATCTGATCGATGCACACGGCGATCCGGCGCTCATCGGGGGATCTCGACAGCGTCCGCCTCGCGAAATGTGTTCCCAAGCGCACTTTCGCGACCTGCGGAATCAGAATGCGCCCGCTGACGATATTTAGGATGGCGTTGCTGGATGTTTTCCGTTGGCGCTTCCCCTAATGGGCCACCGGAACCGGGCCCTCTGAAAGTCCCTGTAATTGCGACACGGGCCACGTTGCAATGATTCGTAAGTTGCTGAAAGTTTGGTGAGCGCGGAAGGAATCGAACCTTCAACCTACTGATTAAGAGTCAGAGCTGGCCTCCTAACCTCAAATCACCCCACCTAAGTAACCTGTTTTCAATCGCAATCACTTACGGACTCTGTTATCATCCTAGCTAACCGGCCATTTTCCGGGATTCAGTATCCTTTGGAGTATCCTTTGCCCAAATCAGTTGGTCGGAAAGAAGAGAGCATAGCATGGCGGTTATTGCGATCCGAAAGACCGAACCCAAGGCCGAAAAAACCAAGCGGGTAGCCGGGAACCAAAAGGCCGTCGATGCGCTTCCGCTGAATAGCGGCGACTGGCGCGTGGAAGGTGAGCACGGTCTGTACGTGCGCTGTGGCGCATCATCGAGGAGCTTCTTTCAGCAACGGCGCGTTGATGGCGAACTGGTGCGCGAGTACTTCGGCGCCGTCACGGTGAAGAAGGCCAAGCAACTCGCAACGAGCCGATGGAACGATATCCGGCCGCCGGCGCAGGATGACGACGTGCGCCTAGGCGCGGCGATCGAAGCGTACATCCGTCACCGGGTCAGCATGAACAAGATGGCCGAGAAGACCGAGAACATCGCGCGCTACAACGCAGAGCGGTATCTGACTGCGTGGAAGGACCGGACGCTGGAGCAGATCGGCAGCGAACGGGCCAGCATCGCCGCGCTGCATACTCGCCTGACTGAGAAGCACGGCGCGGCTACTTGCAATCAGGTCATGCGGTTGTTGTCCGCCGTTTACCGCTGGCAGCGCGACCGCGTGAAGACCGAGCTTCCCGACTGGCCGCGGAAAGTAGCCGAAATTCACTCGATCCCGGCGCGCGATTGGGCCTATTCACCGGATGAACTCCGGGCATGGTGGTCAGCGACCAGGAAAGAGAAAGACGGCAGCATTACGAAGCTGGGCGTTAGCACACTCAATCCGCTGAAACGGATGTGGTGGCTCGCGGCGCTATTCACCGGCGCTCGGAAGGGAAGCATCGAGGCGTTGACGTGGTCGGACTCGGACCTGGAAAAGAAGGTGATCCGGTTTCGCGTGACCAAGGGCGACAGACCCTACAGCATCCCGATGAGCGACACGCTGGCCGAGTTGTTCGACGCGTACGGGAAATCTCCCGAGATTCCACCATCGGATTGGGTTTTCCCTTCGCCCGTGAACGATGGTGAGCACCTGGTGGACGTGAAGAATCCGAACGAAGGCGTGGGGCCGGCGCATCGCCTCAGGCACACGTTCCGAACCACGTTGGCAGAACTCGGGGCGAGCCCAGACCAAGCGCGTATGCTCATGGGTCACAGCATGGCCGGCGACGTGTCGCGCGGCTACATCACGTCGGCGCTGGTAATCGAATCGCTCCGGCCGTTGGCGAACGCGGTCGCGCAGCACTACTGCAAACTTGTGCCGGGAATTGTAGAGTAGAAACAGCCGCCCTTGGCTGGTCTGATCCACCGGGCGACGAAGCGGAAACCCCATCCGCGGGCGGCTCTCCCTTCGGGAGATTTGGGGATCGCGCAAGGGGAGCGATGGCCTTTCCGTATATTCCGCCACGCAGCGAACTGGATTCGGTTCGACCGGAGGAACTGACGCTTTTCCTCGAGGCCGCCGCACGTAAAACGGACGCGTACAAGGAATTGCGACGGATGATCCTCCGGAAGTGGACAGAACCTCATCCGATCCTTCAACTCGATGCCTGGTTGCAGCGATGGAATCTCGCCAACTTCGACGATTACGAACTGAATCAACACATCCGCGGCTGGACTTTTGAACTGCTTGATTGGTGGAAGCGCGAGCCGGCTATGGCTGCGAGTCTTCGCGTGGATCATTGGCGCTCGCTCAGAAATGCTCTGGCCCCGGATTCAAACGATAGCGAGCCGACTCCAATCGCGTGGACCCATTACAACAGCAACCGAGAGAGCTGGGAGCAATATGAGAGACGCAAGCGTCAAGCCTTTGAATGCCTGCTAGCGAAGGAAAAAAGCGCAGCACAAGCTAAAATGAGTAGATACGGACTACAAGAGACGAAGCGGCGAGAGCGAACGAGAAATCCACTCATCGATTACGAATGGCTGGCGCTCGCGGTCTGCAAGAACCGCTCGGCAAGGGAGATCGCGATTCAGTATTTTGGTGAGCAGAACCAACTACGCAACGCGGAACGCGTGAAGAAAGCTCTCCAATCGCTCTATCAAAGGGGCTTCGTCCAACGCTCCGGGGAAGTAAGCTAGCTTCCCTTAATTCCCCACAAAAACGCCTGAAATATGGACGTTTCGCTGCACTCGGCAATAAACTGCCAGTGTGATGCAGTTACTTGAACAACAAAACAATCCACAGGTCAAGAGTGGACGATGGGTCACGGATCGCGAGTTCTCGCAAAAAACATCGATCAGTCGCGCCGTGCTTAGCAATTGGCGCTGGCGGGACCGGCTCGCCGGTAGGACTCAAGCGCAGCCCGGCTATCCCGTCTACAAAAGATTCGGTCGCGCGGTGCGCTATTGGCTGGAGGCCGCATGACTGGGGCACCCAAGCCCGTCCGGCCCTACCGGCCGCGCTCCGTTTACGAAGTCGTCACCACCGCGGGCAAGACGATCGAGTTCGACGCCGCGGAGGTCGACCGCGCCGGCGGCCATGTGGTGATCGATGGCGTCAACGCGCTCGTCCAATGGCGTGGAGGCCCGCGCGGGTGACCCATCGGATTCACCGGACCAACGAAGACAAGCAGCGCGCCGTCCAACCTGCGCTCCGGGACGCGCTGGACTGCTCGACACGCGGGAGGCGGCGTGAGCGATTCTAAGCGATATGTCGACGCGGAAACCGAGCGGTTTGTGCTCGGCACGCTATTACATGGTGGCGTCGATGTTCCCGAACTCGGCCCTGAGGATTTTGGTGTCGAAATTCATCGCCAAATCTGGACCAGCATTTCGCGTGTCGCCCGCGAGGTCGAACTGGGTCCGGATTCAGTGACCCAGGACTTGATGGCCCGCGGGCAACTTGAATCCGTCGGCGGCATGTCCATGCTGATGGACTTGCACGCGCTGGTCGAGCGGGGAATGCCGCTTGCGGGGTTCACTCGAATCCTCAAGGAAAAATCCGCTATTCGTCGCATGGTGCGGCGCATTCAGCAGATTGATTCGGAGATTGCTCTGCACGGCCTGAACGGGAACGCCATTCAAATAGCGGACGCGGCGCGCGAGATCGCGGACCTGGCCGGGACGAGGGGCACTGGTTTCGGCATCGAGAACATCAAGACAGTGGCCGATTATTCCGGCACCTCGATCGAGTATGTGTATCCCGGCATGCTCGCGATCGGGACGGTGAATCTCCTTACTGGCGATGCCGGATCGGGAAAGACTTCCTATGCGACTTTCATCGCGCACCAGGCTTCAGCAGAGCGACCGGTTCTGTATCTTGACCGTGAGAATCCGCTGCCCGTAAAGATCGAACTCCTGAATCGGCTCGGTGTTTCCGACGGCGGCAACCTGAAAATCTGGGGCGGATGGTGCGAGCGCGAACCGCCTGGACCAGATTCGGCAACACTGCTGAGTTGGGTCAAGGCATGCGAACCGAAGCCGCTTTTGATCTGGGATTCGCTGATCAGTTTTCACACCAGCGGCGATGAAAACGACGCCGGGGAAACCCGCCGTTACATGCAGGGATACCGCCGGCTCGCGGACCTGGGCGCCACCGTCCTGGCCTTGCACCATAGCGGCAAGGGCGAATCGACCAAGGACTACAGGGGCAGTTCGGATATCAAAGCCAGCATCGACACCGGCTGGCATCTGGCGAACTTCGGAGAAGGCCGGCTCGAACGCCTACGGCTGCGCGCGTTCAAATGCCGTTTCGCAGTACCGAGCGACCTGATACTGACCTACGCCGAAGGCCGATTCACGTCGGACGCGACCAACACGGTGCGAACCGTGACCGAGTTACTCATCGACCTGCTGAAGGCGCACCCCGGAATCAAGGCGGCAGACTTCCAGGCCCTGGCCCGTGACAAGGGACTCGGGCGCGATCGCGCCCGTCAGTTCCTGGAGTCCGGTGTCGAAGCCCATCGAATCCGGCAAGACAAGGGCGATCACGGCGCCAAACTTCACACCTGGCGCGGGGCAGAAAGCGACGGGAAATGAGGCAGAAATTGACCTTGCGGGCGAACCTCCAGTTTGCGGGTCATCCGCAAGCTCGCAAACTGAATTTCCGCGAGGCTCGCACCAGCATCATTCTGTTGAGTTTGCGAGTTTGCGGCCATACTTCCGCAAACTCCGCAAACAGCCAGTTTGCGGGTTTCGCACACTCCTTTAGGAGTGCGAACCCGCAAGCCCGCGAACGAAAAACCGCAAGCGGGAGGATTCAATGAAAGCATGGAGCCGCGAGCATGTCCACCTCGCCAAGACGGTGGCCGACGTACGTGATCGCTTGCGCTTGCTTGATTGGTCCCGGCTTGATGCTGAAACTGCGCGGATTTTAACCTCGGCGATTCGTTCATTGAACCACGGATTGAAGGCTCGCCAGTATCGCTCTAACCGCGTCGAGGTGGAACATAAAACGTCCGTATGATTATGAAAGCAAAGGGGATGGGCCGTCTACATCCCTGGAACGAGTGGCTCGTAAACGCTGCGCAGGCCAAAATCCTGCGGGAAGGAACAATCCCATTAGCCAAGTTCTATGAAACAGAAAACCGCGCAACCCGACGGGCTGAGTGACCAAGCAAAAAAACTTTTCATTCGGCTCCAAAAAGAATGGGCCATTAGCGATTCGGCCGGCGTGCTCACGTTGACGACGTTGGTACAGGCCGCAGACAGGCTCTGGGAAGCACAGCGACTACTCAAGGCCGAGGGCTGCATCACGACCGACCGCTGGGGTCAAAAAAAGGCTCACCCGGCTACCACGATCGAGCGCGAGGCGCGCGCCGGGATGCTGGCGTGCCTCAAATCGCTATCGCTCGATTGGGAAAGCCTGCGCGATGCCACGTAAGCGGAAGCCAGCGAGGCCGCACGTTCCGACCGGGAGTTTCCAGGATCGAATCCGACGGCTCTATACCGATGCTGAAATCCGCGATTCACTGAAAAAACTCAGCGACTCGGACTTGATGCGCGCCATCGACTTCGCGACGAAGCTATATCGCCACGACTCCGAGAGCGATCGATGGGCGCGGTTCGTCTGGGACTCGCGCGGATCTGAAGAATTGCTTCGACGCTGGCGGAAATGGCTCGACGCCGCATCGAAACTCACGCCGGGCGCCGAAATTCTTGCAACCGCGCGACTCTATCGGCAAATAGGGCAGGGCACCGGCGAAACGCCCGAACGGTTCATAGCTTGGGCCCGCCGTTCGATGAAATCCGAGCCAGCCTCGGTTCTTTCGATCAGTAAGAGGCACGATGCGCGAGCGTAAACGGATACCCGACGCCGACCGCGGGCTCGCCGAGTCCACCTCGTTCGACTGGAGCGCGATCGATTGGGATCGGCTCTTCGCGGAACTCGGATTGGATTCCGACGAACGCGGAGCGCTGGAATGCAAGGCGCTGGGCCTCCGCGGATCCGACGCCTTGCAGTTCATCGGATCGCAGAGCTATGCCCGTTTTCGGAATACACAGGAACGCCTACGGAAAAAATTGGGCAAGCGATCACCGTGCGCGATGAATCTCGGCTACGTTTCCACGAATCGGAGCCGAAGGCCCTGGGGAATCGAGCGTTTGGAATCCGGGCATCGCTGCTACGTTCTGGACCGCCTCGATCCCGGCTTTCAGCAGGTTATGGCGGCCGAAAGACCACTCGTGCGGCGCGTTGATTCTAAAACATTTCTTGCAAAGCGCGTTTTTTGTCCCAAAGTAGAGGGCAGAATGCAGCATCGAACCGTTCAATTCGAACTGAAGGATCTCACCGAGAACGGGACCTTCAGTGGAATCTTGAGCACCTACGGCGGGAAGCCAGACCTGGGCGGCGACGTGGTGGTGAAGGGCGCATTTGCGCAGACTCTCGCCGCGAACAACGGCCGGATTCCACTGCTGGTCGATCACGATAGCTCGAAGCAGATCGGCTTGCTCAAGCTCACCGACACCCCGGAGGCACTCCAGGCACAGGGAGTCCTGAATATGGAACTCCCGCTCGCCCAGGAAGTCAGAAGCAAACTTCGATTCAATCTGTCGAATGGAATCAAGACCGGCTTGAGCATCGGCTATTTGACGGTGAAGGACTTCGTCGCCGACGGCGTCAGGTACCTGAAGCAGCTCGATCTGTACGAGGGAAGCGTGGTTCTGTTTCCGATGAATCCTTCGGCGATGATTCAGAACGCAAAGCGTTTCTCGGAAACGGAAAAAGCCGAGATCGCTACTCTGGCGCGAGCCATCAAGCAGGTCTATTCCGAGGCCATCGACCAAGGCTTCAGGCGGAATAGATTTCGTGACGAGGTGCGCGGCTTTTTCGATCAGCCGGGCGGGAGGACGTGATGGACGACCGCAGAAAAGCACTGGAACGGCTGGCGCAATTTCGGGCGGTCGAGTTCGGCGTGGCAATTTGCGAGATGCGGCGGTTCGAAAATTTGGGCGAAGTGGCACTGCTGACGGACTTGCTCGGCCAGGTGAACGACATCCAGGCGCGCATTCCCGCCGCAACGGACCGGGAATTGTTGGATTTTGGCCGCGTGATCGAGGAGAGCACCGGCCATCTGAGGGAACTTTTGGGAAATCATCATCAGGGAGAAAACATGCTCGAACGATTTCAGAACAAGGCGCTCAAGGGCGCGCCGGAAAACAAGCGCTCCGTTTCCGAACTGCGGAAGCGGAAAGAGGAACTGGCCGACGAAGAGGGCCGCCTCGAAAAAAAACTCCGCGACGCGCGCGGACGATCGGAAGCCGCCGTCGAGGAACTTAATCGTGCGGAGACGGATTTTGCCTCTGGCGACATCGAGTTTGGCCCGCTGAAGGCGGCGCGCGTGGCAGCGGCCGATGCGGTTCGTGCGGCCCATGCGCTCGATGAGGAAATCCAGGAGCACCGCAAACTGGTTCGGCGGGCATCCGAACTTCTCGCCGACGCGGAATCGGTCGCTGCCGCGGAAGCCGAGATCCTTCTCGGCGAGCAGTTGCGCGAAGTGCTGCGCGAAGAGGCCGACGCTCTGGTGGGCGTCATGCGGGCGCAGACGCGAAAAGAAACGATCCTCGCTGAAATCGCGGAGCGATGCCCGAAACTGAATATCGGCTTCGCCTATTTGCATACGCCCGAGTTCAGCGTCTCGAAGCGGGGCAAGTTTACGCTCTGGCTCCGGGATTTGGCTGCCAAGCTGCCCGGCTGCGTGCGGGGCGAAGCGTTCACGATCATCGAAAGCGTTACGGCGCAAGAAAAGCTGGAGGCCGAGCGCAACGGCCGGCGCATCGCGGAGGCAAATGCCCGGGCCGAAGCAAATCGGCGAGCACACGAAGCCATGCAGCGGGGTACCGTCTCCATCAGGGCGGAACGGGAATTTGCGGAGCGATTCCTCAGCGGGCCGATCCAGCGCGTCGGCTAATTTCATCGAAGGGAGAAAACAGATGGCGACAGCCGGTAACCCTCTCGCACAACTCGTGGTGCGGTTTGTCGCGGAAAGTGCGCCCTTTGTTGCCGGCCTCCAAGCGGCGCAGGATCAAACGGACAAGTTCGCGTCGTCATTCTCAAATTTCGCCAAGACGATCGCCGGGGCCACTCCATTCGCCGCGATCGCGGCCGGCAGTTTCCACGCGGCCGAAGAGTTCAGTTCGGCGGAATCGACGATCGCGCGTCTGAGTGGCGCTACCGGGCAAGCGCTCTCCGAGCTCCAAGGCTCGTTTAGGAGTCTGTTCACTCAAACAACGCAGTCGGCCAGCGAACTGGCTGAGGGCTTTGGCAGGATACAGCGCGAAAGCGGAGCTACGGGAGCCCAACTCGAAGCGCTCGTGCTCACAAATTCGAATTTGGCTCGGGTCACAGGTCAATCGTTAGTTCCAACAATTGACCAAACGCAAGCGGCGCTGAAGGCCTTCGGAATCGCGGCCAGCGAGCAACCGGCCAAGCTCGACGTGTTGTTCAGCTTGTCGCAGAAAACCGGAACGTCGATCGGCGTGCTCTCATCCGGACTCCAATCCGCGGCGCCTGTTCTCAAAACAATCGGTCTTAGCTTTGACCAAAGCGCGGCCTTGCTTGCCAACTTTGCGGAGAAGGGTATCAGCACCGACAAGGTGGTTAGCGCCTTGAACGTCGGATTGGTGAAGCTCGCCCAGGATGGCGTGAAACAGCCTGAAATTGCTCTTCGGAACTTCGTCGACCGCGTTACGCAAGCCGCCACGCCGATGGACGCCCTGAACATCGTCGCCGAAACTTTCGGCAAGCGCTCCGGCTTGTTCCTGGCCGATGCAGCGCGAGTAGGCGCGTTAAATATCGCGAATTTGACCGAAGTAACGCGGAACTCGGCCGGCTCAATCAATTCGACTGCGGAAAAAACCGAGACGCTCAGCGAAGCTCTCACCAAGCTCGGTCATAGCGCGGACGTTGCGCTCGCGCCTCTCGGCACTCCGCTTGTCAAAGCGCTCGAAGAATCAGTAAAGGCCGCAATTCCGCTACTGAACGCAGTTGGCCAACTGTCCGGGAAAATTGCCGAGGCGAACCCGCACCTGCTGGAACTGACTGCTAGCATTATCGCGGCAGGTCCCGTCCTAATCCTCGCGGCCAAGTACTTCAAGGAACTGGCGGCGGCCACAGCCTTCCTGAAGGTCCCGCAAGTTCTCACGTTCTCGGTCGCCGGCGTTCCGATCCTTCCGTTCGCTGCTGCTGCCGCCGCCACGGCTCTGCAAATCGACAATCTCCAGAAAAAGTGGGAGGACTTCGACGAGACTCTGCGGACCAAGCAAATCCTGGACGCTCTGAACCAGGGCAAGACCATAGAGGGCCTGAAGCAACTCGGCTTCTCGATCGACGACATCAAGAAAGCCGTGGGCGGACTGGACGGGACGAAGCAGACCTTCTCCGACATGGGCCTCGGAATCAAGATCGTCACGGACGAAGTATCGAAGCTGAAGACTGCTGCTCCTCCCACAGCCGAGGAAATCAAGAAAGCCTTCGCCGATCTCGGCCTGAAGAACATCTCGAAGGAAATCGCGGACGTTCAGAACGCCTTCAACATCATCGCGCGCTCTGGAACGCTATCTGCTAACCAACTCCGCGGGGCGTTCGAAACCGCCCAACTGAAGATCATCGAACTGCGGGCCTCGGTCGCTTCCGCACCACTGAAGGCGCTCGGGATTGATACCACGGAACTGGCTGTCGCTCAGAAGGCCCTCGAACTCATCACCCAGGACGTGTTAGCGGGCCGCGCGAGCATGGATCAGCTCGCCCAGGCGCAGGAGAACTACACGGCGAAGGTGCTGGCGTCCGAGGCTGGCTTGAATCGCATCGAGATCGCGCTGAGCAAGGCCGGGACCGCCAGCCAGACGCTGAACTTCGACCAGTTGGTCCAGGAGGTAACAGTAGCGCAGCAGATCGTCAACAGCCTCGGGCCTGCCTTCGATCCGGTCAAGGAAGACGTGGATGCGGCAGCCAAGCTGGTGGACGATCTCGCCGAGAACCTCCAGAAGGCCGGACCCTCTGCGGCTCCGCTCCGCGAGGCTTTGCGGGAAGTCCAGTTGCAGATGTCGGCCATCCGCAACACAACGCTTTTCAGCAGCGAGTCGTTCGATTTCGCCAACACGAAGCTGGATCAGTTCGTCCAGAGACTCGAAGCCGTCCAGACAGCCTCGCTTTCGGTCGAGGCAACGCTCCACGACCTCGGCCAGAAGTCTCCGCAGGAGGTAGCGGACGGCATCGGCCAGGTCCAGGACGCCATCAGCAAGATGCAGGCTGCCGTCGCAGTCGGCGTTCCCGGCGCCGCGCAGGCCGTTCTGGGACTCTTCAGCCTCCTGACGAAGCTCGAAGTCCAAGCGCTCAATCCCGAGCCGTTCCATCGATTCGGAATCGCCAGCTCCAAGGAACTGGAATTACTCCAGCAGGACGCGGAGCGCGACTTTGAGGCGATCAGGAGCACGGTGGGAATCACAAGCCGGGATATCGCCATCGCTTGGGTAGCAATGATTCAGGAGTTGGAGCGCAAAGGGCAGCAGTTTAACGCTCAGACGGAAATCGATGTGCTGGATACCGAGCGTAAAATCTCCAGGACCGCGAAAGCTGCCGTAGAAGCGATCAACCAGCAGGTCACCGCTGGCCTGAAAGACATCAGCAACGGAATCGCCCAGGTAATCGTCGAGGGCAAGAGTTGGGAGGACACCTTCCGTGCCATTGGTGCGCGGATCGCCGAGGATATCATCGCTGGCCTGATCAACCGGGAGCTTCAGAGCACCATCAAAATCATTGACTCGCTCATCGTGAAGTTCGGCCAGTGGCTCGGGATTATCTCAGATACTGGCGCAGCGGCGGCGAAAGCAGCGAAGGACGTAGCCTCCATCGCGACACCGCCAATCAGCACGACCAGCGGCATTCCAGGGATAGGGGGAAGTTCTGGCGGCGGTGGAGCTGCTGGCGGCGCTGCCGGCTCATCTGGAGGCGCGCTGGGTATCGTAAACGCCGTCACGGGTGGAATCACTGCCGTGGCGAGCGTCCTGCAACTCTTCGGAATTGGGCAAGGTGGAGAAAAGGATCGACTGAACATTATCGCTAACAGCACCTCCTACCTCGCCTGGGTTTTCTCGGCTGGCGGCGGCCACGACGCGCTTCTGAACATCCAGAACGCGCTGAACGTCCTGACGGATGCCTTCGTGAACTGGTTCCGCGATGACATGCAGCAACTCATCGATCTGGCAACGGATATCAAGGCGCTCCAGGGCGGGGGCGCATCATCAACGACTGTGTCAAGTGGCCCGACTCAAACTTTCACCGGCCCGGTGACGTTCAACTTCAACATCGAAGGCGGCGGCCAGCCAGACCAGATCGCGGATGCCATCGCCAGGAAACTAAAACTCCGGTCGCCGGTGTTCGCATGAGCCTATTTCGCAGGAAGCCGAAGTGGAAGGCGATCGCCGAGCGGGCTCTACGCGAGGTCCGCGCGCTCGATGCAGCGCGGTATCCAATCGCTCTCAAGATTGAATTGGGCGGGGAGTCTCCGCCGGAGCGTTTACCAGGCGAATCCCTGGGGGCGGCATTTGCGCGCTCAATGAACCTCTCGATTGAGCAGGCGGCCGAGTTCTGCCGCGGCATGTTTGAGCACGGGATTCCGTTTGATGCCACAACGGACGAAAAGACGTTGTTGGACCGATTCCGCGGGCTTGCGGCTGTGCTCATTTTGCTTGAAAAGGATCTACAGGCTTGCCCTGCGGGGCGAGATTTGGCGCCCGCGCAACCTAAACCCTAAAACCCTACGCGGGCAGGGCGGGCGCCATCTCAACCGTCCCGGCATTTTGAAAGGAAAACGACCATGAAAAAACTCTGCTTCACTATCGCCGGCTTGTTCGGCATCGTGCTTCTTCTCATGGCCCAGAGCGCTGTATTTCCGCCCGCTGGAGGCGGCGGGGGAACCTGGGGCAGCATCACCGGCACGCTGAGCAACCAAAGCGACCTGAACACGGCTCTGGCGGGGAAGTTGGCCAAGTCGAGCAATCTATCAGATCTGGCGAACGCGGCGACGGCGAGGACGAACCTGGGGGTTCCTACCACGAACCTGGGTGCCTGCGCGAGCCTACCCGGATCAGGCAGCGTTACCGGCGATCGATACAAGTGCAATGGTGACGGCGAGCGCTATGAGTTTATCTGGGACGGCAGCGCATGGAAGCCGTTGATGGCACTAATAGGGAGTGCTGGAAATCCACCGATGGTTTCACGTGGGTCCGGTTCTATCAGCAGGCGAGAACTACGACTGTGACAAAAAATCGGGTAGTCAAAAAATTGACGACCCGATACGAGCGGAAACAAGTCCGCGACGGGATGGAACTGGAGTTCCAGCGCAGATGTGGCTGAGCAGTTCGGAGCGGAAGCGTTTCGCATTCAGCGTGGCCCAATGCTTCCGTTATGACGGCTGACCAGGTCGGATACGTCTTGCTGGGATGGAGTTCTGTGCCGGCTCAACTGACCATCTGGAATTGGAAGCGGGGAACGAACTGAATGAAAAAAGCCCGCCACTTTCGCGGCGGGCTGGTGCAAGACTCCGGGGAAGCTCAGGCGGCTTTCTTGCGGGGCTTGCGAGCGGGCTTCTTCGGCTCCGGCTCTTCGGGTTTCTGATGAAGTGCTGGGAACAGGGCGGGATGGTGTTCTGATGCCCTGCGGGCGTCCCGCACGAACTCCCAGTAGCGGGCGATGCGATAGCAGAGGGAAGATATCACCGGCCGCGGGTCTTGATGAACTGCCCCCGCAGCACCTTCGAAGATCACGTCGTTCAACGTCTCTCCTATGAACTCAGGAATCCAGTTGCTTTCGCCGTCAATATCGCCCATTTCGAGGACATCGAGGAACGCGAGCATCAGGGCCGTTTGGTTCTCGTCGAGCTTTGCAATCCTTCGAAGCACGGTCTGGAACTTCTCGCCGTTTTCCCTGTATTCCTTGTGTCTCTCACCCCTTGCCTTGACGCGCTCTGCGGGCAGGCGACAACTACCCAACCCGCTCGGGTCCGGGACGCGCGGCGCTTGGTTGAGTGCGATCGTCAGGTCCGAAATGTGGTCAGCCTCTTCTTCGTAGAGCGGGATATCGTAACTCTCGCCCTTGTGATGGATGGTAATGCCGTTTTCCATGTGGTTTTCTCCTTGTGAAGTTTTTGGTTGTGGGCGGGAATTTCGCTCCCGCCCGTGGCGGGAAGACTCGGGATTGTGACTTTGGGTCACGTATGGTATTATTGCGTCGCATGCTACGCATGTCAACAGGCAGTACGATGGCTCACTCGACTAGCCTTTGGTGGTGGCCAAGAAAGGAACTCGGTTTACTTCGTTGACTGACTGGATGGAACACTTGAAATCGGCAGGCGCAAAGGGCGGGAAGAAGCGCGCGGCCAGAATGACGAAAGCACAGCGCAGCGCCAGCGCTCGGAAGGCCGCGAAAGCGCGATGGCAGAAAAAATCCAAGAAAGGTACTTGACTGCGCATGCGTAGCATGGTACGCTTCAAGTGCGGTTGGAAGCGCGACGCCGGAATCCAGGAGCCGAGCGGAGAGAGCCAGCGACTAGAGCCTTCGGGGGCCCTTGCCTTGCCTGCACAGCCACGCCAAGCCGAGTGCGGCTGAAGAAGCGGCCAGGTCTTTTGGGATTTGGCTCTGGACAACGGCGCCAATGGCGCACAGTGGGCCGGGGAAACCCGGCCTTTTCTGTTTCTCCCCCGCCGGAGGTTCTCTCGTGAAGAAAAAAATGCTGGTGATCCGCGTTCCCGTTATTGAGGAAAAGCGGGAGCCGATCACCGTTGCGGTTCAAATACTACCGAGCCCGGACCCCGAGCCGATAACACTCACTGTCGAAACCAGAATGGAATCCGCGGCTGCGAGCGCAAGGGTGCGCTCCGCGAACGCCAGAGCGAAGCGGAAGGGCCAACAATGAGCCGCTGGCGAGCTGCGGCGCTATGGCTCGCGGCTTTGCTGATGGTGGTGGGCGTGTACGTGATGTTCCGAGGCCAGCAATGACCCTGCGTTTCCGGCGATCCATCCGCATCGCTCCGGGCGTGCGCCTGAATCTCGGCTTGAACGGCGCCGGAGTAAGCATCGGGCCGCGGGGCCTGCACGTCGGAATCAACCGGCGCGGCGCTTACGCGAGCGTGGGCATTCCAGGGACAGGGGTGTACGCAGTTCACCATGTCAGAACCTCGGGAGACTCCGCGGCCGTGGCGGGGAACGCTTGGCCAGTGCTGGCGATATTCGCGCTAGTGGTGCTGGTGGCGAGCCTGAAGGCCTGCGCCTAGCGCGCGGCGCTCTCCGCTGCGTTCTGGCGCGTTTCTGCGCGACGGCGGGGCATTCTATAAAACATCCGAGGCGTGATATGATTTGGGGCGATGAGCGCAGCGGCATCCAGGCGCGAATACTACCGGGAATGGCGTCATCGCCGGGAGCTCGGCCTTCCACCACCACCGAAGGACCCGGATGGAATCCCGCAGACCATGTGCCTGCATTGCGGAATGCGCGGCGAGCACGAGACGCCGGCCGATTGCATCGGCGCGCTGCGGGATAGGATCGCGGATCTCAGCGGGAAGTGAGCCGCGGAGAATGTGACATCGATATCACACTTCGGAAAAAGTATCCTTTGAAGTATCCTTTGTGGGTCCGGCTGGTTTTCTGTAAGTGCTTTGTTTTCTGTGGTGAGCGCGGAAGGAATCGAACCTTCAACCTACTGATTAAGAGTCAGTTGCTCTGCCAGTTGAGCTACGCGCCCGCCTCGTTGCACGTAAAGGAGTGTGCCTCAACGAGTGTAGCATGCCCGCCGCATCCTTCGCGCGATTTCGGGCTGCCCTACACCGTGATCGTGGAAATATCCACTGTCGATCGGTGCCCCTCGACGACTACAATCCCGCTCTCGGTGACGTGATACAGCGTGCGGTCCATCACCGGATCGAATCCGATGCTGGCGTCTTCCGGCACGCGCACGTTCTTATCCAGAATCGCGCGCCGCACCCGCGCTCTCCGCCCGATATCGCAGTTGTCGAACAGCACCGAGTCTTCGACGATTGCGCCCGAGTGCACGCGCACGTTGCGGCCCAGCACGGAGCCGCGCACCATGCCGCCCGCCAGAATCGATCCGCCGGCCACGATCGAATCGATGGCTTGGCCGCGCCGCCCCTGCTCGTCGAAGATGAATTTCGCCGGCGCGTCGGAATAGCTGGCGGTACGCAGCGGCCACTTGCGATTGTAGAGGTTCAGCGCTGGGCTCACCGCCCGAAGATCCATGCTGGCGTCATAAAACGCGTCCACCGTCCCAACGTCCCGCCAGTAGGGCTGCTGATTCGGCGGATCCCCCGGAATCCGGTTGGTCTGAAAATCGTACGCGTACATCGGCGCGCGCCCCACCAGTGAGGGCAGAATATCGCGGCCAAAGTCGTGCGAGCTGTCCTTGTTTTCCGCGTCCGCGTACAACTCGCGCAGCAATAGATTCGTCGAGAAGATGTAATTCCCCATGGACGCGAACACGCGGTCCGGATCGCCCGGCATCGTCGGAGCGTCCGCGCACTTCTCGTGGAAGCCGAGCACGCTGCCGTCCGGAGCGGCTTCAATAACGCCAAACTCGGCCGCCTGCTCCCGCGGAACCGGGATCGCCGAAATGGTGGCCTGCGATCGCTTATGCAGATGGAACTCCAGCATCTCGCGGATGTTCATGCGGTAGATGTGATCGGCGCCGAAAATCGCGACGAAGTGCGGATCGGCTTGTTCAATCAGATTGATGTTCTGATACAAGGCGTCCGCTGTGCCGCGATACCAATCCTCGTCAGGAGAGCGCATCTGAGCCGGAACCGGGATGATGAAATGCTGGTTCAGCAGCCCGCCCACTTCCCAACCTTCGCTCAAGTGCTGGAGCAGGCTCTGGCTCCTGAACTGAATCAGAACATAGATGGAGTAGATGCCCGAGTTCACCAGATTGCTCAGGACGAAGTCCACGATGCGGTATCGTCCTCCAAAGGGCGTGGCCGGCTTGGCCCGTTCCTTGGTGAGTGGGAAGAGCCGGGTGCCTTTCCCTCCAGCGAGCACGAACGCGAGTACCCGAACCTGCATGGGGGTTATTTTGGCATAGGGTGGGGCAGCCTTTCAGCCTGCGCCGGGCTTCAGTCCGTCCCCTCACGAATCTTGCCCGCAATCGATTTCAAGAACGTGATCAAGGCCGACTTCTCCTCCGCCGTGAGATATAGCGGATGCAGTTCGGGATCCAGTCCTGGATTCGTGTTGCCGCCCTTGTCGTAGAACTCGACCACTTCTTCAAGTGTCTTGAGGCTGCCGTCGTGCATGTAGGGAGCCGTCCGCGCGACCTCGCGCAGCGTGGGCGTCTTGAAGTTCCCCTGTCCCGCGCCTTCGTCGGCGAGTTTTCCGTCCCTCCACGCTACTCCCGTATTGTGCAGTTTCTCGTCAGAGAAGTTCGGGCCTACATGACAGGCAGTACAGTTGCCCCTGCCGCGGAAGATCTGAAGGCCGGCCTGCTGCTCGGAGGTGAGCGCCGTTCGATCGCCGTTCACAAAGCGGTCATAGGGCGAGTCGCCGGAAAGGATGCTGCGGACATAGCTGGCCAGCGCCCCGGAGATGGTTTTCACGTCCAGGTTCACATTCGCCGACGCTTCCCCGAGCGTCAGATCCATCTCCCTGGGATTCTGAATGGGCTGGAGCACCTGCTCTTCCAGCGTCTTGATATGGCCGTCCCAGAAAAACGCGCGCCCGTAGCCCCGATTGACGATGGCTGGAACGTTGCGCGTCCCCAGCCGGCCGAAGACACCCGCTGAAACCGGCCGCCCATCCGCGAATCCGCGTTCGGGATCGTGGCAGGAAGCGCAGGAGACTGAGCCATCGCGCGAAAGGCGCTTGTCGAAGAACAGCTCACGCCCGAGCGCAATCTTCTCGGGCGTGAGCGGATTATCCTCGGGGACTGGCATGAAGAGGTCCAGTCCCAGAGGAATCGCTATTGCTGCGAGCAGCACTTTGTTTTCCCCGGCGCGGGCAGGAAATTCTCCAGCACCGAGACTTCGCTCAGCGCCCCCCTGTCCGTGTTATAGGCGATGTAACGGCCATCCGGGGAGAACTGAAAGCCGTTTGTGGCGCGCAGGCCTGCGAGATCCAATTCCAGGCGGCGCGGTTCTCCACCGTCGATCGGAACCCGCCAGACCTCGCTTGCCGCACTCGCCTTCTCCCAATCGCCTGTGAGGCTTTTCCAAACCACGACGGAGCGGCCATCCGGCGTCCAGCCGGGGATACGAAACTGCGCCAGCCCGCTGGCGCGCAGCAGTTCGCGGGGCTCGCCGCCCAGAACCGGTATGAGCAGAACCCGCGCTGATTTGGTTGCCCGATCCAGGGTGGGCGCGGCGATCCACTGCCTATCCGGAGAGAGGCGCATTCCTTCCACCAGATTCTCGCCCCTGATGACCTGTCTTTCGCTTCCCGAGGTCAGATCTTTTTCGAACAAGGCCAAGGACCGGCCGCGCTGCGGATCGCGCGAGGCCCTAGTGAAGAAGAGCGACTTTCCATCGGCAGCCGCTACCGGAGACAGTGCGTCGTCGGCCGGCGTTTCTTCCGCTATAACGAGGGGGGTCACTTCACCGGATTCCGCATCCACACGAAAAATGCCCCGCCGCCCCTTGAGATCGAGACCGTAAACAGTAAAGGATTGCCCATCCGGGGCCATTTGGAGACTAGGAGGCGAGAACCATCCCACCTTCGGGCGTACTTCCCGGACGACCTGACCGGTATCGACGGCGATGGTAATGAGCCCTTTGGAAACAACCGTAAGGTACTTGCCGTCTGAGGACCAGGATGGGGAGGAATTCGGACCGGGAATCGGATTGGCCGCCGGCCCTGAGAGTCTGCCCTTTGCCCAATCGACCGGCACGATCTCGACGTTTCGGATCCGTCCGGTCCGTCCAAAATAGAGTGCGCCGGAAGCCGTTATGCCCATCGAGGATTCGAAGGTTCCGATATCGGCCTTCAACAGCGCCGGCTGCCCTTGCGGCGTTCCATCGTGCACAGGAACCGCCCACAGACCCATCGTCCCGATCCGATCGCTGGCGAAAAGAAGGTAACGGCCATCCGGTGACCAGCCCATGACGATGTCCTGATTCGGGCTCGCCACCGCTGCAATTTCCCGGCTCCCGTCCGCCGCGAGGACGAACACGTCGCGCTGATCCGCCGCATCGCCCACCAGCAGATCGTATGCGATGAACCGGCCATCGGGCGAAAAGAACATTCGTGTCGAGCCGCTCCAGTTGATCGACTTCAAGACGCGCAGAGATCCATCATGAGAGGAAACCAGCCCGAGTTGTGCCGTTTGGTCCTTGCGGCGTAGCGCCACGGCGATCCAATTTCCATCCGGCGACCAATCGTAAGGCGAAATCTCCAGGACTTCTTCGTTGTCATATAGGGTTCGAGTCCTCGAATCGCCGCTGAGGCTTGCCAGCCTGATCTCGTATCGCCTGAGATCCGGCTTGTACCACGCAAAGGCGACAGTCTTGCCGTCCCGCGATATGGTCGAGTACTCCGCTTCTCCTCCCGTGGCAATCACGCGGTCGGTGCCGGTTGTGAGGTCGTGCAAACCCAGGTTGCCGTGGCTTGTCCAATCGACAAAAGAAAGATAGCGTCCATCGAGTGACACAGACCCGTACACATCCACCTTCGACCCGCTCCACACTTGTTTCAGAGTGATGACGTTCTGCGGGTCGGCGCCGCCCAACTTCGCTCGCGCGGTCGCTACCGCTTCTTTCTGATCCGCATAATCCCGCACGATCTGTTGATAGATCTTGTGCGACTGCGAGTCGCCCAACTTCTGGTAGCACTCCGCCATCGCCACCAGCGCCCTGGCCGCCAGCGCGCGATCCTTCCCGTACTTGTCGACCACCTGCTGATACAGTCTGATAGCCTCCTTCAGGTTGCCTTCCGAGCGCTCCTTGACCAGCGCCTTCTGGAACAGCTCGTTGCCGGTTTCACCGAGAGCGGCGGAGACGAACCAGACCGCCGCGAATACAGTTGCGAACAAAGTGTGCGTTTCATGTTGCCCATCCTATGGCCGATTCGCCGGCGAGTTGTCATTTTCAAGCAAAATGATCTTCATGAATTCGTCAGGGCATCCACTTATACCCGACTCCGTGGATCGTCACCAGGTGCTCCGCACCCAGCTTCGAGCGCAGCGAAAGAATGTGATTGTCGACGGTGCGCGTAGTTGGATAGTTCTCCTGGCCCCACACTTCGTTGAGCAGCTCGTCGCGGGTCAGCACCTCCCCTGCACGGCTGGCCAGCAGCCGCAGCATGCCGAACTCCTTGCGCGTCAGATCCACCGGCACGCCGGCCCGGTGCGCCTCGTACTTACGAAAATCGACGACCACATCGTCAAAGCGCAGCTCATCCAGTGCAGTCCGCTGTGTCCGCCGCAATAACGCTCTTACGCGCGCCAGCAATTCCGGCAGCGAGAACGGCTTCGACACGTAATCATCCGCGCCCAGGTCGAGACCACGCACGCGGTCGGCTTCCTCGCCGCGCGCCGTCAGCATCAGAATCGGCGTGATGATGCCTTCCGCGCGAGCCTTGCGGCACACATCGTAGCCGCTCATCTTTGGAAGCATCAGATCCAGGATGATCAGGTCCGGCTTGTGCTCCTTGAGCGCCGCGTAACCGCTCTGCCCATCCGACGCCGTGAGGACTTCGTAAGACTCGAAGCGCAGATTGTCCGCCAGGCCGCGCAGGATGGCCGGCTCGTCCTCGACGACTAAGATGCGGCTCATGCGCCAGTCTCCACGGGAATCCGGATCGAGAACGTACTGCCTTCTCCCGGCGCGCTGCGCACCGCCACCTCCCCGCCATGCGCCCGCGCGATGTGTTCCACCAGCGTCAATCCCAGGCCCGCCCCGGGAACCGATTGGTTCTCAGGCGAGGGCGCGCGGTAAAACTGTTCGAAGATCCGTTTCTGTTCCTCCGGAGCGATCCCCACGCCGTGATCCTCCACCTGGATCACAGCGTGTCCATTGTCCCGGTGCAGGCGCAAGGCGATCTCGCGCGCGCCTCCCGAGTACTTCATGGCATTCGTCAGCAGGTTCAGCACCGCCTGCTCCAGCGCATCCTTATCGGCCCGGACGCGCGGCACGGTGGAGTCCGCTTCCACCGCCAGGCGGAATCCCGACTGTGCCAGCGGATACTGCATCGTCTGGGCTGCCGACGCCACCACTTCTTCCAATGCGACCGGCTCGAAGCGGTACTCCTTGCGGCCTCGCTCGATCTTCGAGAAGTCGAGCACATTGTCCACCAGGCGGCTCAGGCGCTCGCTCTCGTGGATGATGGTGTCCAGATATGCGGCGTGCATGCGCTTGTCGGCGCTGCCGCGGAGGCGCAGTGTTTCCCCGAACATGCGGATCGCAGTGAGCGGCGTCTTGAGCTCGTGCGTCACGCTGGAGACGAATTGCGAGCGCATCTGCGCCATCGCCAGCTCACGTCGCAGATCGAGCCAGAGGAGGTAGCCGCCAAACAGCGTAACGGCCACCACCAGCGCCAGCGCAGCGTAGAGCATCGCGCTAAAAGAATCGCCGGCTGGATTCGTTTTCGGCAGGAGGCGGACCTTCAGGCCGGGGAACGCCGCGCCCAGCTCGACGCCCGCCGCGTCCAAGGGAGGCATGACGCCGGAAGCGGGCACGGCCAGCAGGATCGCAGGTCCTCCCTGCAAGGGGCGCACCGCGCCCGCCAGCCACGGAGGATCGCCGAAGAGCGCCCACACTTCTTCCAAAGGAAAGCGGGCTGCGAGCGCGGGCAGCTCGGGCGCAATCGTCTCCGCCTGTTCCGCTGAAGCGATGCGTCCGGGCACGCGCGGATCGCCGGTGAGGCTCTTCAACAAGTACAGCGCCGTCGCGGGCAGGGAATCGAGCTGCTCGAAAACCCGGGGCGGCAGTGTCTTCAAGCGTTCCGCCGCGTACAGCGCGAACGGGATCCCATGCTCGTCGGCCGCGTCGAACGGGGCGTTCAGCAAGGTTCGCCACGCTGCCTCCGCTCCGGTAGTGTTCCCGGACTTGTACAGGGCCCGCGCTAGAAGCAACCGCGCGTAAGCGATTTGCACCGGTTGCTTCGCGGCGGAAAGCGCTCGTCCGTAGTGGTCCGCGGCTTTCGCAGGATCGTTGCCGATGAATTCAGCGCGCTCGCCCGCATCGATTTCGGCGTCTCGCGCGGGTGCGCGATGCTTCACCGGCGCCACGATCACTACTCCGGCGGGATGCTGTCCAGCGGCGACTCGCAGCTTGATCTCGACGAGCTTGCCCAGAGCGTCCTTCCGGGTCTGCTCGATCTGGCGGCTGCGCTCTTCCCCGGCACGCTTCTCGGCCAGTTCCCGGTCCTGCAGCACGGTGCGCAGGCCCAGTGCCACCAGCACCAGGCAAGGGACCACGATGGTCACCAGAGACAAAACGATACGGCGGCGGTGGAGCAATTTCCCCTATTCTACGCGCCATGCGAAATCAGAGTTGTCAAGGAAATGTCACGTCGGGATGGTCCATGAAAATGGAGATCGGCCCGTGGAACGAAACCAGATATTGGCCCTGCTGCGATCCCCCGGACCAGCGAATCGAACATCCGGATTCCGGCGGAGCAGTATCGCGGGGCAAGGTCTCCTGGCCTGCGTCGGGCTTGCTCCCGGCTCTATTGGAGTTTTCCAGAGACCAGCGACTCGATATACCTCCGCTCGATCGGCCATGTCCCGCTCACCTGCTCATCTTTTGCTGCGAACTGCCCCGCCACGAGCACTCCGCTCAGATCGCCCGCGCTCGGCTGAAGCTTGTCGCGCTCGATCATCTTCTTCAGCAGATCGGTGACGCTCGTCAGTTGTGTAGCCATCTTGGCGGCGTCTTCGGACGTCGCGCACTGAACGGTCATCCGCAGCTCGAACTTACTGGCCTCTTGTGATGGGCCCAGCGTGAACTCGCTGCTACGGGCGTGCTCAAGCTGCGTGCGGAACGGGCCCAGCCCGGCGGGCAGGTTCTTCGCATCTGCGAACACGTACGGCGGTGCGGAAACCCAGATCGCGACCGCTGGAATCTTCGGCGGCTCTCGCCACAAGCCGGGAAAAATCACTCGGGCGGCTTGCTTCTCGCGCGCCACGGCCAGAGCCAGCACGTCGCGCCGGATCAAGGCAAACGAAATCGTTTTGCCAGGCTGGGTGGCCGGCATGCTGCACATGCCTTCCTGACAGCTCCCCTGATGCGACCGGGCGTAATCGGCCAGCCGGTTCCATTGGAATCGTCCTTGGACCGCGAAATACGTGTCGCCGTCGCGAAAAGCCGCGGCGACGGCGTCCAGATCTGTGCGGTAGTTGAAGCCCGTCTCTTCGACGAATTTCTTGTACTCCGGCTCTTCCGCGCCTTGCGATCCTGCGAGCAGATCCAGAATGCCGCCGGAGCGGAGCAGGCCCACGTTCAAATACAGATGCAGCGCCCTGTCCGAGGGAAGGCACTGGACCAGCCTCGCCGCATCATAGGGGCTCGAATAATACAGATACCCCCAGACGCCCAGCAGGACGCCGATGACCGCAGCGGCAACGGCTGCCTTCTTCATCGAAGAGTTTAAACCGCCGCAGCAGTCTCCGCCACCCGCGCCTGCTTCCACAACGCGACGTAGGGCTTCAGATCGGCCATCATCTTGGTGAACTGTTTCGGATCGAGCGATTGCGCTCCGTCGCTGACGGCTTTCTCCGGATTCGGATGCATTTCGACGATCAGCCCGTCTGCGCCCACGGCGACTCCTGCGCGCGCCAGCGCGGGAACCAGGCTGCGCTTTCCAGCCGCGTGGCTCGGATCCAGGATCACCGGCAGATGTGTCATCTCGCCCAACGCCGCGATTGCACCGATATCGCATGTGTTGCGCGTCACCGTCTCGAATGTGCGGATTCCGCGCTCGCACAGCATCACCTGCTGATTGCCGTGCGCCACGATGTATTCGGCCGACATCAGCAGCTCTTTGACCGTGGCGCTCAGCCCGCGCTTGAGCAGGATCGGCCGGCCGCAGCGGCCCAGGTTCTTGAGCAGCGCGAAATTCTGCATGTTGCGCGCCCCGATCTGCAATACGTCGGCGTATTCGGCGACGAGATCCACGTCGCGGTCGCTCATGACTTCAGTGACGATGCCGAGCCCGGTCACCTTTCGCGCCTTGGCCAGCAGCTTCAGCCCTTCTTCTTCGAGGCCCTGGAAATCGTAGGGCGATGTCCGCGGTTTGAAGGCGCCTCCGCGCAACAGCTTCGCTCCGTGCTTGGCAACGATCTCCGCCGATTCCAGGATCTGCTTTTCGCTTTCCACCGAGCACGGTCCGGCCATGACCACGAACTCGTCGCCGCCAATGGTCGTTCCGGCCACGGAGATCTCCGTCTTTCCCTGGCGGAATTCTTTGCTGACAAACTTGTAGGGGGCGGAGATGCGCACCGCTTTCTCCACTTGAGGCATGGCCTCCAGCGATTCCAGGCAGGCGGTTACGTCGCCCACGCCGACCACTCCGATCACCACCCGCTCCTCGCCTTCAATCGAGTGGACCTTATAGCCGAATTCCTTGATCCGCGCGCACACCTCGGCCACCTCCTCCTTGGACGCATGCAATCGCATGGAGACGATCATTTCCGCTTCCTCCCTCGCAAACTAAAAAACCCACTCTTTCGAGTGGGTGGATTTCGTCATTCCGGATGGGCCCACTCGTCCGACTTCAGCCGGTAAAATACCGGAACCAAAATCGATACGTGCTGGCGAACACCCGGTTCATGAAGCTAAATGTTACCACACCCCGGCAAGCTAACGTGAGGGCAGGTTTTCAACTGTCGCGTCAAAGTGAAAAGTTCCTATTTGGCCAAAGTAGAAAGTTCCTATTGACAGCCGCAAGGCTGAAGAATGGAACGAATCGCAATGAGTCAAGAGGAACGAGATTGGTTGGATTG
>Ga0070741_10003764_pt1 | contig 36722 bp, 30 predicted proteins | sample Coa_R1_4_FD_66440 | JGI IMG/M metagenome (GOLD analysis project Ga0070741, IMG submission 66440) | Surface soil microbial communities from Centralia Pennsylvania, which are recovering from an underground coalmine fire - Coalmine... | ecosystem: Environmental > Terrestrial > Soil > Unclassified ... | reverse complement strand
TGCTTGCGCTCTGGGAGCAACAGCGTAGTCGGTTTATCACCATAGGAGCTGTATGAGTGGAGACGCTCACGTACAGTTCTGGGAGGGCCTCGGGGTGAGATTCCCCGGGGCTACTTAACTATGGGCTCTATTGTGGCTGATGGCGAACGTTGCTGATCGAAGAAACCGCTTGCTACGCGCGCGGCTCCGGAAGCTCATGAAGAATTTCCAGGGCGGCTCTGCTTCGGGCCGTCAGATCTCTTCGGGCGAACCGGAAGTAGCCGAGAAACAAGAGCGCAGCCGACACGACCATCAGCACCGAAACGAGCGCAAAGATGCTGCCCAGGCCATACTGCGACATGAAGTATCCGGCCAGCAATACGCCCAGCCCGCCGGCCAGGCAATTGGTCGTATTCATGAGCGCCAAAGCAGTGGAACGGAGGCGCACCGGCAAGAGATCGCAGACCATTGGACTCTCATTCGCTGATCCGAGTCCGCGAGACAAAGCGAAAGCGAACAGCGCGGAACCCACCACCGCAAAAGGCGGCTTTCCCAAGAACAAGAGAAGGAAGGGCGCGGAGACAACAAAGAAAATGGCCTGCAAAAGCAGACGCCGGCGCGGTTGCTCGGCCGCAAACCGGTCCGAAATGTAGCCGCCCAACGCGGTCCCCGTAACCGCAGCAACCTGAAGCATAAAGGTGCCGGAGAAGCCTGCACCGGCCAGGCTCATGTTGAAAGCTTCTTTAAAGTAGAGCGGAAGCCAGTTCAAGAAGATCCAGGTACCGAGAGCCACGATCATTGCCTCGGCGACCAGGATCAGGTAGGTCGGAATACGAACGAGCGTGGCAATGCTTTTGGAGGGCGAGAGCGGAGAGTCAGGCGCTCCTAGCATCGGGGAGGAGGCTGGCGCGTCCGCGTCGCGCAGGGTCAAACCGGCAAGCGCGGCGAGCGCCACACCGATGCCGCCCAGGAGAAAGAATCCGAGGCGCCAGCCGAAGTGCTCGCCCAGGAATCCGGCCACCGTGCCTCCCACGACCATGCCGAAGTTCAGGCCGGCGGTGTGCAATCCCACAGCCGTACCCCGGGTGGCCGAATGGTGATGGTCCGCAATGAGGGCAATCGCGGCCGGCAGATAGGCGCACTCGGCAAATCCGAGGAGCACGCGAGTGAAGAGCAATTCATGGGAGGTGCTGGCGATGCCGGTGAGAGCCGTCACAACGCTCCAGGCCGTGAGGCTCCAGATAATCATCCGCCGCCGGGAAAGCCGGTCGGCCAAATAGCCGGCCAGCGGAGAAGCCAAGGCATAGCTCCAGAGAAACAAAGAGCCGATTGCCGCCAGCTCGACGTCGGACATGTGCAGATCTGCGCGAATCAGCGGCAGCACCGCAGAGATTGCCGTCCGGTCGCCGTAGTTGAGCGCGCCGATCGAGAACAGCAGCAGGACTACGTACCACTTGTATCTGCCGGAGTTCACTTGCGGACGCGAACCTCGCTGAATTCGGCAATGGCTTTCTTAAAGCCCTGCATGAGGAAGGTGTGGTCGCCTCCGGCGGTAATCATCCGGGCTCCGCGATCAATCGCTTTCTGTGCATCGGCCGGACTCGCCGTTGTGGTTCCCCACCACTTTCCGGTCTTGGCGGCGGCATTGGCGACACGATCAATGGCCTTCTGAAACACCGGATGGTTGAACTCGAAAGGCACTCCGTAACTCAGGGTCAGGTCGGCTGGGCCCACGAACAACAGGTCGACGCCGGGCACCGCGGCGATTTCCTCGACGCACTCGACCGCTTCCTTGTCTTCAATCTGCAGCGCGAGAAAGACCTCTTCATTGCCGCTCTTGATATGCTCCAGGGGCGGCATGAATCCATAATCGGCATCGGCGCCCGCGCCGTCGAAACCGCGCTTTCCGAGCGGGGGAAAGCGAACCCACTCCACCCACTGCTGCGCTTCAGCGGCGCTGCGGCAATGGGGAACCATGATGCCGTTGGCGCCGAATTCCAGGGCGCGCATCGGGCTGTGATAGCCGGATTTCAGGACCCGCACCATCAAGTCAATACCGGTGGCCCGGCAAGCCAGCGAGATCGGATCGATCTTGTCAAAGCCGAAGGCGCGGTGTTCCATGTCGAACCAGATGACGTCGTAACCCAGGCGGCCGACCATCTCGGTCAGCCACGGATCCGTGACCCGGCTGATACCTGCGGCTTTAACGAAGTCGCCGCTGCGCAGCTTCTGAAGGACTCTGCTTGCTCGCATAAGTGACAATGTTATTCTCTCAGGAGTATTGATTCGCGACCGAATCTCTGATTGTAGCCGGAAGCCATGCGTCTCACCTGGAGTTTATCGATATTTCTCTGTGCTGCTGCGCTGAGCCGTCCCGCCGCTCGTGAGTGGGAGACCCGAGGCTTTGAGGCTTTCCGGAAGGGCCAATTCGATTCCGGCGGCTTCAATTTGTATGTCTCGCAAAAAGGAATTTTGCAGACGATACACCGCTTCGATGTGAATCATGACGGGCACTTCGACCTTATTTTCAACAATACGCACGACCTTCGATACATGGTCCCGGCCTACCGGTACCGGTTTTCGCCTGGGAAGAGAACCACACCCGAACGTTACGAATACCCCGGTGCGGGCAGCGTGCGGGTGCGCGCCGCCGACCTCGATCAGGACGGACAGACGGAACTAGTCATTGCGCGCGGCTTCGACAACACCAGCAACCTTCTCAACTCGTGGATCTATTGGGGCGGCGCGGCCGGCTGGAGCGGGAAGCGGCACACCGAGCTTCCCAGCCATTACGTTCAAGACCTGTGTGTGGCCGACCTGAACAGCGACGGCCGGGCCGATCTCTTCTTTCTTGCCAGCAGCGCCGTAGGCGTGAACACTTCATCCATCTACTGGGGAGAGGACGCGGGGTATGTCTATGCGCATCGCAAACTGCTGGAAACACCGCATGCGTTCGGGTGTCTGGCCGACGATCTGGACGGGGATGGCCACGTCGATCTTCTTGTCGCCGGAACCGCGCGAAGTACCCGCGTTTTTTGGGGCGGACCGAAGGGAGTGGATTTCAGCGCTTCCACGGCCGTGCCGGTCGCCGAAGCGCGATCGCCAGCCGCGGCCGGCGGGCGCCTTTTCCTGGCGACAGCAAAAGGTATCGAGGTGCGGCGCGTGCGTGGTCATTCCTTTGAGCCCGAACTTACGCTCGCCCTAGAGGGAGCCAGCGCACTGACATTGAGTGATTTAAATCGCGACGGCGTGCTCGACCTCGTCGCGGCGCGCACAGCCGTGGCCCGGAACTGGGAGACGCCTTCGCGTATTTTTTGGGGTAGCCGAAAAAACGGCGAGTTGACATTCGCGGCATCCGCCTACCAGGATCTGCCCACGCTAAGCGCTCTTGGCGTTGCCGTCTCCGATCTGGACGCCGACGGATATCCGGACATAGTTTTCGCCAACTCGCGAACGTATCTCTCGTACGACATACCGTCCTATGTGTACTGGGGCGGTCCTTCCGGCTACGGCGTTGAACGAAGAAGCGAATTGCCGACCCACGGCGCGCAGGCGGTGAGCATCTCGGGGCATGACGTGTTCTTCGCCAACTCTATTCAAGGCCGGCCTATCGGGGACATTGACACGTACGTATATCTTGGGGGCGCCGATGGCAGCTTTTCGGAAAGCAGAATGCAACGGCTGCCTACAATCGGCGGATACGAGTCCTGTATTTCTGATTTCAACGATGACGGCTACACAGACGTTCTTCTGGTTGGCTCGCATGAAGGCGATCTCGGCGGTGCTGCCGGTAGCTGGATTTTCTGGGGCGATCAGAAAGGCGTCTCCGCCTCGCGCAAATCCGAAATCGCGACGCGCGGCGCCATCGGTTGCGCCGCCGGCGACGTGAACCGCGATGGGTATCTGGATCTGCTGTTCAGCAACATGGATGATGATACGGCAGGGCTGTTCTATGGGGGCGCCGACGGGTTTCGGCGCGAGCGCGAGCTTCGCCTGAAGGTGAGCGAGCCGCGTTTTCCGGCAATTGCCGATTTGAATCGCGACGGCTGGCCGGACCTGCTCGTGCCGTCCGCCAAGGACGGCCTGTTCGTGTTCTGGGGATCATCGTCGGGCTTCGATCAGAACAGATATCTGCTGCTCCCCGGGTCGACTACGGTCAGTCAACAGATAGCCGATCTGAACGGTGACGGCTATCTGGACCTGATCGTTTGCAATCTGATGGACACGCAGACTCGTGCGTATCACGGAATCAATACGCGCATCTACTGGGGCTCGCCGTCCGGTTTTCATCCCAAGGCCGCGACGGAGCTTCCGTCGCTCGGCGCGCACCACGCCACTGTACGGGATTTCAATCGCGACAGCTTCCTGGATATCTTCATCTCGAATTATCAGAGCGAATTCACGCGCAGCCTGGATTCTCATATTTATTGGGGGAACCGCGAGAGTAATTATTCCGAATGGTCCCGCAAAGCTCTGCATAATGAGTCGGCCGCCGGGGTCGTTTCCGGAGACTTCAATGGCGACGGATGGATCGATCTGGCTGTGTCGAATCACGTGGAGAATGGCGATCATCACGCGAAATCACTCGTATTCTGGAACGGGCCGAACGGCTTCGATGAGCGGCGAACCACGGCGCTCCCCACCATCGGACCGCACATGATGACCGGTGTGGACCAGGGAAATCTTTATACCCGGGAACCGCGCGAGACCTACACTTCGGAGATTCACGATGCCGGCGGTCCGGCGGCGGTTGTGGAGCTGGACTGGGCAGGGACCACACCGTTCGGCTCTAAGGTTGCATTCGAGATACGCGGCGCCGCTTCGGCCGAAGTGCTGGAACAGGCGGCATGGCAGTCGCTCGGTACGCATTCGGCGGCGGAAACGCGTCTGCCGGTCAGAACGCCACTGAAGGCGCGCTATTGGCAGTACCGGGCGATCTTGGAAGATGGGCTCGCATCCTCACCCACCATTCACAGTATCGTTTTGAAGTTTAGCGACACCCCGTAGGCGCTTGCTGCCCGCCGGCACGGCATCATCAAGAACGTACCGAGCCGCCAGGGAGCAGCCTTTTCACGCCGGCGACGCTTCGCTTCAGGCCGCCACCGAGTAGCGGACCAGGAGCTTCACATCCGGCGGCAGTTGATCGAAGACTTCGCGGGTAAGCGGAGGCACGTGTGAATCCTTGCCGCTGTTCGCTTCTACGATCTGCTGCCGGTCCACGGTCCCGGGGCGCAGCGGATCGAGATTGAGCCACCAAGGGGCATAACGCACGATCACGGCAACGCGCTCCTGATCGTCCCGGTTGGGCGCCACCGCGTGCCACAGGCGCGCATCAAACATCGCCACGGTTCCTGCCTTCCCCACCAACTGGCGCTCGCCCGGGAATGGCTGCGACGGATCCAAAGCGCCGTCCTTGGTGGGGTGGTAACCCAGGCGATGGCTGCCGGGAACAATGATCGTGCCGCCTCCCGACTCGGTAAAGTCGCTGAGCATCCACATTGTGACGATGTGCATCAGGCAGTCCGGGTACGGAACTTCGACGTGGGCTGCGCCTTCCTGGTTATAAGGCCAGTCGGAATGCAATTTGCCGCGCGGGATGCCCGGACCATTCACCGTTCCGGTGATCATGGAAATCCGCACGTGAGCACCGAAGAACGAGCGCACGAAGCCAAGCACGGCGTCGCAGGCCAAGTAAGGCACCAGCGACTGATTGAAGCGGAGAAAACCGGGCACGTAGCCCGTGGGCCGTTCCAGCAGCGAATGCGCCCACACATCGCGCGCGACGCTTTCGCGAATCTCTGCCAGCCTGGCGGCCGGTATTACGTTCGGGATTAAGCAGTAACCCTGGGCGAGAAACTGTGCTCGTTGCGCATCAGAATTCATAGTCAGACAATTTGACGAAGCCGGCGCTCAGCAGTCGGGCCGGGTACGCGCCCGACTTGACAGACGGTCGACAATCCTCCATACTCCTAACATCTTACAGTAGGAGCGAGAGGGTCTTTTGTCTATGGTGCGAACAGCTATCTGGGCGATAACTTGTCTTTTTCTTTTTTTAGGATTACTTGACGATGCTGTACATGCGCAAAAAATTACCGCAACCGTGCACGGCGATGTCACCGATGCTACTGGAGCGGTGATCGCAGGCGCTCGAGTCGTAGCGCGAAACCTGGCGACCAACGCCGAGCGCGAAACGCTGACCAATGACGCCGGCTCCTATGTTCTGGACTTTCTACAGCCCGGCAAATATGACGTGTCCGTCCAACGGAGCGGGTTTCAGAAGCGCACGTTCACCGGCGTTGTCGTTCAGGTAGACCAGGACGTCCGCCTGGACGCGCAACTGGAAGTGGGCGAAGTCGTCCAGGAAGTAGCCGTTCAGGCCGCGGTGCCGCTGCTGCAGACCAATGAGAGCAGCGTCGGTGGAGTGATCGAGCAGAAGCAGGTACAGGAACTGCCACTGAACGGCCGCCAGTTCATACAACTGGCGCTGCTGGTGCCGGGGGCGGTCACTTCTCCACCGGGAAGCCGGCAGACCACCGAGCGCGGCACACTCAACTCTGCAATCAACATAAACGGGAACCGCGAAGGCTCGAACTTGTTTCTAATCGACGGGACGTTAAACAGCGACCCAAACTTTAATACCTTCGTCATTAGTCCGAACATCGACAGTATCCAGGAATTTAAGGTAGAAACGAGCACTTACTCATCCGAGTTCGGGCAGCAGGCCGGGGGACAGATCAACCTCATAACCCGGAGCGGCAGCAACGATTATCATGGAAGCGCTTACGAGTTTCTACGAAACTCCGCGCTGGACGCCAAGAACCTGTTTGACCGGCCGGACCCGGCGAAAATTCCGCCATTCCGGCAGAATCAATTCGGGGCGACTTTCGGCGGCCGGATCCTCCGGGATAAGACCTTTTTCTTCGGCAGTTACGAAGGATTCCGGCAGGTGCGCGCCCAAACTGCGACGGCAGTGGTTCCGGATGCGCAGATACGCGCGGGAGATTTTTCCAACCGCCGCAATGCGGCGGGACAACTGACGCCGATTTTCGATCCCGCAACGACGCGCGCCAATCCGGGTTTTAATGCATCGGTGCCGGAGTCGCCCGCAAACCCACGCTATTTGCGAGACCAGTTTCCAGGCAATATCATTCCGGCATCCCGCATCGATCCGATCGCGAAAGGCATTTTGGGCTACGTCGATCTGCCGAACCTGCCCACCCTCGGGCAAGGCACGGCTGGTTTCTTGAATAACGAATCCCAGCGGCAGACAAATGACCAATTCGGCATCCGCATCGATCACGCGCTCACGCCGAAGGATCAGCTTTTCGGACGCTACAGCTTCTCGAACGAGTCGCTTTTCGTGCCCGGCGCGCTCACTTCGCAAGGCACGCATCGTGACCCGCGCGCGCAGATAGCTACGATCGGGCATACGCGCTTTTTCACTCCCGCGATTGCGAACGACCTTCGCATTGGCTTTACCCGTCTGCGCCTCAATATCGTCAATAAGAACGCGTTCACCAAAAATATCCCTGCCGAATTGGGGATCGCTGGCCAGGAAGGCCTGCCGCCTTCGGCTTGGGAAGTTCCGAACGTGGCATTCACGAATGACGGTATCTCGACCTTCGGCGGCGCCAACTTCGGAGTTCCTACTGTCACGCGCGACAATACCTATCAGTTTCAAGACGCTCTGTCAATCACGCACGGCGGCCATAACTTTCGGATGGGTTTTCAATACGCGCACTACCAGTTGAACAATGCGACGCTAAATTTTATCCTGCCTTCTTACACATATCGCGCCACGCCGCTCACCGCGGACGTGAGCAATCCCACCGGCGCGAGCCGCGGAAGCGAGTTCGCCGATTTTCTGCTGGGCATTTCCCACAATAACCAGGTCACATCGGGATCGGGGCAGGTTTATTTGCGGCGCAACAACATCGCTCCGTGGTTTGAAGACATCTGGCGCGCCACGCGAAACCTCACTGTAACGCTCGGACTCCGCTGGGATTATATTTCGCCGCTGACAGAGAAAGATAACCGCATTGCGAGCGTGTTCGTGCCGAACGGCTTGGGCGCGCCCAAGCCAATCCCGATACAGGCAGGGGTAAACGTTCCCGGTTATGGAAATGTGCCTAGAGGTTTGGTTGATTCCGACCTAACGAACTGGGCTCCGCGTGTGGGCCTGGCATACCGCGTCCGCGGCTCCAGCAAGACCGTTCTGCGGGCGGGTTACGGTATCTTCTACGATGCGCAGATCGGAAACACCGTCGTCGACCTGGTTCGGAATCCGCCATTTCAAACCCGCATCATCGCGGACCTGCCCGATTCCATCTTCCCTGCACTGAGCCTGCGCCAGCTTGTTCCGACCAACACCACGGTAAGCTCAAGCTTCTTCGCCATCGGCCAGGAGGAAGGCGGACGTATAAGCTGGCCCACGCCATACGTGCAGCAATGGAACGTCAGCGTGCAGCGGGAGATACTTCCGAATTGGGCAACCACGGTTTCGTATGTGGGGTCGACCGGGCGGCATCTTTCGTATTCGGGCATCGCCAATATTCCGTATCCAGGCCCAGGGGCGCTGAATCCGCGCCGGCCGTTCAATCCGGACCTAACTGCGATCTTCCAGTGGGCGGAGCCGCGGGCCAACAGTTACTACCATGCGCTGCAGATCAAGTCCGAGCAGCGCGCGTTTCACGGGCTGACGATGTTGAACTCGTATACGTTCAGCAAGTCCATCGACACCGCGACGGAGATTCGCGCGGGAGGCACAGCGCAGCAGTCTCTTAATAATTGGAATCTGGATCAGGAGAACCATGGCCGCTCCACCTTCGACGTTCGCCACCGTTATGTCAACAGTCTTTTGTATGAGCTACCGGTGGGCCGCGGGAAGCGGTATCTCTCACAAGGCGGTCCTGCCGATTACGTTCTCGGCGGGTGGCAGGTCAACGCAATTACGACGGTTTCAACGGGATTGCCCTTCACCATCTATTCGGGCGTCGATACCGCCAACAGCGGCGTCGGCAGTCTGGTGCATCCGGACGCGATTCTGGGCGTAGATCCTAAGCCGGCTAATCAAACCGCAGACCGGTGGTTCAACCCGAGCGCTTTCACTCTGGCACCCGACTGCCGAAACCAGGCCGTATTCAATACACTCAGCAACCCGCTGGTCTGCTTCGGCAACCTGGGGCGCAACACCTTCAGTGCGCCAGGGCTGGTAAACTTTGACTTTAGCTTGATGAAGAGATTTCAGATCACGGAATCAGCCAACGTGCAGTTTCGAACTGAGTTCTTCAATATCTTTAACACGCCGCCGCTCGGCTTTCCCAACAATAATTTGCAGAACTCAACCGTAGGACGCGTGTTGAGCGCGGGTGCTTCCCGGCAGATTCAATTTTCGCTACGATTCGCATTTTAGATCATGATCATCGACGTACACTCTCACATCGGAGCCATCACGAATAGCGCGATGAGCGCAGACGGCGAACGCCTGGCGGGGCTGCTGCGGCAAGCTGGAATCACACACGCAGTCACGTTTTCTATCGAGGCGTGTTACGGTTCGGTCGATCTCGGCAACCGCTACACGCTGGACGAGGTTGCGAGTCAGCCGATGCTGAGCGCGATGGTGGTGGCTCACCCGTTGCACCTTGAGGCCTCGGCTACCTGGATTCGCGAAGCAGCATCGAATCCCCGCATCGTGGGAGTGAAACTGCACCCGGTGCTGGGCGACTACGATATCCTGGACCGCCGGGTGAGGCGGCTGATGGAGGAGCACATCGGCCCTGCCGGGCTCACGGTGCTGAGTCACGTCGGCAACGAATCGCCCAATGTGCCGATCGACAAATACCTGAAGCTGGCTTCTTACTATCCGCAGATCCGCTTTATTGCCGCTCACCTGGGAATTGGCATACTCGGATCGAGCCAGGCAGCGGTAAATGCGTGGGCAGCCAATCCCTGCCAAAACGTATGGTTCGATATGGGGACGTTGCGCGCCTTTGCGAGCGGCTCTATCGAGGCTCTGCTGGAAGTGGCCGGTCCGGATCGCATCTGCTTCGGCACCGATGCGCCGCTGTACCGTCCGGCGCCTTTCGTCCGCGTGCTCGAGATGCTTGCCGTCCCCGAGGAGACGCGCGAGAAGATCGCATGGCGGAACGCGCTAGCCGCGATACCAGCTCTCGAATCCAGAATCGCTACTCCCGCCGCCCGCTAAGGTCCTGCCGCCATGAAGCGCTATCCCCAAACAATTCTGGTCAGTTGTGAAATTCCGTGGGACGAGAATCAGCAGCTTTTAGAAGACGTCTTCCGGCAGGAGGTCCGCCATACCATTGAGCAGGGCTTCCGCCACGTCTACGTCTTCGGAACGGCGGGCGAAGGGTATGCCGTGGATACGAATCGATTTCGGCAGATTGTCCGCATCTTTTATGAGGAGACGCGCGGTCCCGGAGTTTTCGCGCAGGTGGGAGTCATCGGCCTCTCTACTGCGAACATAATCGAGCGGATTGCGATCGCGTGGGAAACCGGGTTCCGCGCGTTTCAGATCTCGCTGCCTTGCTGGGGCGCTCTCAACGATGACGAGATGCTGACGTTCTTCAAGGACGTGTGTGGGTCGTTTCCGGAGGGAAAATTTCTTCATTACAACCTGCCGCGCACGAAACGCCTGGTGACACCCGCCGATTACCGCCGGATCGTGGATGCGGTTCCGAACCTGGTTGCGACAAAGAACACCGGAACAACGATCGACAACACCGGAGAGCTGATTTGCGGCACTCCAGAGCTACAGCACTTTCTGGGTGAGGCCATGTTTCCGATCGGCTGCCTGTACGGTGAGTGCTCGCTGCTGAGCTCCTTCGGGCCCACGGTGCCGCGCAAAACGCAGGAGTTTTTCGAATACGGGCGGACCCGCCAGCTCGATAAGCTGTTCGCCATGCATCGCGAGTACCTGGATTTTGTACACGATATGCTGGCGCCAACTCGAGGTGAAGTTCGAATCGACGGCGCTTACGACAAGATGTTTGTCCGGCTCGGCGGGGTCGACATGCCCCTGCGCCTCCTCTCGCCGTACCAGGGGTTCAGCGAGGCGGTATTCGAACAGTGCCGGAACGTTTTGCAAGGCAAGTATGCGGAGTGGGCGCGGTGAACGCCAAAGAGCTCGGTCGCTCCGGCATTCTAGTGCCCCCGCTCGGGCTCGGGTGCGCAAACTTTGGCCGTGAGGTCGACGAAGATACTTCCTTCGCGCTCATGGATTATGCGTTCGAGCGCGGTATCAACCTGTTTGATACTGCCGAAGCCTACGGCGCAGGACAGGCGCGCGATTACCGGAAAAAATATCTCGGCGTGGATGATGTCCGCGAAACCAGCTCCGAATATCATTCCTCGGAGAAGATTATTGGGCGATGGCTCCGCTCGCGGAATGTTCGCGACCGGATCGTTCTGGTGACGAAAGTAACCACGAACTTTGCGCGCTCGCATGTGCGGGAGGCCCTGGAGGCAAGCCTGGAACGCCTTCAGACCGACCATGTCGATGTCTATCTTTTTCACCAGTTCGACGCAAACACGCCCGCCGAAGAGAGCGTTGCCGCCATGGATGAAGCGGTCGGCTCGGCGCGCGCGCGTGCAGGCGGATGCAGCAACTACAACGCTGCCCAGCTTCGGGATGCCCTGGAGACCAGCAGGCGTCTTGGAGTTCGCCGCTTCGAGGTAACGGAACCGATTTATAACCTGGTGGCTCGCGAGATCGAACAGGATTTGCTGCCCTTGTGCCGGAGCGAGAACCTGGGTGTGCTGTCATATAGCCCGCTAGCCGCAGGATTCCTCTCCGGTAAATATCAACCCGACCGGTCGCGGTTTCCGAAGGGCTCCCGGTTCGACGTAATTCCGGGTCATGCCGATGTCTACTTTAACGAACAGAATTTTCAGACCGTGGCGCGCGTTCACGAGACTGCCTCGCGGCTGGGCGTTCCTCCACTTCGCCTGGCCATGGCGTGGGTTTTGCGGCGTCCGGAGATCACGACTGTTCTCGTTGGGGCGCGAAACACTGCGCAGCTCGATAATGCCGTGGAGGCAATGAAGCTGAGCTCGGATCCCGCATGGCAACCGGCGCTCGAAAGCGTAGCGGCATCATGATTATCCGCGCGGGCTTCCGAAACTGCGCCGGCCTGTCGTTAGCGCTCGGACTTCTGCTGAGCGCCGCCGATAAAGGCAGATCCAAACCGGTAGATCTCTCGCTGACAGATCTTCATGGCGAACGCGTGCGTCTGCGCGATTATCAAGGCAAAATTGTCGTGCTGAACTTCTGGGCGACATGGTGCCAGCCATGCAACGAGGAGATGCCCATGCTGGTAGCTGCCGAAAAGGAATACCGGGCGCGCGGCGTAGTTTTCATCGGGGCGTCCCTCGATGACCGGAAAACCATATCTGGAATTCCTGCGTTTCTGAGCAGATATAACGTTACTTTTCCAATTTGGAAAGGCGCGAGCGCAGATGACCTTGTGAAATTGCGCATGGGCGAAGCGGTCCCTGCCACCGCGTTTTTGGACCGCCAGGGAATCATTGCCGCACGAGTATCCGGTCAAATCCGCGAGCCTGAGCTTCGGGAACGGATCGAATGGCTGCTAAATGATCGCGCCGGCGCGGCCCCTCAAGCGTTCATCTCGCATATCGAAAAGTAGATAGATTCCGATAAGCTGGCGTTTTCTAATCAATTCATAGTATTGACTGGAAGTCCCTTCCGCCGATAACATCTCGCGATAGCGTCGAACACGAAGGACCCAAGCAGCAGACGATGGGTTCGACTGGAGAGGGAAATGAAAGCTCAGAGACGTACATGTGTAGTGTGGCCGCCCGCCAGTAACCATTTCGTTTTTGCAATCCTGACCATAATACTTGGAATGCTGCTGCAGGTTCAGCCTGCGCAAGCTCAGGGTTGTATCGTTGCACGCTCCAGTTCTGTTGCGTCCGGGCCGCAGACTCAGGGCGGCTATATGGCGCCTGGCGAATGGGACATTGCGGTGGGCTATCGGCATCAGTATTCGTTCCGGCATTTCGTCGGCGATGTCGAACAAAAGCAGCGAATTCAGATGGGCAACCAGGTTATGAATAAAATCAACCTGCTCAATCTGAACGTCACGTATCAGGCCACGAGGCGCTTCAGCTTCACTGTTAGCGCACCGCTGCTGCTGGCGAGCCGCCGGTCGAATAACTCGCCCTACACTACGACGGCGCAGGGACTTGGCGACACGATTCTCACTGCGCAGGGCTGGATCTGGAAACCTAGCGGTGAGTCGGCGGGAAATGCATCATTCGGGCTGGGCATAATGCTGCCGACCGGTAGGAAAGATGTCGTCAACCGCGTCGACGCATTCGATGGCCGCGGCCCGCGGGACATCGTGCTCGACTACTCGATTCAGCCCGGCTCCGGCGGATACGGTCTGGTTCTTCAGTGGCAGTCGTTCAGAAACGTCAGCCGGGCCACGCAGTTATATCTGAACGCCAACTATATCGCCACGCCCCAAAACACAAATAACGTGCTCCGCAGTTCGACCTCTGCGAATCCGTTGACTATGTACAACTCCATTTCCGATCAATACCTGGTGCAGGGTGGGATCGCCCGCGCTATGAGCAGAGTTCGTGGACTAACGTTAACCTTCGGGCCCCGGTGGGAAGGCGTGCCGGCAAAAGATCTAATTGGTGACAGCCTTGGTTTCCGGAGGCCGGGCTATGCTGTTTCGCTCGAGCCGGGCATCCAATACACCCGCGGTATGAGCTTGTTCACTTTCAGCGTGGCAAAGGCAATTCGTCGCGATCGGACGCGCAGCGTGCCGGACCGCATCACTGGTGGGCATGGCGATGCCGCTTTTGCCGACTATGTCTGGTTTGCAAGCTATTCGTATCGCTTCGGCGGCCGGGGCCGCAATACGCACCGGGACGTGGACGGCACGAATAACTAGCGGGACCCTAAGTTTTAACGCTTGCCAGCGCGGGCAAATCAATATTCCGTCAAATGACCACGGGAGCGCTCTGAGCAACCGTCTCGACACCATTTAAAGACTTACGCCGCTGGCGGCTGCATCGGCCGATTCCGCTGTAATCAAAACCGGCCTGACGCGCCACTTCCGGATCGTACAGATTGCGGCCATCGATCAGAATTGGTCGATTCATAGACTTCGCGAGCGCGGCCAGGTCGAGATTGCGGAACTCAGCCCATTCCGTCACCAAAACTAACGCATCAGCCTCCGCCGCCACTTCGGCCGGCGATGAACAATACTGGATGCGCAGTTCCGGATGAGCTTCGCGGCAGGCATTCATCGCGATCGGGTCATAAGCTCGGATGCGCGCGCCCATTTCCAGCAGCCGCTCGGCAATGTGCAGACTGGGGGCATCGCGCAGATCGTCCGTTTCAGGTTTGAAGGCCAGCCCCAGCAACCCGATCGTTGTGCCTTTGAGAATAAACAGCTTCTCCTGCAATTTCTGTATGGCCAGATTCCGCTGGAACTGATTTACCTCGATCGTGGACTGGAGTAGGTGGCTTTGATAACCGTATTCGCGGGCTGTGTGCAGCAGGGAGCGAATATCTTTGCCGAAACAGCTTCCGCCCCAGCCGATCCCGGCACTCAGGAACCGCGACCCGATGCGGGAATCGAGACCGATGCCGGCCATTACTTCGGTGGATTCGGCGCCCACGCGCTCGCATAGGTTTGCAATCTCGTTGGCAAAGCCGATCTTCATTGCCAGGAACGCATTGGCGGCATATTTGATCATCTCGGCGCTGGTCAGTGAGGTGGTCACTAAAGGTACGCGCGTCATGCCCGTCGGACGAGCCAGGAATGGCGGCGGCTCGAAGCTCTGCTCCAGCACCGGCCGGTACAGCTCGCACAAAATGGCCGTAGTAGCCTCTTCCTCCGCCCCCAGGACGATGCGGTCCGGATACAACGAATCCAGAATTGCGCAACCCTCGCGCAGAAACTCGGGATTACTGGCCACGCCGAAACGAATCTGCCTCAGTTCGGCCGGACGGCTGTCCCGAATGCCTTCTCGAACCAGTGTGGCGACAAGATTACCCGACCCGACCGGAACCGTGGACTTGTTGACTACCACGCGAAATCGGGATGGATCCATCGCCGCGCCCAAGCTGCGGGCAGCCGATTCGAGATAACAAAGATCAGCTTCCCCCGAAGGCTTAGGTGGTGTGCCCACCGCAATGAAGATCACGTCGCTTTCTGCCGCGGTCTCTGCCACTTCCGTGGTGAAATCGATGCCGCCGCGACCGGCAGCCAGCCGGATCAGCTCGTCCAGCCCCGGCTCATATAGCGGCAGCTCACCTCGCCGCAATTTATCGATTTTGTCGGAATTTGTATCAACACACGTCACCTTGTGGCCGAGATACGAAAGACAGGCGCCGGTGACTGTTCCTACATAACCAGTTCCGATGACAGTGACACGCATGAGATCTCCCTTTGCACCTGGACTGCCACGATGCGGGCCAAAACCCGCCTACTGCCGTTGGGTACAATTTAACATAGCGGCGATGCAGACCATCCTGGTGATCGATGATGATGAGAGTCTGCGGGATACCATCGGAGTCATGCTCGAGCAGGAAGGCTTCCGGCCGATCCTGGTGGCCGACGGGCGGGCCGGATTCGATAAAGCCATCTTACTCAAGCCCAATTTGATCCTGGTAGACCTGCGACTTCCAGGCATGAGCGGTGTCGAAATCTGCAAACAATTGCGGGAATCCAAATTGGCGACCCCCATCATCGTGCTCAGCGCCTTGGGCGATGAAGTGGATAAGGTGCTGCTGCTTGAGATCGGCGCCGATGACTACCTTGTCAAGCCGTTCGGCACGCGAGAGTTGCTGGCGCGAATACGCGCGGTGCTGCGCCGTGTAGCCCCCGACGCCCGCAAGGTGATCCGCTTTGCCGATACCGAAGTGGACTTGGAGCGGCGAGTGGTAACCCGCCGTGGAGAAGAATTGAAGCTCACGCCGGCCGAATACAACCTGCTGACATATTTCCTACAGAATCCCGATCGCCCGCTCACTCGCGACATGATTCTGAACTCCGTCTGGGGTTATGAGTTCTTTCCGAACACTCGGACCGTGGATGCTCACGTAGTGAAGCTGCGGCAGAAACTCGAGCCGGATCCGAACGTGCCTCGACACTTTTTGACCGTGCATGGCGTCGGGTACCGGTTTCTGCCATGATGATTTAACACTTTCTTTACATGTGGCCGGGGCGAAGGCGCCGGTCCTGTTGGCGAGAATAACGGCATGCCCGGCGACACGTCTGAGCCGCCCCGTTCGATTGTCTTGATCGTGGAAGATGCGGATACTTCTGCTACCACGCTCGAACTGGCCTTTCTCACAATACCGGGCGTCCGGGTGCTGCTGGCCTCTACCGGTCGCGAAGCGCTAGCGATTCTCCGGGACGAGAACTGCCACGTAGCCGCGCTGGTCACGGATCTGAACATGCCGTTGATGGACGGCTTTGAACTGGTACGGCAGATCCGTGCCGACAGGCGCCACCGCGAGTTGCCAATTATCGTGGTGAGCGGCGATACCGATCCGCATACGCCGGACCGGGTCGCCGGCTTGGGAGCCAATGCCTATTTCGCCAAACCCTATTCACCCGCTCAGGTGCGGCAGAAATTGGAGCAACTTCTCGATGCAAATCGGACGCAAAAGTCTTAACTTCTCGCGCTGGCTCTTACTCCCGTTTTGTACCTGGACACTTACGGCACAGACCCCGGAAATGGCCCGAATCTTGGAACGTTTAGACCGCCTGGAGCAGCAGAACCGCGAATTGCTTGAGCAGATCAAGAGCTTGCGCAATGAGCTTGCCGCCTCGCAGAAGGCTCCGGCCGAGTCCGGCGCCGAACAGGCGGCTACTCTCGACGAACGCGTCACGGTGCAGGAGCGCAGGGTTGAGGAGCAAGCACAAAGCAAAGTGGAGTCGTCCCAGCGGTTTCCCATCCGAATTACGGGGATGGCGCTGTTCAATGGCTTTCTAAACTCTCAGCACTCCGGGGGCACCCAGTACCCTACGCTGGCCGTGCCCGCGATAGGGGCGTCCGGCGGAGCGACGGTGCGTCAAACTGTTATCGGGCTCGAATTTCGGGGACCGGAAACGATCTGGGGAGGCCGTGTCCATGGCAATTTAAATATGGACTTCCTCGGCGGAGAGGGTACCGGCTTGAACCAGGCGCTGCGCGTGCGCACAGCCTCCATCGACATTGACTGGAAGAGCCGAAGCATCACGGCAGGATTGGAGAAGCCCATATTCTCTCCCCGGGAACCCAATTCACTGGCGCAGGTGGGTGTTTCGCCCCTCACCGGAGCGGGTAACCTATGGCTCTGGATTCCTCAGGTTCGGCTTGAACAGCGCGTTCATTTCAGCGATCGATCCGGCGTGCGGCTGCAACTGGGAGTGGTACAGACGCGCGAGGGGGCGTCCTATCAGGCAACCAGTTATCAGGCGGAAGTCGAGCCCAATCGGCCTGGGTATGAGGGACGCCTGGAGATCTTCCATGGTCTGCCAGGGGAGCGTCGGTTCGAGATTGCCCCCGGTTTTCACTATAGTGTCTCGCATACCGCTGAGACCTCGGTTCCCTCACGCGTGTTTTCCCTCGACTGGTTCGCGAATCCGTGGCGAAAGCTGGAATTTACCGGCGCGTTCTTCAGAGGGCAAAATGTCGCGCACCTCGGGACGGGCGGTACGCGACAAGGCTACACTGCGCTCGGTCCTCGGAACGTGATCGCGGTTCACAGCCTGGGCGGGTGGGCGCAGCTCACCTGGCTGCCGACGGCGCGCCTCTCGTTCAACCTGTTCTCAGGACAGCAGGATGACCGCAACCGCGACCTCCTCAGCGGTCGTATCGGCAAGAACTTGGCATACGGGGCCAATCTTTTCTACCGTGTCGCGCCGAATGTGATTATCGGCCTGGAGACCTCGCAGTTGCGGACCAGTTATCTAGGTTCAGGCACACTGCTGAACAACCATTATGACCTGGCCTTGGCATACCTGTTCTAAAGACAGCGCCGGAGTTGGCTCAGCATCCGCTCTCCTCAGGCGTGCGGCAGGCGTGGCCGTGCTGGCGTGCTCTCTCTTGGTAATGCCGGTGTTAGCCGCCACTGTGGCCGGCACTGTCGAGCTCACTGATTCGCGCGATCCTGCCGTTCGCAAACACAAGGACTATTCGGGCGTCGTTCTATGGCTCGAACCGATTCAGGGCGCAAGCCCCGCCCCGGCGCCGCGCCGCGCGCAGATGGTTCAGAAGGGCAAGAGCTTTGTTCCGCACGTCCTCGCCATTCCCGTTGGCAGCGTTGTTGATTTTCCGAACTTCGATCCGATTTTCCACAACGCATTCTCCAACTTCAGCGGCCAAATCTTCGATATCGGCTTGTATCCGCCTGGCACAAACCGCACGGTAACCTTCAAACGGGACGGAATTGTCCGCGTGTTTTGCAATATCCACCCGACCATGAGCGCTGTGATCGTGGTACTCAGAACGCCATATTTCGCTGTTTCGAAGCCATCCGGCGAGTTCGCCATTCCGGACGTTGCGCCGGGCGAGTATCGCCTTCGCATCTTTCACGAACGAAGCTCGGAAGAACGCACGCGCAGTCTGGAGCGCCGTGTCATGGTCGATTCGGCCGCCGTAAATTTGCCCACCCTCAGCCTGTCCGAGACGGGCTATCTCCAGATGCCGCACAAGAACAAATACGGCAAGGAATACCCGCCGGAGATCGAGGACCACGTGACCTATCCGGGAGCGCGGAAATGAGCTGGAGCCGGTTTTCGCGTCTCTCCTTGCTGTGGAAGATTCTCCTCTCGACCTCGGTCGCCGTGACTCTGCTGTTCGCTCTCATGGGCTGGATCGTGCTGCACGACGCCGTAAGCACAACTTCGCAGAGCGTTGACGACGAGGTTCGGGCCAGCTTCCAGGCTTATGACTCCCTATGGAAATCGCGGGCTAATCTGCTTTCCTCGGTGAGTCTCATCCTGAGCACCATGGCTGACGTGCGCGCAGCCTTCAGCACGGGCGACCAGGCCACGATCCGCGACACCGCGGGCGAGCTGTGGTCCAAGATCTCGGAAAGCGACGCAGTATTCCTGGTAGCGGACCCCCGTGGCAAGGTCATTGCATCGCTCGGCGGCGAGCCTGCGGCATTTCTCGAACGCGACTTGGGCGTGGTAGCTGCGGCTTCACGGCGTTTCCCGGCCCAGTCGTCCGGCTTTGTGATTCGCAACGGGCACCTCTTTCATCTTTCAGTCACGCCCGTTTATGTGGCGTCCGCGCACGGCACCGCATTGATCAACGTGCTGGTAGCCGGCTATCACGTCGATGCGCTCGTGGCGCAGCGGCTGAAAGAGGCGACCGGCGGCAGCGAGTTTCTATTCCGCTCCGCAGGCCAGGTACTCGCCTCCACACTGAACCCCCGCGCAACCGCCGAACTGTCGTCGCGGACCTCACCGACGCAAGACGGCCGCGTTAGCGACGGCTTCATCGAGTACGCTTTTCAAAGGCGGACGCTCTCCGATATCGAAGGCCGCCCCATCGCGGAGCTTTGGATCCTGCGATCGTTTGAATCGTCGCAACAGCGGATCGCCCGGCTTCGCCGCAACATCATCCTGCTCTGGCTGTTGGCGATGACGGCAGGACTGGCGTTGACGTACCTTCTGGCCCGCCGGATCGTCGAGCCCGTCAAAGAGTTGGACCATGCTGCCGCCGCAGTCGCGCAGCAGAACTATGATTGCGAGGTCCGCGTGGAGAGTGAGGACGAGTTGGGCCGCCTGGCCCGTACGTTCAACACCATGTGCGCCTCGATCCGCCAGGCCCGGCAGGAGCTTATTCGGCAAGAGCGCATCTCGACTATTGGCCGCTTATCCAGCTCCATTGTGCATGATCTGCGCAATCCATTGGCGGCCGTGTATGGCGGCGCCGAGATGCTGGTGGATTCCGAGCTCTCTCCGGCGCAGGTCAAGCGCCTGGGCGGAAATATCTATCGAGCTTCGCGCCGCATCCAGGAGCTGCTGCAGGATCTGCTCAACGTGTCGCGCGGAAAAACCGTGCGGCCGGAGATCTGCCGATTACGTGAAGTGGCTGCCGCGGCTTGCGAGTCGCTCGCCTCGGCGGCAGAGGCGCAGTCGGTTACTATCGATGTCGATATTCCCGAGAACCTGGAGCTGCCGCTCGAACGCAGCCGCGTGGAGCGGGTCTTCAGCAACCTTGTGGGCAACGCTCTGGAGGCCATGCCGGAAGGCGGCAGAGTTGGCATCTCGGCTCGGGTGCAATCCGGGTCGGCAGTGGTCGAAGTGCGAGATACGGGCCCGGGTATCGCACCCGAAATTCGCGCAAGAATTTTTGATCCTTTTGTGAGCTCAGGAAAAAGGAACGGCCTCGGTCTCGGCCTGGCGCTTTCACGGCAGACGGTGCTCGATCACGGAGGCGATATGTGGGTCGCGCCGGAGCCGGGACCTGGGGCATGTTTTTGCTTCCGTCTGCCCATGGCGACCGGGGAGAAGCTCGCCGCACCTGCTGCCGGAACGGGCCGTTCCCTGAGGTGAAGCCGCCAGTGCCGGTTTCCCCGGGGCATTGTGCGGCGGAGCACTATACCCACATAAATTTCCTTGAAATACACGTGATTTCCGGCGAGTTATTTATTAGCGTATGCTAAAATTGCGACCATAATCTGAGGGACTAACAATGAAACGAATCCGCTTTTTGCTGGCGATCGGTAGCTTTATTACGCTCCATCCAGGCGCTTACTCCGCGCAAATTGAGGGATTGCCGACGGAGGTTTGGAAGCTTTCTGGGCCGATTTCTACGCTTGCCGAGGCTGAAGCGCTGAAAGGGTCTTTTTCTCCGGATGCAACCTTCACCGCCACGCAAATTGACTTTGCTCAGAAACTCACGTTTTTAGGCGATTTCATCGACGGAAGCGGCACCGATCTGGTGGGCAGCATTCCCGATATACGGTTGACTTACTTCCTGTTGAGCGGGTATATTATGCTGCCCGCCGGTACGATTAACTTTGCTTTGGCTTCCGATGACGGTTCGCAAGTGATCATCAATAACACAATGGTTGTGAACAACGACGGGCTGCACGCGTGGTCGGAAATGACCGGATCGATACCGCTATCGGGCGGTCTTTATCCGATCCAGGTGAAACTGTTCAACAACTTCGGACCGGCCGCCCTGCGCCTCACTTACGACGTAACCGGTGGAACTAATTTCACGGAGATTCCCACCTCCGCGCTCAGGCCCAGCGCCATTCCAGAGCCCGCAACCCGGCTGCTTTGGATCTCAGGAGGCGGGATACTCTGCTTACTGGGGCGCCGGCGAAAAACGGCGGCTTAGCGAGCGCCCAGCAGCGGGAGCAGCACTTTATCGAGCTCCCCGTCGGTCCAAGCCGGAATTCGCACATTTTTGTGCAGCGTCCAGTGCTCGGTGTGATCCGCCCAGGCGCCATGAGCAAGCCGGGTAAGCGGGCCAAGTGTCTCGATTTCCAGAAAGTCGGCATTCGTGAATGTCTCAAACGAACAGCCGAAATCCGTGTAGTCCTTCGGTGTCCCCTTCGCGCGGTAATGCTTGATGAAGAGATCTGAGCCTAGCAGATACGCGCCCCAGGTGTCCTCGTTGAAGCTCCCGAGCTTCTGAGGGTCGGGGTTGTGGGGATCCTGGCGCAGCATCAGGTACTTGCGCGTGAACTGCCAGCGCTTGTCGGTTAAATTTGTGAACGCCCACATGACCAGGGGATTGGTTGGAGCGAGCACGTCAGGATGTTTTCCGCGCGGAGGAAAGCCGTGAATGCCGACGCCTCCCTGGGCCATCATCGTCAGTGACCAGGGCGCCAGCTCGACCGGTTTCGGATTCGTGTTCTGAATACGGTTCAGCACCTCAACACCGGTTCCGCTCGAGGCCATTTTCACCACGATCTGCTTCTGTAAACCCGTCAGCGATTCTACCGGCTGCGTGGCCGTGAGGACTTGGCCCTCGATTTCGACGTGGACCGGCCCGTTATCGGGCGCGTAAGTCTTCACGCGATCTTCCGGGGCAGCCCAAATACGATGGCCGCCGCGCAGCACCCATGCCGGTTCGCCGGACTTACCCAGGCTCTCGGAGAACTCCTTGAACATATTCTGTCCGCCCACGAAACCGTAGCGCATGATTCGCGGGCCAATGTCGCTGGTGATGACAATCTCGACCTCTCCGTTCGTCACACGGTAGCTGTTCGGCCAGCCCTTGTAGTTGATCTTTTCAATTCTTACGGCAGCGTCAGCACTCATCATCCCTACCAGGAGAATGGCTGCGGTCTTCAGCATAGGCCGCTATTATCTCATCAGTTCTTGAGGGCCAGAACGGCATCGAGCGGGGCGCCAGTCCGGCGGCCTTCGATGGCGCCGAATCCGGCGTCCCGCAGCAGCTCTGTGTACTCTCCCAGGCTGCGCTCCCGGCCCTCGGTGCATACGAGCATATTCAAAGATTGCAGGTTGGCGGAGAGCGGCCCGGCGCCGTCTTCGTCGAGCAGCTTTTCCGCAATCAGCAGCCCGCCTCCGGAAGGCATGCGCTCAAAGATAAGCCGCAAGAGCGTGCGGATCTTGTCATCCGACCAGTCATGGAGAATGCGGCCAAGCGCATACAAGTCTCCTTCGGGAAGCCTGTCGGAAAAGAAATCGCCGGCAATCACCTCGATGCGATCGCTAGCCGGCGAAGCCGCCACGTGTTCGCGCGCGACTTGGGCCACGCGCGGCAGATCGAAAACGATGCCGCGCAGCATGGGGTAACGCTCGCATGCCGCTATAACCAGATGTCCGGTAGCACCCCCGATGTCCACCATGCGGCGAAAGCTGCTCAGGTCAAATGCCGACACAACACGCGGCGAGCTGAGCACACCAAAGCCGTGCATACCGCGTATAAAGGTTCGCATGCTTTGTTCAGACTGGAAGAGGTGATCGAAAATCGGGCCGTCGCAATCGAACTGCTGCCGCCAGCGGTGCGTCCCTTCCCGCACGGCGTCCTCAAGGCGCGACCAGAGCAGATACAGTACACGGTCGGAGTAGAGGATGTATCCGCTGAGCGTATGCTCGCTCTCGAGCCGGAGGTAAGCATCGGCCAGCGGCTGGTTGGAATAGCAGCCATTGTGCTTGCGCAGCAGGCCGAGGGCGGCGCACGCATCGAGGAGGCGCTCCAGCGCTCCTTCGTGCGCGCCGATTCGCTCGGCCAGCTCCGTTGCGTTCTGCGGTTTTTGGGCGAGCAGGTCGAAGATGCCCAAGGAGACAGCGGCGAACATTGCTTTGGAGCGGCGAAAAGCTTCAATCAAATCGATTACCGGAGAAGGATCGGGAAGGCTCATGGGTTTCGAAAGTGATCGTAGCCGAGCGCGGGCAAGCGCCGTCCATTCAAGAACACGCTGCCGGGCCGGCCTTTGCGAATGATACCAATCCGGTGCAGCGCAAGGCCTCGAAACTGCGAAGGCACGGACGCGCGCGGCGGCGCGGTGAAGAGCAGTTCATAGTCTTCACCTCCATGCAGAGCCTGTTCGAGCGAAGCGCCCGGGAAGCGCGGCGCGGCTTCGATATGGGCAGAAACGCCGGAAGCCAGACAAAGACGGCGCAGATCGAGCGAAAGCCCGTCGCTTACATCCATGCTGGCGGAGGCCCGAACACGCTCGCGGAGGAATATGCCCAGACGAAGGCGGGGCTCCGGCCGCTTGTGCCGCCGCCAGGCAAGCCCCCTGCGCGTCTCGAGTCCCAGAGCGGAACCGCCCAGCAGCCCGGAAACGTAGATCGAGTCGCCGGGCCGCGCCCCATCGCGGCGCAGGGCTCGCCCGCGGGGGACTGCCCCGCAGACGACGATATCGCATGTTGTCTGTTTAGCTCGCGCCATGTCGCCGCCTGCAAGCGCAGTGCGCGTTTGTTTCGCCAGCTCGAGCAGGCCGGCAAAGAACGCCCGGATCCACCGTTCGCTGGCCCCCGCACCTGCTGCCAGTGACACCAGACAGAAGCGTGGCGCGCCGCCCATAGCGGCAATGTCGCTCAGCCCGCGCGCTAATGCCTTGTAGCCTACATCGCGGCCTGTGTGCGTGTGGTGCTCGAAGTGAACGTTCTCAATCAGCAGGTCGGTGGTGAGGAGCAGATCTTCGCGCGCCGAGGGGCGGAAGATCGCGCAATCGTCTCCGATACCAAGGCGCAGGCCGGAAGCGCGCAGCATTCCCGTTTTGCGCCGCAGGCTCTCCAACAGTCTCTGCTCAGTCACAATCGTTGACGAATCCGGCCGAGGTGAAGGTCGCTCCCTCTGGTCGCGGCTTCCTAATTTTGCGATGGGCTGAGCCGCGCGCGGAGCAAGCCATTAGCGCTTCACGGGCCTTCCGTACACCTCGATCCAGTCCAGACGCGAGCAGGCGATCGAGCCGCCGCCGGTCATCAGGTCCGTCCAGCCGATCTCGTCGACGCGCGAGAGATCGGGCTGATTCACCCAGGCTCCCTCCACAACGGTGCGGATATCAAGCTGCCGCCAGGCAATATCGGAGATGTTAAATTCGCGTTCGCGCCAATCCTTCGAAGGCCCGTCAGACGCATCGCTTACGAGCCATGCGCCATCGGCCAGCTTCAGAACAATGCGCAGTTGGCGGAAGCCGGCCTGCTTGGTGCGCCAGCGAATCTTCGCAAGCCCGGTGAGATCCACGAATGCTGCTTTATGGCGCAGACTCACCGCCCAGTTGCCGTTACACGTGCCTGACCAGATGTAGTATGGGTCGTCTGCAGGCTTGTCGTGATGGCTCTTCTTGATTCCTTCCCGGCCTGGTCCGTGCAAAGAGAGCTGGAGCGCTGAGTTCGCGACGTGCTCTTGCGTCACTGGTGTCGCGGGACCGATCTCTTTCCAGTCTTCCCGAAAAAAGAGCGCCGGCCGGTCCTGCGCCGCGGCGCAGTATGCGACCAGGATCGTACAGAACATTCTGCGCATTTGAAAATTCTAACCCGAGTAAGCTTGACCGTTATAACAGATATCTGCGAGAATACTACCGCAGTTAGCACAATAGAGCTGCACGTTATAGGAGAAAGAGTAGTGAAGGAAAGAGGAATCGTGAAGTGGTTCAACGCCGCCAAGGGCTATGGATTTATCCAGCGCTCGAGCGGCGACGATGTGTTTGTGCATTTCAGTGCGATCCAGGCGAATGGATACCGCAGCCTGGATGAAGGCGCGGAAGTCGAATTTGAAGTGAAGCAGGGCCCGAAAGGTCTGCAGGCAGAAAACGTCCACCGCCTTTGAATCGATTTCGAAAAAAACTAACCAGATCAGCCGGGCCCCGCAGCGGGCCCTTTTTCGTTCAGGGCTCCAGAAAGATCTGCACGCGATTGCTTTCCGCTCCATCAGCGGAGATATAGAGCTCGGCAGGTCCTCGATTGACAATCGCGGGCACTTGCAGCTCGATGAGATAAAAGCCTACGTAACCAGGCGCCAGCACCGCGCGCGTCACGTCGACTGGAGTGCGATCCAGGAAAGCGCGAACTTGCGCAGCAACAGCCGGTGGATTCGAGAGCGGTGCGGCCACGCCGCTGGGCCATTCAGGCCGCACCTTGCCCAGGCCGGTAGCCAGAATCTGAATCCGTTGATTGGAGCGAGCCGCATTGCCGGCATCGAGCATGAGACCCGTATCAGCATCCAGGAGCATTGGGGCTCCATCGGCGCCAACGAAGATCGCGGGCGAGGCCGGCTCGAGCGGTAACGGGAAAGTGAATTTTCCCTTGCTGGTATCGAGCGCAAGCGAGAGGCTGGCGCCTTGTGCTTCGAACGGCACCTGGAGCTGCGACTGCGCATCAGACGCAGCCAGCACGGGAAATCTCAATGGACCGGCCTGCGCCGTGCTAACCCGGCCGCCCAGAACACTGATCAGGGAGCCAGGCGCCGCAGCACGCCGGCTCAGGTCAGCGGCGTTCACGAGTTGCAGACGCTGGAGCCGATGCGGCGCGGCTGCTGCATAGACTCCATATCCGTCGAGCGCTACGTACAACTGGTTGCCCGCCGGATCGAGCCGGACGTCCTTCACAGGGGCATTTGGAAGCGCGCGCGAAAGCAGAACCCAATTCACACTCGGGAGTCCGGCATTCTCCAGGTCCGTTTTTCCGTAGTAAAGCCCCCTATCTGTTGCCACGTAGATCGCGCCTGTCGCGCGGTCGGCGGTCACGCCGTGAGCGGCGGCATCCGGCAGATTGGACGTCAGATTGTCCCAGAACAAGCCGGTATTGGTTGTGCGGACCACGCGCGCACCGTTGCCCGCCAGGGCTGCCACGGCAATGCGCGGCTCCGCCCCGTCCACATATACGCTCTCCACCGCGCCCGTGCCTGCTTGGGCGAAGTTGGGCCATGTCCGGCCACCATCGAGAGAGACCCAGATCCGGCCATCGGCGGAGCCGGCGTAAACCGTATCGTCTCGTAACGCCACGGCCGTAATGGCAGCGCCTAGCGCCCGCGACGCCTGCTGCTTGGCGTTCGCTTCCCTCTGCAATTCGAGATTCGGCACGGGCTGCCACGGCCCTCGGCTGCCCGGCGGCAGCTCGACCGTACCCACGCCATCTACTACGATGCGCGTACCGGCTGTTCCTTGCGGCGTAGAAACAATCCGCCGGACCATCAGGTTTGGCAGGCCGTCGTTCACTCCGGTCCACGACATACCGCCATCGACGGTCCGCCAAACGCCATAGTCGTTTGCGACCACCAGTTGTTCTGGATTATTCGGCGAAACGGCCAGGCTACGCTGGCCGGGGCCAATTACGGAGCTTTGGCGGTAAGCCGTCAGGTTTGCCCAGGAGCGGCCGCCGTCCTCGGAGCGGTAGAGATTTGTGCCGAGGGCGAACACTTGCGCACCGTTTGCGGTCACGAGCCGGGAACCTGCTTCGGGCAGGCGAGGCACCGAAGCGAGCGGCTCCGAAACAGCAGGCGCCGTCTGATCTGGAGCGGGCACCCAATTCTCGAAATCAGCAGTGAGAAATACCCGGCCGGAACGGGTGCGGGCGAACAGGCCGCCGCCGTCCGGTGTAAACCACACGGCTTCTACGGGCCCCGTCGCGGGGGAGGCGATGCCCAGGTCCACTTCTGAGCTGCCGATCCTGCGCCAATCCGGGCTCTCCGGCACAGACTGGCCCCATCCAATCCCGGACGCCACCACAGCGGCCATCAGCAAGCGGCGGCCGGGCGATGTAGCCTTATGACACACAGCCGAGTCTCATTTTAGCTTATTAGTACCTTTCGGCTGATGCGAAAACGTCGGATTCCGCTTGGTTTCCCAATAGCTTGCGGACCCGGTACCCTGTTTGCGCAGCAACTTTGATGCTAGACTGAGGAGCGGTTCACGAGTGCCCGTGTTCGGGCATAAGGGCCGATGGATCAGGATGCCACAGCGAACGGAGCGAATGAAGTCGGCCGCTTGGCTGCTCGCGGCAGCCGCGCTGGCGGTGTCCCCTTGCGCTGCGCAAGCTCCGCAGGCCCTGAATGGCGCCGCTGCTACGGTCATTTCGCTCATTGGCCAGGTATCCGTTCTCCGAGACAATTATCCTCAAGTCCTTAACATCGGCGATGCGGTTCAGCCTCAACAGATTATTGTGACGGGACCTGATGGATTCGTAACATTCCGCCTCGCAGATGGCAGCCATTTTGAGGTCTTTCCCAATTCCCGCGCAATCTTTCGCAAAAACCAGGAAAACTGGCGGGACCTGCTGGATGTGCTGATCGGCCGCGTAAAGGTTTACATCCAGAAACTCGGCGATCAGCCTAATCCCCACCGGCTGTTTACGCCGACGGCGGTGATTTCCGTTCGGGGCACCGTGTTTGATGTCGCTGTCGAAGACCAGGACGACACGACATTGGTGAGCGTGGAAGAAGGCGTCGTAGTCGTGCGGCACCTGTTGAAGCCAGGCCGGGAGCAAGCAGTGCATGCAGGCGAATGGCTGCGCGTCTACAAGAATCAGCCGCTGACCGCGAGGTCGGTTGACCGCGGCTCGGTTGTGCAGGGTGCATTGCGCGCCGCCGCGCAAGCGCTTTACGATCTCATGTACCGCACGTCTCGCGGCTCCGGGGGCAGCGGAACGGTTCCGGTGCCAGCCGGGGGCGGCTCAAGCGGAGACAAGGATAAGGGTGAAGCCCCGACGCCGCCACCACCGCCGCCGCCTCCTCCTCCTCCAGCAAAGTAGAAGACTCTTCTTCCCATGGTTCGATCCGGAATTGCTTCGGTTTTCGTCTTTATGGCGGCACTGCTGGCCCAGGGCAATCCGGACTGGCACCGCCCGTTTCCAGCCTTTAAAATCGCGGGAAACATCTATTACGTCGGCACGGCCGATCTCGCCGCATATCTGATCCAAACACCGGAAGGGAACATCCTGATCAATTCCGACTTTGAGCAGGACGTTCCATTGATTCATAAAAGTATAGAACAGCTCGGCTTCCGATACGGCGACACGAAGATCATCCTGATCAGCCACGCGCACGGGGATCACGACGCGGGAACGGGATTGATCAAAAAGGAAACTGGCGCCAGGCTGATGGTGATGGAGGGTGATGTTCCCGAAGAAGAAAGCACGGCTCCGGGCCGTCCCGGCACTCGCGTCGATCGGGTGCTGCACGATGGAGATGCGGTCGAGCTCGGCGACTCGAAGCTGATTGCCCGCCTGACACCGGGGCACACGAAGGGCTGCACTACGTGGACAACCAGGGTCCAGGAAAGCGGGCGGACATTGGCTGTTGTGATCGTCGGCAGTCCGAACGTAAATCCCGGATACATTCTGGTCGGCAACAAAGATTATCCGCAGATCGCGACGGACTACGTTCGAACATTTCAGGTGCTCAAGAGCCTTCCTTGTGACGTTTTCCTGGGAGCGCACGGCGCGTACTTCGGCTTGAAGGCGAAATATGAAAAGCTCAAGAGCGGCGGAGCGAATCCTTTCATCGATCCAGATGGTTATAAAGCCTATATCGCCGAGCGCGAAGCGGCTTTTCGGAAAGAATGGGCGCGGCAGCAGCAGAATGCCGGACGACCATCTCGTTAACAAATCAAACAGCGCTATCCTGCGGTATTCTCTCCGGCTCTCTCGGTAAGATCACATACAGATTTGACTCCAGCGAGAGTCTTTTACATACTAACTACACTACAGGGTCGGACGGGCATCTCTACGTAGGAGGGGTCATGTTCAGGTTAGTCGGACTTGTCACGTTGACAGTTGCGCTCTGCTTTGCCCAGGGCGAAAGAGGAACACTCAATGGCACCGTCACTGATGCTACCGGCTCTGTGGTGCCGGGCGCGACGGTCACCGCGAAAGAAACCACCACGAATGTTGAGACTAAGGCCACTACGACGGCTGCCGGAGTATATCGCATTCCGTATCTGCCTCCCGGTGTTTATACGGTCACTGTCACGGCCACCGGATTTCGCACCGCCACGGCGGAGCGCGTAGAATTGCGTGTCGCGCAGACTTTGACGCTTGATTTCAAGCTGGAAGTCGGCCAGATCACCGAGCAGGTTACGGTCACATCGCAGTCGCCGCAATTGGAGACGGGCACGGCAGAGATCGGCCGCTACGTCTCAAAACGCGAGTTTGATACGTGGCCGATTCAGGTCGACGACGGCCAGCGCCAGATTCAAACATTCATCTTCAGCAGCCTCCCAGGCACAAACGGCAATACATTTCAGGGATCGATCAATGGCGGGCAGAACTACTCACATGAAATTTTGATTGAAGGAATGCCGCTCGGGCGCTTTGATCTGCAAGGCGGAAGCAACAACGAATTCAGTCCGAGCGCCGATGCCGTCAGCGAGTTCAAAATGCAGACCGGCACGATCGGAGCGCAATACGGAGGCGGCCTGACAGCCGTTGCAAATTTTGCGATCAAGTCCGGCACGAACGACCTGCATGGCTCAGCCTTCACTTACGTCCAGAACGATGTGCTGCGAGCCAACAGCTTTGATAATAACGCTCTCGGTCTTCAGAAACCGCCGTATAAGTTGACTAACTGGGGTTACTCTATCGGCGGCCCAGTTTACATACCAAAAGTCTATGATGGCCGGAATAAGACGTTTTTCTTCACTAACCTCGAAAACACCCGCGTTCGGGATTTTTCCTCTGCATCGCGCACGACGCTGCCTATTCCCGCGTTCAAGCGGGGCGATTTCTCGCAGTTGCTGAACCCGGCGTTCACGGGCGACCCACAGTCGGGCTCAGTTATCGGTACGGACGCGTTGGGGAGACCGGTAGTCTACGGCCAGATTTATGATCCGTTGACCACGCGTTCCGTGAATGGCGCGACGGTACGCGATCCTTTTCCGGGGAACATTATTCCGACCTCGCGGTTTAACCCGGTCTCGGCTAAAATTCTGGAGCTCGCTCCAATTACGGACCCAATCAGCACCACGCTGCTCAATAACATGCCTTCTCTCAGCTCCTGTTGCCCCGTATTCGATCAACGGACGATTGGAGTAAAGATCGACCATATCTTCAACGAGAAACATCGACTGGCCGGATATTTCAATTATGAGCGGCGCGAGCGCAACAACTCACCGAATCGTCGGTGGGGGGCGCCGCCCGGAAGTCCGACCGATGTTTACCAGCTACAGAATACGCCGGGACGGCTGGCGCGATTGGCGGAAGATTGGACAATCACGCCCACATGGTTGAACCACTTTGCCATCGGTTACAACCGTTTCGGCAACCTAAATTACAGCGTCTTTATAAATGACGACTGGCCGAGCAAGATCGGCTTGTTGAACGTGCCTCAGACACACTTTCCTGTGCTGTACTTTGTTGGAGCCCCGGTATTCGGCGGAGGAATAGGAGCCCAAAGTTCGTCTGGCGGGCAGTTAGGCTCGAACAGCAGAAGCGGTTCCTTCAACGGAAGCACGGTTGTTCAGGATGATATGACGATCATCCATGGTAAGCACAGCTTCAAGGCCGGATTCGAAGCGCGGTTCTATTATTACAACAACCGCGTCTTCTCCGGCTCCGGTAATTTCACCTTCAGCCCGCAGCAAACCGATTTACCTGGATTCGACAATATGACCGGCCAGGCATTTGCCAGCTTTCTGCTGGGAGCGGTACAAAACACGAACAGGGAAATCGTCGCCACCAATCCCGGCTACCGCACGCGGATGCCGGCATTCTATTTCTCCGATGACTGGAAGGTCACGCCCAAGCTGACATTGAGCCTTGGAGTGCGGTGGGAAATCGTCGGCGGTATCTACGAAGTTGCCAGCCGCATGACAAATCTCGACCCCAACGCGCCCAATCCGGAAGCCGGAGGGCGTCCTGGCGCCCTTGTTTTCGCGGTGGACAAGGACAAGAACACCTTTCAGGACACAAGCTGGAAACAGATCTCTCCGCGCGTCGGCTTCGCGTACGCATTTACTCCGGGATTCGTGATGCGCGGCGGATACGGCATCAACACGATGGCTCCGGTTACGAACTTCAACCAGCCCTCGCTTTTCGGGTATAACGCAACCGTCAGCCTGACGGCAGCTAATACTTCGCGGCAGTTCGCGCAGGATCCCGTAATGTATCTGAACCAGCCTTATCCTTCTCTGAGCGGATCTCTGCCCGACAAGAACCCGTCGCTCGCCAATGGAAACGATGTCAGTTACATGGCGCCAAATTCCAACCGGCTCGGGTATGTTCAAAATTGGAATTTCGGCCTGGGCATCCAGCTTCCGGCATCGTTTGTGCTGGATGTGAGTTATATCGCAAACAAGGGCACGCGTCTGATCTCATATGGACTCGATGCTCTGAACCAGCTTCCTGTAAGCGCGCTGCGATATGGCGACGCATTGCTCGATCCTCTTGCGAGTCATCCGGAACTCGGCATTCCGCTGCCCTATCCAGGTTTCGACAGCACCGTTGCGCAGGCACTGCGGCCATTTCCTCAGTACGGCAATATTTCGCAGTACCAGCCGAATTTCGGAATGTCTACTTTTAACTCGGTACAGATCACGGCCACCCGCCACTTTACAAATGGCCTGGCAGTTCTCGCGGCTTACACTTGGTCGAAAGCGCTTACCGACTCAGACAGCCCGCTGGACACGGTAGCTTCGCAGGACGTCTACAATCGGCGTCTGGAGAAGTCGGTGGCAAGTTTCAACGTGCCGCAGTACTTCAAGTTGACGTGGATCTACGAGCTGCCTTTCGGGCCGAACAAGAGATTCGCATTCGGGGGTGTGCCCGGCGCGATCTTTGGCGGCTGGACGGTCAGCGCCATCCAGAATTACCGCTCTGGAAATGCGCTCGCTCTAACTTCGAGCAATGTGTCTGCCGACCCGTTGTTCAATGGGGGTCACTATCGCCCGAATGCGCTGCCAAATGTTCCACAAGTCGTTTACAACGGCGAGGGTCTGGATTACGCCAACGGAACGCCCTATCTGAACCCTGCCGCATTTCAGGTGCTCCCGACCTCAGCGGCCGGAGTACCACTTCAACTGGGTACGGTCTCTCGCTATTTGCCGAACGTACGCGGTCCAGCCCAATATACCGAAAATCTATCGTTATCGAAGCGGTTTCCGTTTGGTGAGCAGCGTTTTGTGGAGTTCCGCGGAGACTTCATCAACGTCTTCAACCGTCATGGCCTAGGCGACCCTGTGACCGACGTTGCCGACCCGAACTTCGGACGTGTTTTGAGTTTTATGCAAGGACCGCGCAGCATCCAACTAGGTCTTCGCGTGACTTTCTAACGTGGATTACGGGGCGTCCGCGCAGAAATCTCCTGGAACGCGCGGAACTCGCGCTGCGATTCCTCACGGCGCCCCTGATTCCGATAGATCTGGCCCAACAGATAGTGCGGCTCTGCATAGTTCGCATCCAGCTTAATTGCGTTGCGCAGCCATCGCTCGCTTAACTCCGGCTTACCAAGCTTGAGCAGGGCCTTTCCCGTTAGGAAGGAGTTTCGCGCCGAACGCGGATTTCGCACAGCGGCTTCCGCCGCCAAATCAAAAGCGCGCTGGTAGTTCTGCTGCTTTAACATCAAATTTGCGAAGTTCGCGTACACCCAGTCATACTCGGGATGATCTTTGTAAACCAGATCCAACGCCTTGAGATAAGCGTTCACCGCTTGGCGATCTTCATTGAGACCTTCGTAGCATAGCGCCAAGTTGTCATAAGCCTTGTAATTCTTAGGATCGAGCGCGATAACTCGCTCGAACTGCACGATCGCATCACGATAACGGTTCTGCTGGTAATAAATGCGTCCCAGGGCATAACGCGGTTCTACTCGCGTGGGCGCCGAAACAATTGCGGTTTTCAACGCCGCTTCCGCCTCGCTATCGCGGCCCATCAGATAGAGCACGTCGCCTTTCAGCTTCAAGGCGTGTGGGTTCCTGGGTTCCCGGCGCAGAACCGAATCGACCGATAGAAGGGCATCGGACAATCGCCCCGCCAAAGTCTGCGCCTGGGCCAGTTCCAAAGTAAGAGCCGCTGATGGAGGACACGCGGCTGCAGCCACTCGCAATTCTTCTAATGCTTCTCCATACTGTTGCCGCTGCGCGAAGGAGCGCGCCCGCTCCTGCGATGTCCTGCACGGATCCGAATCGGGCGTCGCCGCGAAGCTCGCTACCAGAAGCGCTACGAACGGGGGCACGCTCCTCCATTATGCGATAGCCAATCAGCGGCTTAAAAATCGCGGCTGTTGCTCCACAATTCCGTATCACTTCGGCCGGCGATACGCTCTCCCGGAATTTCAATGGCGTTCCTATAGCGCGCGGGCAAGGATGGGCCATTGTCAACAACAGCAATCCTGTGGGATCAACCGACTGGTTCCAGAGAAATCCAGCAATCTTTAGCGGGCAATCGGCCGCGCCTGACTCTCATATTGCGGGCACGTATCTCATCGGACCTGCTCTTTTCAGCGACACGTCTTCCGCCGCTGGCGTCCATGAAACTCATGCCGGTCGTCGATCAGCCTGACGGAACCGGTCTGGCGTGCACGCCGTTTTCGGCGGCGAATGCCGCCACACTTTTATGGAAAGGTCGCGTTCATCGATCGAGGGGAGTGCCCATCCATAACCAAGGTATTGAGCGCGCAGAATGCGGGCGCCATCGCGGTGCTCATCGCTGACAACGTTCCGGGCTCTCCACTGCCCCAGCTCGGGGCACTGAACCGTCCATCGTGATTCCCTCAGGACGAATCACGGTGGACGCGGGCAATAAACTCGAGGCCGTGCTGCGCACGCGTTCGCGCCTGCACTCCGGCATAACAGCCAGGTGTTATGACATTCCGCGCCATCCTTCGGAGTTAATGGACTTGCCAAACCGCGAACGAGAAATGTCGGAACGGCTGTCGAGCAGGCTGCTGAAGTGGCAGCGAACTTTGCCGCCTGGCCTCTGGAGCCCGCGGCGGGTCGCAATGATTACCGCCGGCGTGGCGTCACGAAATGAGGCTGAACTATGCGAATCGTGATTGCGTCTCTAGTTTTTTCTGGTAGATTCTGTCTGAATCGATGGTTAGCCGCTGATGTTAGCAATCATGCGCTGCTATATGTGTGTCTAATGCGAGACGAACTCGCGCCGCTTTTCGGCGAGCCTCGTCAATTGCCGGAACCGATGGGTCGCATTCTCCGGACAGCGAGCCTCTGTAAGCTCGGCGCAGGATCGTCAGCCACAACCCACTGGCGACCTCAAACCATGCCACTGTTGCGCTTAAGTATTCGTCTGCGAGGCGCCTCTTCTCCTCACAGTTCAGCTCGGATGGAAACCAGCCGAGGTCGGTTAGAACTTCCCGAATCGCGAACTCTCTCTCGTGGTCCATCAGGCTCATTTTAGCAATGGTTCGGCAGGGTTAGGGCGTCTGGCCTGCATACCAGGCATTCCGTTCAGATTATTGCGTATTCCGATGATGCCGATCAAGCATTCCGATCTGATGTCGATCACGATTCCGGAGTGATGGCGATCAGGTCGGAGCGAAGCGACGCTGGACAGTTTCATGATCGGGAATTGATCGCCATCAGTCAATGAAAATTTGTGAGCGGGATGGGAGTGCAGAGGGAAGGGGCCGGCGATTGAGGCCCCTTCCCTTTGCATCAGCACTGTAGAAGCCCGGTTCACGAGGGGTTTGCTCCGTCCGATTTGCCTCTGCGCTTCTTGCGCATCGATTCGCCATTGAGTTCCAGACGGTGTGCGTTATGCACGAGCCGGTCGAGAATGCTGTCGGCCACAGTTGGGTCACCGATCTGCGCGTGCCAAGCTGGGACTGGCAACTGGCTGGTCAGCATGGTCGAGCGAGTCTGGTAGCGCTCATCGCAGATGTCGAGAAAGTCTCTGCGCTCGATGTCGGTCAGCGGCGCCATTGCCCAGTCGTCCACAATCAGCACGTCCACACGGCCAAGCCGGTAGAGCATCTTCCTGTGGCTGCCGTCAGCACGAGCCACTCCTAAATCGCGGAACAGTTCCGAAGCTTTGATGAAGAGTGCTGTATAGCCGTCACGGCATGCTTTGTGGCCGAACGCCCGCGCCAACCAGGTCTTGCCGATGCCTGTTGGCCCGATCAGAAACAGGTTCTGGTGTTCACGGACCCAGGCCGATTCCGCAATCAGAGATCGCACGAGTTGGCGGTCGAGGCCGCGTGCTGTGCGGTAGTCGATGTCTTCGACGCACGCGTTGCCTTGCAGTCGCGCGTTTCGTAAGCGCCGGTCCAGGGCGCAATTCTCACGCCAGTTCCACTGGCGATCAATCAATAACCCAAGCCGTTCTTCAAAGCTCAGCCGCTGGACATCCGGCTCTTGTTGCTGCTCACGAAATGCTTCGGCCATTCCGCGCAGCCGCATGGCGCACAGCTTCTCAATCGTTGGTTGTGTCAGCATAGATCCTCACTGGAGGGTGGGCGGCGTATCGCCCGTCTCGAAATACTCGGCTCCACGGATGTTTGGGTGATCCACTGAGCGCCGCTCAGCGACGGGCGTCTCCAGAGGTAGTCGGTCCAGTTCGCGCTCGAGAATGGACTTCACGCTCTGATAGGAACAGGCGCGCAATGTAACGGCACGGCGCGCGGCTGCTTCCACGCGTACCAGCGAATACTGCTTTCCCAGGCGCAGCACGCCCAGACAGGATCGAAAGCCCATCTCCGGGTGTGGCTTGGTCGCCATAATCTTTTCAAACAGCTCGGCGGTTGCTGGGCCGACCGTCTGGGCCCACTCGATCAATCTCGATGGCGTCCATTCCAGGTATCGCTGATGCGCTTTCGGCCGATGCTCATGTGAGGTTGTCGCCTGGTATGGCGTCGTGCTGCGCTGATGACTGGCGACACGGATACCGCGGTGGAAGATCTCGATCGTAGTCGCCGACGCGCGTATTTCCACGGCTTCTCCCGTCAGCTGATAAGGAACGCTGTAGTAGTGTCGGTCGTATTCGATGTGATAGTCGATATTTACGCGGGCGGTTTGCCAATGTCCGAACGCATAGCGCTCGGCTGGGAGAGAACGCAGCACCGGCCGGTCTACGGCTTCGAACAGGCTCCGCCTGCTGCCCTCTCGTTTGCGGAACGGCCGTTGGTTCAAGCGCACCAGCAACTCCGCGATAGCCTGATTCAGATCCGTCAGGCTAAGAAAGGTGCGTTTGCGCAAGGCGGCCAAGATCCAGCGCTCGACTAAGAGCACGCCGGCTTCGACTTTGGCCTTGTCATGAGTCATCAAATGCAGGTTGTCCCGGCATCGGCGTAGGTCGATTTCGGATCATCCATCCTTTTCATCCCCTCTGCGGCGCGGAGTACGAATTGGTGACGCGGAAGCTCACTTG
>Ga0070741_10003763_pt1 | contig 36726 bp, 29 predicted proteins | sample Coa_R1_4_FD_66440 | JGI IMG/M metagenome (GOLD analysis project Ga0070741, IMG submission 66440) | Surface soil microbial communities from Centralia Pennsylvania, which are recovering from an underground coalmine fire - Coalmine... | ecosystem: Environmental > Terrestrial > Soil > Unclassified ... | reverse complement strand
GCGCGCTCTGGAACATGTACGGACCGACCGAGACCACCATCTGGTCGACGATCGCTAAGATCGAGTCGGCCGACGACGTGATCCCCATCGGGCGCCCCATCGCCAACACCCAGACCTACGTCCTGGATGCCCGCCTCCAGCCCGTGCCGATCGGCGTGCCGGGCGAGCTGTACATCGGCGGCGACGGCCTGGCCCGGGGCTACCTGAACCAGCCGGAGCTCACCGCGCAGAAGTTCATCCCCAACCCGTTCGCCGCGCCGGCGGGGACGTCCCAGGGCGGCGGCCAGTCCGCTCGGCTCTACCGGACCGGCGACCTGGTGCGTTACCGGGCGGATGGAAGCCTCGAGTACCTGCAGCGCGTGGACCACCAGGTGAAGATCCGCGGCTTCCGCATCGAGATGGGCGAGATCGAGACCGTGCTCGAGCAGCACCCGGCCGTGCGCCAGGCCGTCGTGGTCGCGCGCGAGGACGCGCCCGGAGACAAGCGCCTGGTGGCCTATGTGGTCCCGGCGCGCGAAAACGCGCTCCCAACGGCCGAGCTGCGGGAGCATCTGAAGGAGAAGCTGCCCACCTACATGGTGCCAGCGCTCCTCGTCCCGATGGCGGCCTTGCCCCTCACCCCCAACGGCAAGGTCGACCGCAAGGCGCTGCCGGCGCCCGAGGAGACGCGCGTCGAGCGCGCCACGCAATTCGTGGCGCCGCGCGGCGAGGTCGAGCGCCAGATCGCCGCCATCTGGCAGGCGGTCCTCCAGATCGAGGCCGTCGGCGTCGAGGACAACTTCTTCGACCTGGGCGGTCACTCTCTCCTGATCCTGCAAGTACACGGCAAGCTCTGTCGCGCGTTCAATACCGATCTGACGATCGCGCAAATGTTCCAATACCCCACGGTCCGGGCCTTGGCCGAGTATGTCCAGCGGCCGCGGCAGCAGGCCGCTGCCCTCGGCCAGGCGCAGGACCGCGGCAAACGGCTCCGGGCGGCGCGGAATCGCGGCCCCCTGTTGATTGAGGAAGGATAGCGGCAGCGATGAGCGATCTGAGCGCGGCAGGCCCCGTCGAGGCGGTAGCCATCGTCGGCATGGCGGGACGGTTCCCGCGCGCCCGGAACCTGGACGAATTCTGGGAGCGGCTCGCGGCCGGCGAGGAGCTGGTGAGCTTCTTCGGCGAGGACGAGCTGCTCGCCGCGGGGCTGCCCGCGGCGCTGGTGCGCGACCCGAGCTTCGTCAAGGCGCGCGCGGTTCTGGAGGACGCCGAGCTATTCGACGCGGCGTTCTTCGGGATCAACCCGCGCGAGGCCGAGATCATGGACCCTCAGCAGCGCCTCTTCCTGGAGTGCGCCTGGGAGGCCCTGGAGCACGCCGGCTACGACCCGGACCGCTACGCGGGCGCGATTGGGGTCTACGCCGGCCTGAGCATGAACCCCTACCTGTACAACAACCTGTTCCAGAACCTCGATGTGGCGAACGCGGCCGGCGCCTACCAGTTGATGCTCGCGAACGACAAAGACTTCATCGCCACCCGAGTGGCGTACAAGCTCAACCTCCGCGGCCCGGCCGTCAACGTCCAGACCGCTTGCTCGACCTCGCTGGTAGCCGTGCAGATGGCCTGTCAAAGCCTCCTCAGCTACCAGTGCGATATGGCGCTCGCCGGCGGCGTGTCGGTGGGCTCCCCACGCAAGTCCGGGCATCTGTATCAGCCCGGCATGATCATGTCGCCGGATGGGCACTGCCGCACCTTCGACGCGAAGGCCCAGGGCATCGTGGCCGGCGAGGGCGTGGGCCTGGTGGTGCTCAAGCGCCTGTCCGAGGCCCTGGCCGACGGGGACACGATTCACGCCGTCATCCTGGGCGCGGCGATCAACAACGACGGCGCCCAGAAGGTCGGCTTCACGGCTCCCAGCGTGGACGGCCAGGCCGAGGTCATCGCGATGGCGCAGGCCATGGCCGGCATCGGGCCGGAGACGATTGGCTACGTGGAGGCCCACGGGACGGGCACCGAGCTGGGCGACCCGATCGAGGTGGCGGCGCTCACCCAGGCGTTCCGGGCCGGCACGGCGGCGCGCGGCTACTGCGCGCTGGGCTCAGTCAAGAGCAACATGGGCCACCTGGACGCCGCGGCCGGCATCGCCGGGCTGCTGAAGACCGTGCTGGCGCTCAAGCAGCGCCGCATCCCCCCCAGCCTGCACTTCGAGGAGGCCAATCCGAACATCGACTTTGCCGCGTCCCCGTTCTACGTGAACACCACGTTACGCGATTGGGCCGCGAACGGTACGCCGCGCCGCGCCGGCGTCAGCTCCTTCGGCATCGGCGGGACCAACGCCCACGTGGTGCTGGAAGAAGCCCCGACACGGCCCGTCGCCCGCTCGCGGCGGCCCAGCCACCTGCTGCTGCTGTCGGCCCGCACGGCCAGCGCGCTGGAGAACGCCACGGACGCGCTCGCCGACCACCTGCGCGCCCATCCAGCGCTCGACCTCGGCGACGTGGCGTACACCTTGCAGAACGGCCGCAAGCCCCTCGGCGAGCGCCGGATCGCGGTCGTCGGCGGCGACCCCGCGGAGGCCGCGGCCATCCTGGAGCGCCGCGAGCCACGCCGCGTCGTGGACGCCGCGCCAGGCGCCCAGAGCCGCGCGGTCGCCTTCCTCTTCTCGGGCCAGGGCGCGCAGTACGTCAACATGGCGCGAGAGCTGTACGAGGTCGAGCCCGTCTTCCGCGCCGAGGTCGACCGCTGCGCCGAGGCGCTGAAGCCGCACCTCGGGCTCGACCTCCGCGCCGTGCTGTACCCCGAGCCGGCGGCCGAAGCGGACGCGGCCCGCCAGCTCGTCCAGACCGCCCTCGCGCAACCGGCGCTGTTCGTCGTCGAGTACGCGCTGGCCCAGCTCTGGATGGCCTGGGGCGTCCGCCCGCAGGCGATGCTCGGGCATAGCATCGGCGAGTACGTCGCGGCCTGCCTGGCCGGCGTCCTCTCCCTGGAAGACGCGCTCGCCCTCGTCGCGGCGCGCGGCCGGCTCATGCAGGACCTCCCGCCGGGCAGCATGCTGGCCGTGCCGCTCGCGGCCGCCGAGATCGAGCCGGAGCTCGGGCCTGACCTGGCGCTGGCGGCCGTGAATGCGCCGCGCCTGTGCGTCGTCTCCGGCCCGACGCCCCAGGTAGAGGCGCTGCGCGAGCGCCTGGAAGCCCGCGGCGTGTCCTGTCGGCCGCTGCACACCTCGCACGCCTTCCACTCGCCGATGATGGAGCCTGTGCTTAAGCCGTTCGCCGAGCAGGTGGCGCGGCTGCGCCTGCAGCCGCCGTCGCTGCCCTATCTCTCCAACGTGACCGGCACCTGGATCACCCCCGAGCAGGCCACCGACCCGGCCTACTGGGCGGCCCACCTCCGCTCGACGGTGCGGTTTGCCGACGCGGCCGCGGAGCTTTTCCGCGACCCGAGCCTGATCTTCCTCGAAGTGGGCCCCGGACAAACACTGAGCACGCTGATGAAGCAACACCCTGACCGGCCGGAGGGCTGCGTCGCGCTGGCCTCGCTGCGCCACCCGCACGACCCGACCCCCGATCACCAGTTCCTGCTCACGACCCTGGGCCGCTTGTGGCTAGCCGGGACCGAGATCGACTGGTCCGGCCTGTACGCCGGCGAGGCGCGGCAGCGCGTCCCGCTGCCCACCTATCCCTTCGAGGGAGAACGCTACTGGGTCGAGCCACAAACAGCAGCACCGGTGGCCGCACCAACACGCGCGCCTGCGAAGCGGCTAGCCCCTGCCGACTGGTTCTACGTCCCGTCTTGGAAGCGAATGCCGACGAACGGCGCCGCCGGCGCTTCAACCACAGCGGCAGGGCAAAACTGGCTCTTCTTTACAGATGCGCTTGGCCTCGGCGGTAGCTGCGCCCGGCGGTTGGCGCAGCTAGGCCACCACGTCGTACGGGTGTCCAAAGGCACGGAATTCAACTGCGTCGGCGACGCCTCCTACACCGTGAATCCCCGCGCGCCCGAAGATTACGACGCTCTCTTCGCCCGCCTCCGCGCCACTGGAGAGGTGCCCGACGTGATCGTGCACCTGTGGGCGGTCTCGGCGGCCGAGCGTTCAGCAGCAGCCCAATCCGTAGAAGCCGACCTCGCGCTGGGCTTCTACAGCTTGCTCTCCGTCGCCCAGTCGGTCGGTCGGCACGGACTGCACAACCCTATCCGCGTGGAGGTGGTGTCCAGCAACGTTCACGACGTCAACGGAACTGAGCCGCTCCAGGTGGCAAAGGCCACCTTGCTTGGACTTTGCAGAGTGCTCCCACAAGAGCACATGAACGTCCTCTGCCGAAACATCGACCTCGCTGTCCCGGACGCGCGAGACGACGGGCAGGAGGAGTTAGTCGACCAGCTCCTGGATGAGCTAAGCACGCCCCTCTCACACCCGGTTGTCGCGTATCGCGGCAGGCAGCGGTGGGTCCAGACTTATGAGCCCCTCCCATTCGGCCCGGCGCCGCACGACGCGCTGCCTTTGAAGCAAGGTGGCGTGTATCTTATCACGGGCGGGCTCGGCAATATCGGGCTGACACTCGCGGAATACCTGGCCGAGACCTGCCAGGCGCGGCTGGCCCTCGTCGGGCGGTCGCCATTCCCGGAGGCGGGCCGGTGGGCCGAGTGGCTTGCGGCCCACGACGAGCAAGACCCCGTTAGCCGCCAGATCCGCCGCCTACAGAGACTGGAGGCGCTGGGAGCGGCGGTGCTCGTCGCGGCAGCCGATGTGGCCAGCGAGGACCAGCTACGGGCTGTGGTCGCTCAGGTGGACGAGCACTTCGGCGGCCTCGATGGGGTCATTCACGCGGCCGGCGTACTCGCCCCGCAGACGTTCCTGCCGATTTCGGAACTGGGAGCAGGCGAGTGTGAGCAGCAGTTCCGACCGAAGGTGTACGGACTGCTCGCCCTGGACCGCGTTCTCCAAGGCCGTGCCCTGGACCTGCGTATCCTGATGTCCTCGCTCTCGACCGTCCTGGGCGGGCTCGGGTACACCGCGTACGCGGCGGCCAATGCTTTTATGGACGCGTTTGCCCAGCTGCGCGACCGGTCGCCGCAGTCGGCCTGGACCTGCGTGAACTGGGATGGCTGGCAAACGGCGGAGTTGCCGGATACTGCCGCCGCAGGCCGCGGTGTCGTCGAATTCGCGCTGACGCCGCAGGAGGGCACGGACGCCTTCGCCCGAATTCTCGCAAGCCGTAAGCCGCCGAGCCAGATCGTCGTCTCGACAGGCGACCTGCAAGCCAGGATTGCGCAATGGTCCCGGCTTGAGCCTTTGTTGAACGAAGGGCTCCCCGAGCCGGCCGGCGCAGTCGTCATGCACTCCCGACCTGCCCTCGAGCCCTCCTATATGGGTCCGCGTAACGACGTCGAAGAGCACATTGTAAGTACCTGGGAAACCTTGTTGGGCATCAACCCCATCGGCATTCACGACAGCTTCTTCGACCTGGGCGGCCACTCGCTGCTGGCCACCCAGCTCGTCACTCGCCTGCAGCGGCTCTTCGGCGTGCAGCTTCCGCTCCGCATGATCTTCGAGGCGCAGACTGTCGCCGAGCAGGCCGAGCGAATCGAAACGATGCTCTGGGCGGCCGAGACCCGGTCCGCCGAGCCGGTGCTCGCGCAGGGCGAGCGCGACGAGATCGAGCTATGAGTGTTGAAGAGTTTCTGACGACGCTGCGCTCGCTCGACGTCACCCTCCGCGTCGACGGCGACCAGCTCCGCGTGAGCGCGCCGAAGAGCGTATTGACCCCGGCGCTCCGCGAGCAGCTCGCCGAGCGAAAAGCGGAGCTCTTGGCGTACTTGCGCCCGGTGAATGGCGCCGCCGCGCCGGCGGCCCCGCCGCTGCGGCCCGCGCCGCGCTCCGGCCCGCTGCCGCTCTCGTTCTCCCAGGAGGGGCTCTGGTTCCTCGAGCAGCTCACCCCGGGCTCCGCCGCCTACAACGTCCCGATCGCGCTGCCTCTGAGCGGACCGATCGACGTAACGACGCTGGAGCGGAGCCTGAACGAGGTCCTGCGCCGGCACGAGGCGCTGCGAACCACGTTCCAACTGGTCGACGGGGAGCCGGCCCAGATCGTGGGCGCCCCCGCGTGGTTCACGCTGCCGCTCGTGGACCTCCGCCAGCTCCCGAAAGGCGAGCGCGACCAGGAGGCCGAGCGGCTGATCGCTGAAGAGGCCGGGCGACCGTTCGACCTGGCTCGCGGGCCCCTGTTCCGGGCGAGGCTCCTCCAGCTCCAGGACGACCGCTATCGCCTCCTCGTGAATCTGCACCATATCGTGTCGGACGGGTGGTCGCTCGGTGTGCTCGCGCGCGAGCTGGAGGCGCTCTACCAGGCCTACGCCGCGGGCGAGGAGTCCCCGCTGCCCGCGCTCCCGGTCCAGTACGGCGACTACGCGCGCTGGCAGCGCGCGTACCTGCAGGGCGACGTGCTAGAGCAACAGCTCAGCTACTGGCGGCGGGCGCTCGGCGGTGACCTCGCGCCGCCGGAGCTGCCCACGGATCGGCCCCGCCCCGCGGAGCCGACCCTGCGCGGCGCCGTCAAGCGCTTCGAGATCGAGCCGGCCCTCTGGGAGCGGCTGACCGCGCTCAGCCGCCGCGAGGGCGTGACCCTGTACATGACTTTGCTCGCCGCCTTCGACGTGCTGCTGCACCGCTATTCGGGCCAGACCGACATCGTGGTCGGGACGCCGGTGGCGGGCCGCAATCGCGAGGAGGTCGAGGGGCTCATCGGGCTGTTCGTGAACACGCTGGTCCTCCGCACGGACCTGAGCGGCGATCCGACGTTCCGCGCGCTGCTCCAGCGCGTGCGGGAGGTCGCCCTGGAAGGCTTCGCGCACCAGGACGTCCCTTTCGAGCTCGTGGTGCGAGAGCTGCATCCCCAGCGCGACATCCACCAGTCTCCCCTCTTCCAGGTGATGTTCGCGTATGAAAAAGTCGGCCTCAATCCGCTGACGGTTGGCACGGGAGCGACCCACTTCGACCTGACCGTGTTTTGCTGGGAGCATGCCGATCGCCTGACGGGCTTGTTCGAATACAGCACCGACCTGTTCGAGGCGGCGACGATCGAGCGGATGATCGGCCACCTACTGACCCTGCTCGCGGGCGCGGCCGCCAACCCCGACGCCCGCCTGTCGGAGCTGCCGCTGCTCACCGCGCCCGAGCGCCACCAGCTCCTCGTCACGTGGAACGCGACCGAGACCGCCTACCCGCGCGAGCGCTGCGTCCACGAGCTGTTCGCGGCGCGGGCGGCGGCGACCCCGGATGCCATCGCGGTCGTGTCCGAGGGCGAGTCCCTGACCTATCGCGAGCTGGACGAGCGGTCCAACCAGCTCGCCCACTACCTGCAAGAGCTGGGCGTCGGCCCGGACGTGCTCGTCGGTATCTGCGTCGAGCGGTCCCCGGAGCTAGTAGTCGGACTGCTCGGGATCCTGAAGGCGGGCGGCGCCTACCTGCCCCTCGACCCAGCCTACCCGAAGGAGCGCCTGGCCTTCATGCTCGACGACGCGCGGGTGCCCGTCGTGCTGACCCAGCAGGCGCTCGTCGACTGCCTGCCGGCCTACAGCGGGCCTGTCGTCTGCCTCGACGTCGCTCCCATCGTCGGGGCCGGCGACACCAGCCCCCTGCCCACGACCAGCTCCCCCGACAACCTCGTCTACGTCATGTACACCTCCGGCTCCACCGGCACGCCCAAAGGCGTGGCTGTCCCGCATCGCGCCGTCGTGCGCTTGGTGGTTGGCGCGGACTACGTCACGCTGGACCAGCACGAGGTGCTCCTCCAGCTCGCCCCGATCTCCTTCGACGCCGCGACCTTCGAGATCTGGGGGAGCCTGCTCAATGGCGCGCGCCTGGTCCTCGCGCCTCCCGGCAAGCTCTCGCTGGAAGCGGTGGGGCGCACGGTCCAGCGCTATGGCGTCACCACCCTCTGGCTCACCGCGGGCCTGTTCCACGAGATGGTCGAGCGCCAGCTTGCCGCGCTGCGCGGCGTGCGGCAGCTCCTGGCCGGGGGCGACGTCCTCGCCCTGGCCGACGTGCGGCGGGTCGCCAGCGAGCTCGACGGCTGCCAACTGATCAACGGCTACGGGCCCACCGAGACCACGACCTTCGCCTGCTGCTGGCCGGTCACGCCGGACGGGCTGACCGGGGCCTCGGTGCCGATCGGTCGGCCCATCGCCAATACGCGGGTCTACGTGCTGGATCGGCAGCGGCAGCCCGTGCCGATCGGCGTCCCGGGCGAGTTGTACATCGGCGGAGATGGCGTGGCGCGCGGCTACCTGAATCGCCCCGAGCTGACCACCGAGCGGTTTGTCCCGGATCCATTCGGCGCGGACCCGGGCGCCCGCCTGTACAAGACCGGCGACCTGGTGCGCTACCGGCCGGACGGCACCCTGGAGTTTCTCGGACGGCTGGACGACCAGGTGAAGATCCGCGGCTTCCGCATCGAGCTGGGCGAGGTGGAGGCGGCGCTCCGGCGGCACCCGCGCGTCGGCGACGCGGTAGTCGTCGCCCGCGGCGACACGGCCGGCGATCGCCGCCTCGTGGCGTACGTCGTCCCGGACGGCGCGGCCCACCTCCCGCCAAGCACGCTGCAGAGCTTCCTCCGGCAGAAGCTGCCCGACTACATGGTGCCCTCGCTGTTCGTGACCATGGATCGGCTACCCCTCAACCCCAATGGCAAGGTAGACCGACGAGCGCTGCCGGCCCCGGGAGCCGAGCGCCCGGCCTTGGAGCAAACCTACGTGCCACCGCGCTCACCGTGCGAGCGCCGCCTCGTCGCGATCTGGGAGCGCCTGCTCGGCGTCCGGCCCATCGGCGTCACGGACGATTTCTTCGCGCTCGGCGGGCACTCGCTCCTGGCGGCGCGCCTCTTCGCCGAGATCGCGAGCGAGTTCGGGACGCATCTCCCGCTCGCCAGCATCTTCCCCGACGCCACGATCGAGCACCTGGCCGACCTGCTCGGCTCGGGCAGCGCCCCGCTCCCGGCAGCGTTCATCGTGCCGATCCAACCGCGCGGCGAGGCGCCGCCGCTATTCCTCGTGCACGGGATCGGCGGAGGCGTCCTCGATTTCACCAATCTGGCCCGAGCCATTGGGCCAGAACAGCCCGTATACGGGGTGGATAGGCCAGAGACCTGTGAGCCGGCCGCCACCCCGACGACGATCGAGGCCATGGCGCAGCAGTTGGTTCGCGCGCTGCGCGCGTTCCAGCCGGCCGGCCCATACCGGCTCGGCGGGCACTGCTTCGGTGGGCTCCTCGCCTACGAGATGGCGCAGCAGCTCGTCGCGGACGGCCAGGAAGTGGCGCTGCTCGCGCTCATCGAGACCGAGGCGCCGAGCTACCGCCGCGTCCACGTGACGGGGCGCGTGCTGCGCGAGTTTGCCCGCAATTTGCCGGTCTGGCTGGCGGATGTCGTGGGGCACAGCCAGCCGCTGTTCCTGAACCGGCTGCGACGGAAGAGCCGGCTGCTGACCAGGAGCCTCAACGGCCAGACCCGCCGCGCGCAAGCCTTGCGGGCGCCGTTACAATTGGAGGATCTGGTCGATCGGGTTGGCGAGATCTCGGACGAGCGCCGGCAGCTCATGATGATCCAGCTTCAGGCCGCGCGAAACTATCGGCTGCGCCCTTACCCAGGGCAAATCACCGTGTTTCGAGCGCGGTGCCGCCCCCTCTGGTGCTCCTTCGATCACGCCCTCGGGTGGGGCGAGCTGGCCGCGGGCGCCATCGTCACCCATGTCCTGCCCGGCAATCATGTCCAGATGATGACCGAGCAGCGGTATATCGCCGCCCTGGCGACCCGGCTGCGGCGGGCGCTGGCGGAGACCGCTCCGCCTCGCACCCCGCTCCGCCCCCCCGCGCATCCATCGTTGGCGCCCCTCGACCATGAGCGGCTGAGTGTCCGCCCGGCCGGCCGGGCCTCCTGAGGCCGCAGTGGCTACGCTGGGCAAAGCTCCTGCCGCCATGGTGGCGGACTGCTGTCGCCGGGCCGACGCGGTTACCCCGGCGCTCCGCCGCGCCCCTCGGGGCCGGCCAGGTGAGCAGGTACCATGAACGAGGCCGGCAGTGCGCCGTCCCCCTTCTCCCTCGAAGGCGACGAGGTGCACTTGTGGGTTGCAGGGCTCGATCAGCCGGCCTCACGACTGCCGTCGCTGCGTGGCGTCCTGTCGGCCGACGAGCGCGCACGCGCCGAGCGGTTTGTCTTTGCCCGAGACCGCGCGCACTTCATCATCGCCCGCGGCTTCCTGCGCGCGCTGTTAGCCCGCTACCTGGGCGCTGCCCCGTCACGCCTCGTCCTCGCGTATGGGCCGCGCGGCAAACCCGGCCTGGCTGGCGCCTGGGCCGACTCCGCGCTCCAGTTCAACGTCGCGCATTCGCATGACATTGCCCTATACGCCTTCACCCGTGGCAGGGCGATCGGCGTGGACGTCGAATTGGTGCGCCCACTGGAGGACATGGGCCAGCTCGCCCAAAGCGTCTTTGCGCCGCGTGAGCTCGCGGTCTTCTTGGCCTTGCGCCCGCGCCAGCAAGAGCACTGGTTCTTCAACATCTGGGCCCGCAAAGAGGCCCTGCTGAAGGCGACTGGCGACGGTCTGGCTCGGCCGCTTGAGGAGGTGGACGTGTCTTCGGCGCCAGGCGACGCCAGCGCGAGCGTCAGCCTACCCGCTCCCCGGCCCGCCGCTTCCGCGTCGCGCTGGATGATCCGCGACGTCGCCGCCGTGCCGGGCTACGCCGCGGCCGTGGCCGTCGAGGAGCCGCTTGGACGACTCGCGTGTCGGCGCTGGGAATAGCGGCCAGCGCGGCCGGCCGCCGGCGGCGGCGGATCGCCGCCGCTGATCAAAGGATAACGAGATGACTTTCGCTGAAATGGTCATGAACACGTCGGCCCAGCCCCACGACGCCTGGATCGTCGGTCGGAGACCACGCGCCCCGGAGCCACGCCTGCGCCTGTTCTGCTTGCCCCACGCGGGGGGCGGGGCTTCCCTCTTTCGTGGCTGGGCGGACGCCTTACCGGCCGCGGTCGAGGTCTGCCCGGTCCAGCTACCCGGCCGGGAGAACCGGCTGCGCGAGCCGCTGTATACGGCCCTGCCACCGCTCGCCGCGGCGCTAGCGACGGCGCTCGGCCCCTGGTTGGACCGCCCCTTCGCCCTGTTCGGGCACAGCATGGGCGCCTGGATCGCGTTTGCGCTGGCGCGAGAGCTCCGCCAGCGCTATGGCATCGCCCCAGCCCAGCTTCTCGTCTCGGGTCGCCGCGCGCCTCACCTGCCGGCTCGCCAGCCACCCATCCACGACTTGCCAGAGCCGCGGTTCCTCACCGCACTGCGGGACCGCTACAACGGCCTGCCCGACGTCATCTTGCAGGAGCCCGAGCTACTGGAGATCTACCTGCCGATCGTCCGCGCCGACATGCGGCTGGTGGAAACGTTCACCTGTGCGACCGACGCGCCGCTCGCCTGCCCGATCGCTGCATTTGGCGGAACCGAGGATCGGATGGTCAGCCGCGACGAGTTAGCTGCCTGGTCGGACCACACAGCACGCCAATTTACCTTGCAGATGTTCGACGGTGGGCATTTCTTCGTCCAGACCGCGCGCCCAGCGCTCCTGGCAGCGGTGTCAAGCATCCTTGCCCTGGCGGCGAGCCGGTAACCCGTGCGCGATGCTGGCCAGCATCGGCCATATTGCCGCGGACGGACGCCAACGTACAACGGCCAGGCGTCGGCTGCCCGACGCCTGGCCGTTACGGCTTCGTGAGGGACGCGGCTTAGCGCGCGGCGACGATCGGGTTGCGCAGCACGCCGATCTTCTCGATCTCCACCTCGACGGTGTCGCCCGGCTTCATGAACTCCGGTGGGTTGCGGGCGAAGCCCACGCCATCCGGCGTGCCCGTGGCGATCACGTCGCCCGGCTCGAAGGAGACGGCCTGCGACCAGTCGGCGATGCAGGTCGCCACGTCGAAGATCATGTGGCGTGTGTTCGAGCTCTGCTTCGTCGCGCCGTTCACGCGGCAAGCGATGTTCAACACCTGTGGATCGGGGATCTCGTCGGCCGTCACGATCCACGGACCCATCGGGCCGTAGGTGTCCAGGCTCTTGCCCATGTGCCACTGGCCGCCGCGCGCCCGCTGCAGGTCCCGCGCGCTCACGTCGTTGAAGCAGGTGTAGCCGAACACGTACTCCAGCGCGCGCTCCTTCGGGATCTTCCGCCCGCCGCGTGCCATCACCACGCCCAGCTCGGCCTCCCAGTCCATCTTCGGCGACACCGCCTCGTCGAAGATCACCGGCTCGTCGGGGCCGACTACCACCGTCGGCGGCTTGCTGAAGTAGACGGGCTCCTTCGGCAGGTCGCGCTGCAGGTTCATCGCGCGGCTGCCCTCGGCCACGTGCTCGGCGTAGTTCAGCCCTAGGCAGAGGATGTTCTTGCGCGGCCGCGGGATCGGCGCCAGCAGCTTCACCTCGCTGAGGGGAAACGCCGTGCCGTCCGGCCAGCGGTCCTGGTGCCGCTGCAGCAGGTTGCGGGCGCGCTCCAACGCGCTCGGCCCAGCGTCAATGAGCGCCAGCATGTCGCTCGGCAGGCTCTCGCCGCTCGCCTGCGCCAGCGCCGCCAGGTCCACGGCGCGGTCGCCCACGACGGCACCCAGCCGCGCCTCGCCATTGCGTCGGTACGTGATCAGTCGCATCCCCTTGCTCCTCTGGTGCAGCGTGCGGTACACGCATCTCGTTGCCCACGCGGCCGAGGACTAGGATAACATGGTGGCGCCGGCCCCGCAGCCCGGGCGCCCCGACAGCGTGCCCGGCGCGCGGCCCCGCGCCCACCACCGACGAGAGGAGCCCTGTCCATGCAAGCCCCCGCACAGGACCACCACGACTGGAAGTCGGCCGACTACGCGGCGCGCTGGGTGGCCGACGCCACGGCGCGCGACGACGAGCGCGAGGCGCAGCTTGCGCTCCTGGCCGCGCTCATCCCCCGCCCGCGCGACGCCGCCATCCGCGTCCTCGACCTGGGCGCCGGCTACGGCATCGTGTCGGAGGCCGTGCTACGGGTCTTCCCGGCCGCCCAGATCACGCTCATGGACTACTCGGCGGCCATGCTCGACCACGCCCGCGCCCGCCTCGCCGCCCACGCCGGGCAGCTCCGCTGGGCGCTCGGCGACCTGAGCGCGCCCGGCTGGGAGCGCGAGCTACAAGGCCCCTTCGACGCCGTGGTGTCCGCGGCCGTGTTGCACAACCTGCGCGACGGCGCCCGCGTCCGCGCGCTGTACGCCGAGATCGCGCGGGTGCTCGCCCCCGGCGGCGCCTTTTTGAACCTCGACCACGTGAACCCCGGCGGCCCGCGCATCGAGGCGCAGTATGGCATTATCCGCGGGGGCGCGCGGCAGGGTGCGGCGCGCCGCCTGGCCACGCACGCACATGGCGAGATCGCGGACGCGGCGCCGGCCGTGCCGCGCTGGCAGCGCTTCCCCGGCGACCTGCCCACGAACCTCGTCTGGCTGAAAGAGGCCGGCTTCGCCGAGGTGGACTGCTTCTCGAAAGAATTCCAGCGCACCCTCTTCGGCGGCTACATGCCGTGAATCCTGTCTGCACCCGCGTGGCGGTGTCGCGGGTGCGCGGAACAGGCCGGGTCAGGGCATCCCGCCACAACTGCGGCCGGCCATGTAGCTCTGCGGGCTGGCTTCGAGCGCCGGGTCGCGCAGCTCGACCCGGAAACCGTAGTGCGCGAAGAAGTCGCGGGCGGGCCGGTTGCCCTGGTCCCCGTTCCAGCCTGGGATCATCCGATCGTTCCAGGCCGTGTGTGCGTGGCTGGGATTCAATCCCGCCGCGTTGAACGGCTCCAGGCCCGAGATCCCGACGAAGCCGACGACCGTGTTCGCCGGGGCCCGGCCGGTCAACACGTCGGGGTCGACGTGCGTGAACGCGACCGAGTTGCCGTCGTCCAGGTCCCCGATGAGCGTGTACAGCGCGCCGCCCATCGGCGCCCGCTGGCTCGCGAGCCGCCACTTCCCTGCCACGGGCATCGCCAGGGGCATCCGATAGCTATTGGCGCAGCGCTCCGTCGTGCTGCGTGGATACCAGTCCGTCGCGTACGGCCCTTCCGGGCTGCTGATCCAGTGCGCCGTGAAGGCGAACCCCTTGAGCACCTCGGTGATGGCCACCGCGTCGCCCAGCTTGTAGCTCGCGGCGGCAACCGGGACCGACGGCGGCGCCGGCGCGGTGGACGATCCCCCGTCGCCCTTGTCTTCCCGGCGCGCGAGATCCACGGCCGGGGCGGGCGCCGCGGTGGGCGGGGGGCTGGTGGGCGACGGCACGCGCGTCGGTGGAACGGCTGTCGCGGACGGTACCGGGCTGGCCGGGGCGAGGGTGGGCGTGGCGGTGGCCGTGCGCCGCGGCGGCAGCACGGCCGCGGTCGTCGTCGGGGTAGCCGTCGGGGCCGAGACCCCGGGCGTCGCGCTGGGCCGTGGGGGCGACGCCGCGGCCAGCGGCTGCAGGGGCCTGGCCGTGGCCGGTGGCGCGGACCGCGCCGGGGTGGCCGCGTCCCCACGACGCGCCGTGGAGGGCGTTGCCGCCGGTCTCCGGTCAGCCGCGCTCGCCGCCGCGGGCGGCGCCTCCTGCGGCGTGGGCTCGCCCGGACCCGGCGTAAGCGTCGGGAGCGGGGTCGAGCGCAGCACCGGCGTCGGGGTGTAGCCACCGCGCTCCCGGACCAGTACGACGGGGGCGGCCCGGGGCGTGGGAGGAAGCGACGGCGGGTCCGCGGCGGCCACGTCGGTGAGCAGGTGCAGCGCCCCCGCCAGTAGCGGCACCACGACCGTCAGCCCCAGCACCGTGAGCATCCAACAACGCTGCGCGGTCAGCGGGCCGCGTCGCCGCGCCGGCACGAGCGGCCCCGCCGGCCGCACGCTCGCCAGCCGGTCGGCCGGCCGCTCGATATCGCCACGCATCGCCAGTGCTCCTGCCTGAGAGCGGACCCAGGAGCATCATATCGGCCGCGCGCGATTCGCCAGCAGAGCCGCGAGTCTCGACCGTGCCCGCCGGTCGTACCCGTGCCCGCCGACCAACGCACTCCTCGTCAGGCCCGCGCGCCGCTCATCTCTCGTCGCACGGAGCTGCGCTCAGAGGGCGCGGCCACGTAGCCGCCTCGGCCTCCGGCAGGCCCTGGCTGTGAGCAGGTTACCGCTTCGTCCCCGCGTACCCGCCGCTCGCCTACTATCCCGTCGTGCCGGCGCCGGTGCCGGTGTACTTCTACTAAGCCCACGCGCCTCGACACGGGGAGCGCCCCGGCGGCCTGGCCGCCGGGGCGCTCCCCGCCTCTTCCGCCGTCCACCAGGACGGTATCGTAGTCAGCCCGCCAGCCCGGCGCCTACGCCGTCCCGGCGCGCAGCGCCGCCTGCACCACCTCCGGCGTGAACGGCACCTGGCGCAGCCGCACGCCCGTTGCGTCGAACACGGCATTGGCGACAGCCGCCGCGGTCGGCGCCGTGGCCACCTCGCCGGCGCCCCAGGCGGGCTGGTCGGGCCGGTCGAGCAGGACGATCTCGACGGCCGGGATCTCGCTGAAGCGCAGAATCGGGTAGTGCGCCCAGTCGCGGCTGGTGGCCTGGCCCCGGTCGAACGTCACCTGCTCCAGCAGCGCGCGGCTCAGCGACTGCACCACGTTGCCCTCGATCTGGTTGCGCAGCCCGTCCGGGTTCACGATCAGGCCGCAGTCGTGGGCCACGATCACGCGCGGCACGCGGATCTCGCCGCTCGCGCGGTCCACCTCCACCTCGGCCACGGTCGCCGCGTAGGCGTACTGGTTCTCATACTGCAGGAAGGCGATCCCGCGGCCGCGCGTGCCGTCGGCCGCGGCGCCCGGCGCGGGCGATGGCCGCCGCTCCCAGCCGGCCCGCGCGGCCGCGGCCTCGACCACCGCCCGCGCTCGTGGGTCGTCGAGGTAGCGCAGGCGGAACGCCACCGGGTCCTGGCCCGCCGCGGCCGCCAGCTCGTCCAGGAACGACTCGTTGGCGAACACGTTGCCCGCGCTGCCCAGTCCGCGCAGCGCGGACGGCCGCAACAGGCTGGTGTGCAGCCAGTGGATCGTCACGCGGTTGTTCGGGAACGTGTAGTTGGTCGGCGCGTTGCGGTCGCCGCCAATGAAGCGGTTCTGCGGGGGCGGTGGGGGTGGGTCCACGAGCTGCCCGGCCAGCAGGTTCGCCGCCTGGCCGCCGGGCCGCGCGCTGTGGTTCGGCGTCCACACCTCGTAGTCCCAGGCCACCACATTGCCCGCGGCGTCCAGGCCGCCCCGCACGTCGGCCACGATCGGCGGCCCCTTCGGCTCCCATAGGTGCTCGTCGGCGCGCATCCACTGCACCCGCACGGGCCGCCCCACCGCCTGCGAGAGCAGCAGCGCGTCGGCCGCCACGTCGTCCGCGCCGTTGTGGCCGTAGCAGCCCGCGCCCTCGCGGAACACGACGTGGACGTCGGCCGGCGCCACGCCGATGAGCTGCGCCAGCGCCGCCTGCAGCGGGTACACGCCCTGCGTGCTGGAGTACACCGTGATCCGCCCCGGCTGCACGTCCGCCACCGCGCACGACGGCCCGATCGAGCCGTGAAGCTGGTACGGCAGCGTGTAAGTTGCCGCGAGTTTGCGCGCCGCCCCCGCCAGCGCGGCATCCGCATCCCCCTGCGCCACCAGCACGCGGTCCTCGGCGGGCACCGTGCGCAGGAAGTCGAACAGCGCGTCCTGCTCGGGCAGCGGGTCTCCTGCCTCCCACGTCGCTCGCAACTGCCGCGCGGCCTGGATCGCCTGCTCCTCGCGCTCCGCCACCACGCCCAGGAAATTGCCGTTACGCACCACCCGCACCAGCCCCGGCACGTCGCGCACCGACGCCTCGTCCACCGCCACGAGCGTCGCGCCCACCGTCGGCGGCCGCACGACCCGCCCGTGCAGCATGCCGGGCAGCCGCAGGTCCTGCACGTAGGCAGCCCCGCCGAAGACCTTGGCCGGCAGGTCCACGCGCGGGACCGACTGCCCCACGGCGTCATAGCTGCTCGGGTCGCGCGTCGGCGCGGCGCCGCTCACCGTCCGCTCGAAGCGCCGCTCACCGATGAGGTCGCCGTAGGTGATCCCCGACGCGGGGTCGGCCGCCAGCCGCACGGCGCCGTTCTCCGTCACGAGCTGGTCGGGCGTCGTGCCAAAGCGCGCGGCGGCCAGCTCCAGCAGCGCCTGGCGCGCCTCGGCGCAGGCGTTGCGCACCGACGGGCCGCCCTGCTGGAGCGTCTTGCTGCCGGAGGTCGTACCCTCGTCGGGGCTGATCCCCGCGTCCACCGCCACCACCGCGACCTGGCCCACGGGGACGTACAGCTCGTCGGCGGCGATCTGCGCCAGCGCCGTGCGAATGCCCGTGCCCAGCTCGACCTTGCCGCTGCGGATCGTGACCGAGTTATCCGCCGCGATCGTCAGCCACGAGTCCACCTGGTCGGCGGGCGGCGCGGCGCTCGTCGCCTGGAGCGCCGTGCGGGCGACCGCGCGGGGCCGCTCCGCCAGCGCGGCGGCGCCGCGCGCCACCGGGCCGGCCAGGCTGAACCCGATCACCAGCGCGCCCGAGCCTTTCAGCAGCGCCCGCCGCGAGACCGCCATCCCGTGCCGCGTCGGATGCTCGCTCATGCCATCGCCTCCGCCGCGGCCTTCACGGCGCGCACGATCTGCAGGTGGCTGCCGCAGCGGCACAGGTTACCGTCGAGCGCCACCTTGATCTCATCCTCGGCCATCGTCTCGCATCCTCACCCCGTTTCCCGCGTCGCGGGCCCCGCGCGCCCGGCGCGCTACTCGCCCATGATACGATAGGTAGCCCAGGCGCGTGGCGCCGGCGAGCGGGAGTGGGGGCGGCTCCGCGCCGCTCGGAGAGTTCGCATCGTCGAAGCCGGCCGCCCCGTTTGTCAGCCGCACGTGGTACACCTTGTTCGCGCGGCCGATTACAGTGGTGTCACGACCCGCGGCCCTGCGCGGCCTGCAGTTATGTCACGGTTAGGAGCGACGCATGCTTTCAGGAACCGTTACCCAGTTGTTGCCGGGCAAGCGGCTCGGATTCGTCCGACCCGCAGTGGGCGGCATCCCCGTGCTCTTCCGCGCCTTGGCCGTGGAGGGCATCCGCTTCGACGAGCTCACGGAGGGCCAGGCGGTCACCTACACGCTGGAGCGTGATTTGCAGGGGCGCGGCGCCCGGGCGATTCACGTGCGGCCGGTCGAAGGCCCCGCCGCTCCGGCCGCGCCCGACGCCTAGCGCCGTTCGCCATCCACCGGCCAGCGTGGTATAGTTGCCCCAGCGCGAGCGTCCTGGGGACATCCGAACTTGTGGAGCCGACGGCGCGAGCCGAGGGCCCTTCAAGCTTTGATGGCTTGAAGGGCCCTCGGCGTCAGCGGAGCCATTAGAAAGGAGTCCTCATGCGCCCAATCATCCTCAGCGCGGCCTTGCTCGCGGCTCTCTCCCTCGGCCCTCTCGCGCCGGCGGCCAGCGCCCAGCAGTACGGTGCCTATCCGAGCGCGCAGTACGGCTATGGCGCTAGCCCGTACGGTGTCAGCTCGTACGGCTACGGCACCACTCCCTACGGCTATGGCGCCGGGTCGTACGGCTACGGGAGCGCCTACGGCGCGTCGCCGTACGGCTATGCGGGCTACGGCAGCGGCTACGGCGGGTACGGCACCACGGCGGCCGGCTATGGCAGCTATGGTTATGGCAGCCCCTACGCCGGCTATGGCGCGATCTCGCCCTACGGCAGCTACGGAGGCTATGGGCTCTCCACCGCCGGGTACGGCGCGTCGCCATACGGCTACGCGGGCTACGGCGCCGGCTACGGCGGTTATGGTGGTTACGGCGGCGGCTACGCGTACCCCGGCTATGGCGCCGCAGGGTATGCGGGCTACGGCGGCGCCGTGTCCGGGTATGGCGCATCGCCCTACACCTACGGCAGCAGCCCGTACGGGGCGACCGGCTACGGCCAGGGGGCGTATCCCGCGGTGGGGTATGGCACGACGGCGACCGGCGGCTCGGGCAATTACCTGTGCATGAACAGCCAGACCGGCCAGCCGGTGGTTGTGAGCGCCAGCGCTGCCGCGTCGTATACGACCTGCATTCCCTACTAGAGCCGGGGGTAGGCTCCTCGCGGCCCCGGGCGTGGCAGCCCGGGGCCGCGTTCATGGTCGCGCGGCTGGAGTGCGAGCAGGATGTGCAGGCGGAATGGCTGACGCGCCGCTCCGGGAAGGCGAGTGGGTAGAGACGCTGCCCGGCGCGCCGCTCCCGCTCCATCACTATCTGCCCGGCGGCGCGCGCGGCCGCGTAGTCGTCGTGGACGACGAGTCCACCGCCGAGCCCTCGCAATGGGTCACCGTCCTCTTCACCCGCTCCGGGCGCCCAGTGCGCCTACACCGCCGCTGGGTCCGGCGTGTGTATCCCGCCGCGCCCCAGCGACGGTAGGCTCGCGGACCGGACTTGATTTAACTATTGACAAACGGTCGCCGAAGGCGCATGCTAACCAGAACCCCGTGTAACGACGTGCGCGTGTGAAAGGTAGGCATCCGCTATGGCGAGCTCCTCACCCTCCCCTGACAACGTTGGACTGCGGTATGGCTCGGCCGAGGTCTTCGATCGGGCCGATACCCATGCGTCGGTGGTCGCGCGGCTGGCGCCGGGCGATCCTTTCACCGTGCACGGCACTGAAGGCGAATTCTACCGCGTGCGCCTACAGGACCAGACTGAGGGGTTCGTCTACGCCCAGAACCTGATGGGCAGGAACATGCCGCTCACGGCCAACGAGCAGCGCAACGCCGACGAGCGCGCTGCCTTCGCCGCCCGGCCGTCGGGTGGGTGGCGCGGGCTGCTCCAGCGCTTCCGCAACTCGACCTAAGCGCTCGCGCGGACGCGGCCGTACCGCGGCGAGCGCGGAGCCGGGCGACCGCGCTGACGGCTGCACCTACCGGGGCGGCCGGCCAGCGCGGTCGCGGTTGCACGCGCCGGCCAGGGCGTTGTAAGCCGGGCCGGGACGCGGTATAGTCCGGCGACGATGGCCCCTCTGATCCATCTGAACTTGTCGAACCGGCGGCGCCAGTCGCGGGCCCTTCAAGCTTCGATGCTTGGAGGGCCCGTGTACTGTAGACGGCCAGGTGCGGCACGCGCCCCCTGGCGGCGTGGGATGGAAGGAGCGGCCCATGGAGAGCCCCGCCGAGCCGGCAGCCCCGAAACTCTGTCCGCCGCACCATTGGCTCATCCAGGGCCCCGGCGTTGGAAGCCAACTCTGGACTTGCAAGCGCTGCGGTGCCGAGCACGAGCACCGCGAGGACGATGCGTCCCCGCCAAACCAGCGCTGGTACCGCGAGCGCGTGAAGCCCCAGCGCGCCGCAGACGAGCCACCAGCCGCGCCCGGCGAGCCACGCCCGGGCTGACGCGGCGCCGTGCCGGGCCGCGGGCGCCCGCGGCCCGGGAGCAGCCCGTCCCTAGTCGAACAGCGCCAGGTCGATGATGTCCCCCATGTGCAGATAGCCGGCGTCGCTCGGGTGCAGGTGGTCGCCGCAGTCCCACCGCGGCAGCATCTGCGTCGGGTGGCTCGGGTCGCGCAGCGCCGCCTCGAAGTCAATCACCGCGTCGAACGCGCCGCTCTCGCGGATCCAGGCGTTCACCGCCTGCCGCTTCGCCTCGCCCTCCGGCGTGTAGAAGCCGGGATTGAACGTTTCGTTCTCGAACGTCAGCAGCGTGCCGCCGAAGATCTTGAGCCCGCCGGCGTGCGCCCGCACGGCGAGCTGGTGCAGGCCCGCGATCATCTCCTCAGCGCTGACGAATTCCTCGGGGAGCTGGCCGCGATTGCGGATGTCGTTGATCCCCAGCAGCACGATGGCGTGCGTCACCCCCGGCTGCGCCAGCACGTCGCGGTCGAAGCGCCGCAGGCCGCAGTCGCCGCGGCCATCGTGCAGGATGCGGTTGCCGCCGATGCCCTGGTTCATCACGCCGAGCAGGCGCCCGCCCGGGCGCGCCACCAGCCGCCGCGCGAGCTGGTCGGGCCAGCGGTGGTTGGCGTCGAGCTGCGAGAGGTTCGCGTCGGTCAGCGAGTCGCCAAACGCCACGATCCCGCCCGTCCCGTGCGGCGCCAGCACCTCGACGCCGCTCACGAACAGGAACGCCTCCGTCGTCTCCTGCACGGGCAGCTCCGTCGCGGCGGCGAAGTCGCCGGGCGGCGACACGTAGTTCGTCTGGTGGGCGTTGCCGTGGCCCGTCACCTGGAAGCTCTCGGGCACGTCGCCCGGCAGGTACACGCTCACCGCCACGTCGGCCAGCGGCGGCACCTCCAGGTCCACCGGATCGCTCACCACCAGCGCGCCGGCGGGGATCGTCGTCGCGGGCGCCCCGTGGAACGTCAGCGGCCGCCCCGAGCCGGGCACGATCGCCGCGCCCGCGTCCCGCAGCCCGACGTGCGCGCCGCCGATCGCCAGCTTGCGCGTCCCGTAGGCGTTCGAGATCCGCACCCGCAGCCGTGGGCCGCCGATACTCACGTGCGCTATCATCCGCAGCGTCTGGTCGCGCAGGGCGACGCCCTCCACGGGCGCCGGGGTCGTCGTCCAGGTGCCCACCCAGCGCGGCGCGTCTTGCTCGGCCACGGCGATGCCTCCTATCCTGCAAGCTTCGGGGCCGACTCGTCGGTCGCACTAAACCACAACAGCGCGTCACGGATCAACACGCGGGAGGCGGACGGACATGGCCGCGAACCTGGTCATCAAGAACGTCACGGTAATTGACGGCAGCGGCGCCGAGCCGGCCGCGGGCGTGGACGTCGTGGTGCGCGACGGCCTCTTCGCCGCGATCGGGCCAGGTGCGGGCGCGCACCCGGCCGCGGCGGGGGCCGAGACGCTGGACGGCAGCGGCCGCTTTCTCATCCCCGGCCTGTGGGAAGCGCACACCCACCTGCGCGGCGTCCTCAAGCCCACGCCCGCGGAGAGCCAGGCCGCGCTCGACGCCACGCTCCGCGCCTACCGCGAGCGCGGCGTCACCACCGTCGTGGACCTCGGCGGCCCCGTGGACGTCTACTGCCAGGCGCGCGAGCGCCAGCGCGCCGCGCCCGCCGACGGCGCCCGCCTCCGCTTCGCCGGCCCCAACTTCACCGGCCTCAACGGCTGGCCGTTCGTCCTCCACCACGACGCGCGCTGCACGAACCAGGCCGGCGACGCCGCGACCGCCCTCGCGGCCCTGCAGCGGCTGCTGGAGCGCCAGCCCGACGTGGTCAAGATCATGTACGACGGCGAGCCCGGGCGCGACAAGCTGCCGCGCGAGGCGCTGGTTGCGCTCGTGCGCGAGGCCCACACCCACGGCCTGCGCGCGGTCGTCCACGTCCACTCGGCCGAGGACACCCTGCACGCGCTGGAGGCGGGCGCCGACGGCATCGAGCACAGCTTCCTGCCCACCCCCGGCCAGGAGGCCGCCGAGGCCGAGCGCGTGACGGCCGCGCTCGTGCAGCGCGGCGCCTACCTCACGCCGACGCTCGCCATCTGGGAGCAGCTCGGCCGCGCCGGCGACGCCGACTACCTGGAGGAGCTGTTCGCGGCCGGCTACATCAGCGCCGCCGAGCGCGACCGCCTCGCCGCCCCCGAGACCGGCTGGGGCCAGGCCGAGTTCCCCCACCACCCGAAGGCCGAGTGCCGCGAGCGGCTGGCGGCCGCCTTCCGCTTCCTGCCGGCGATGCACGCCGCCGGCGTGAAGCTCGTCGTCGGCAGCGACCTCGCCATCGCCATGTCCCGCCCCGCCGCCGCGCTCCGCGAGATGGCGCTGCTCGCCCGCGCCGGCGTGCCCGCGCGCGACGTGCTGGTGGCCGCCACGCGCCACGCCGCCGAGAAGCTCGGCGTGGGCGCCACGGTCGGCACCATCGCCCCCGGCCAGGCCGCCGACGCCGTCCTCCTCGACGCCAACCCCCTCGCCGACCTCGACCACCTCCTCCGCCCCGGCCACCTCGTCGCCACCCTCAAAGACGGCCGCCTCCACCCCGCCCCGCCCCGCGTCTCGTAGGGGCGGCTTGCCTACAGGTGCCGCGCCGTGAAAGTAGCGCGCGCCCCCCGGCCCCCCGCGCCCGGTAGGGGCGGCTCTCGTGGCCGCCCGCGGCCGCCAGGCCGCCGCCCCGGCGCGCGCTACGCCGACCGGGCGGGCTAGAAGCCCGCGCTCCCAGGAGGCCGGTCCTGCGCGGCTAGTTCTGCAGCCGCACCGGCACGTCCAGGTCGCCGCAGTCCTCGTCCGTCCGCAAGCCAGCGGCGCGCACGCCGTGGATCGCCAGCTCCTCGTCCCGCTCCTGCAAGTCGCCCGTCACGCCCACCGCGCCGATCACCTCGCCGGCGTCGTCGCGGATCAGCACGCCGCCGCCCTCCGGGAAGATGCGGCCATCCGACGCCCGCATCAGGTAGTCCATGAACAGCGGCCGCTCCTCCGCGCGCAGCCGCACGAGCGTCGAGTGGCGGCCCAGCGCCAGCGCTGCGTACGCTTTGCCGAACGCCATCTCGAAGCGCATCATGGACGAGCCATCCTCCTTCTTGAACGCCTTCACCGGCCCGCCCGGCTCGACCACCACCACGCTCATCGGCCGGCACCGCAGCTCGCGCGCCCGCGCCAGGACCGCGTCTATGATCCGCTCCGCCTGCTCCAGCTTGATCACCGCGCCTACCCCCACAGCCGCTCCGTCGCCAGCCGCGCGCCCGCCACCAGCGCCTCCAGCTTCGCCCAGGCCACGTCCGGGTGCGGCTCGTCGCCCGCCGCCGACGTGGCGAAGCCGCAGTCGTTCGCCGCCAGCACCCGCTCGCGGCCCACCACCCCCGCGAAGCGCGCGATCCGCTGCGCCACCAGCTCCGGGTGCTCGACCAGCGTGATGCAGTGCGACACCACCCCCGGCATGAGCACCTTGTCGTCCGGCAGCGTCACCGTCTCCCACACCTGCCACTCGTGCTCGTGGCGCGGGTTCGCCGCCTCGAACGAGTACGCCCCGGCGTGGATCTGGAGCATCAGGTCCACGAAGTCCTTCAGCTCCATATCGTGTACGCGCGGCGCCACGTTCACGCTGTAGCAGGTGTGGAAGCGCACCCGGTCCGCCGGGATGCCGCGCAGCGCGTGGTTGACGGCCTCGACGCCCGTGGCGATCGCCCGCCGGCACTCCGCGATCGTCGCCCCCGGCGAGCGGTCGTAGTGCGTGGCGAGCCACGGATCGTCAATCTGCAGCACGAAGCCGGCCTCGACGATCGCCCGGTACTCCTCGCGCATCGCGTCGGCCAGCGCGAACAGGTACTCCTCGCGCGTGCGGTAATACTCGTTCGCGTAGTTCAGCGCGAGGTTGTTCGGCGAGATCGCCGTGAGAAAGCCCTCTTCCGCCGCCACGCCCTGCATGGCCGCGCGCAGGTTCGCGATGTCCGCCTGCACGTCCTGCTGGCCGACGTAGCTGATCGGCCCCGTGCAGACGAGCGCCGGCCGCGCCGCCGGCCGCCCGCGCTTCGACGGCCGCGCCGCATACATCGCCCGCTGCTCCTCGTAGACCGCCGGGAACGCCAGCGCGTCGCGCGTGACCGCGCGCGAGCCAAGCGGCCGCTCGGTGGGCGTGAAGCCGCCCAGCCGCGTGTAGGGATACGCCACGAAGCTCGACTTGCTCTGCTCGCCGTCGTTCAGCACGTCCAGGCCCACGGCCGCCTGGCGGGCCACCACCGCCCGGACCGCTTGCGGCACGCGGCGCGCCAACTCCGCCGCGTCGTAGGGCTGGCCGGAGTCCTTCGCCAGCAGCAGCGGCACCAGCTCCGGCGGGCGCGGCAGGCTGCCGACGTGCGTGGTCAGGATGCGCTCGGTGCTCCGCCTCACGGCCTGCCCCTCTCTGGTCTCACGCGGGCATCCCATTGATTTCCGCCGCCATTGCGCGCCCTCTCTCTCGCCCTCTGGGACAAGAGCGCCACTAGCAGCACGCCGCGTCGCAGGGTGAGGGCGCATCCTCCCCCTCTCCCCCTGGGAGAGGGCCGGGGTGAGGGCGCATCCTCCCCCTCTCCCCCTGGGAGAGGGCCGGGGTGAGGGCGCGTCCTCCCCCTCTCCCCCTGGGAGAGGGCCGGGGTGAGGGCGCGTCCTCTCCCCCTTCCCTGATAGGGAGGGGGGCCGGGGGGGTAGGTCCGCCCCGCGCTACGCCTTCCGCTCCGGCAGGCGCAGCAGCTCCTGCGCGTTGCGGTCCAGGATGGCGCTCACCTGCTCCGGCGCCAGGTCGGACTGCTCGACGTACGAGACGTACTCCAGGAACTGCGGCCGCGTCACGTAGGGAAAGTCGGTGCCCAGCATCAGCCGCTCGGCGCCCACCGTCTCGCAGAAGCAGCGCAGCGCGGCGGGCGTCTTGTTCACCGAGTCGTAGTACAGCCGCTTGAACTCCTCCTGTGGCCGCACGTCGCCCCGCCGGCTGGCCGACTCCTCGATCCGCTCCCACAGATACGGGATCGTCCCGCCCAGGTGCGGCACGATGATCCGCACGTCCGGGAAGCGCCGCGTCAGCCCCGACAGCACCAGCCGCACGGCGCAGATCGTGTCCTCGAAGCGGCTGCCGACCATCATCTCCAGCCCGAAGGCGTCGATGAACGGCCCGCCCACGCCGAGCGGGTGCAGGAACACGACGGCCTTCCGCCGGTTCAGGTCGGCCCACAGCGGCTCGAACGCCGGGTCCTCCAGCGGCCGCCCCGCGACCGAGCAGCCGAGGTTCAGCCCGGCCATGCCCAGCTCGTCCAGGCAGTACGCCGTCTCGGCCAGCGCGGCGTCCACGTGGGGCAGCGGCAGGCAGCCGAACGCCGCGAACCGCCCTCCCGAGCGCTTGACCAGGTCCTGGTAGGCGTCGTTGGCGCACCGCGCGCCGGCCCGCGCCTTCTCCGCGTCCGGCAGGTACGGCTGGCCGACGCCCATCGAGAGCACCTGCGCGTCAATGCCCGCCTCGTCCATCAGCTCGAGGCGCTGCTCGACCGTCAGGCCGCCGCTCGGGCCGGTGTAGCCGCGCGGGCTGCCCAGCCGCGTAAACTCGTCTAGCACGTGCTGCGGGTAGTAGTGCGCGTGTACGTCAATTCGCACCGGAAGCCTCCACACGCGGGCTGTGGCCGGGGCGCGTCGGCGCAGTATAGCAGGCCGCGGGTTGGTTAGTCGGGCCGCGCGGCCCGCGCCTGGCGCGGCCAGTAGTAGCCCACCAGCCAGAGCACGGGCAGCAGCGCCGCGGCCCCGAGCAGGTGGTTCGTCGCGACGCGGCTGTCCACCAGCCCGCCGGGCGGCACGCGCGCGCTCGTCAGCAGGTACAGCGGCGCGCCGACGAGCAGCACCAGCACGGCCGGCGCGCCCACGCACCAGACGAGCACGATCGCGCTGCCGGCGAGCCACCGCCGCGGCCGCCCCGCCGGCGCCAGCGCCGCGAGCGCGAACGGCACGGCGATCGTCAGCAGCAGCAGGCCCAGCAGGGCGATCCACAGGTAGGCGTTGTCCTGCGGGTTCGCCACCAGCACCTTCACGAAGAAAAAGCCCAGCCCGCCGACGAGGGCGGCGCTGGCCGCGGCGATGCCCCGCGGGAGGCGCTGGCCGCCCGCGAGCGCGCCCGAGCGCCGCAGCCCCAGCGCCGCGGCCGCCAGCGCCGGCGCCACCGTGAGCGCGAGCAGCGGGCCGAGGAAGAACGACGCGACGAGCGTGCCCGCGACCACGGCGACCAGCCAGATGCCCCACCGCATGCCCGCACCCGCCGTCCGGTATGTGAGTATGGTCCAGTGTAGGCCCACCGGCAGCCTATTGCCCCGGACATCGCGCGGGGTGCGCCGAGGAGCGGCTCGTGGACGTGACCGTCGTCATCCCCGCCTACAACGAGGCGCGGCGCCTGCCCGCCACCCTCCAGCAGTGGCTTGCCTTCTTCGCCGCCCAGCCCTACGCCGCCGAGCTGCTCGTGGTAGACGACGGCAGCACCGACCAGACCGCGTCCGTCGTGCGCGCCCTCGCCGCGCGCCACCCGCCCATCCGTCTCCTGCCGCTCCCCGCGAACCAGGGCAAGGGCGCCGCCGTGCGCGCCGGCATGCTCGCCGCGGCGGGCGCTCACGTCTTCTACGCCGACGCCGACTTGAACGTCGCGCCCACCCACCTGCCGGCCTTCCTCGCCCTGCTCGACGGTGGGTACGACGTGGTCATCGGCACGCGCAGCACCCGCCAGTACGCGGCCACCGAGCGCAGCGCCGCCCGCGTCCTCGCCGGGCTGCTCGTCCAGGTCATCCGCCGCGCGGTCCTCCTGCCCGTCTACCGCGACACCCAGTGCGGCTTCAAAGCCTTCACCCGCGACGCCGCCCGCGCCATCTTCCGCCGCTGCACCATCACCTCCTTCGCCTTCGACCTGGAGGTGCTGTTCCTGGCGCGCAAGCTCGGCTACCGCGTCCGCGAAGTCCCCGTCGCCGTCGAGCGCCGCGAGGGCTCGACCTACTCCCTCCGCCGCCACCTCCTGCCGTTCCTGCGCGACGTCTTGCGCATCCGCTGGCACGACCTCCAGGGCCGCTACGGCTAGTATGCTGGCACGGGTGGCTGCTGGCCCATGACGCGGGCCCGAGGCAGGGCTATGGGTCAGCGATAGCTGGCCCGGCCTTCAGGCCGGCGTGGTGGATTAGCAGATCAGGCGTGACAAGGCACTAGCCCGGTCCTGACCGCGCGCGCCTGCCCTTGTCGAAAGCCCCGCGACCGGGTATCCTTGCTCCACCTGAGGCACTCTTCTCGCTACACAGGACCGAGCAGGATGTGTCGTCGCCTTCCCCAGATGCTCTTCTACGCGGTGCTCGGCGCCTCGGCGCTGGCCGTGGTCTTGGCCGGCGCAATGGTCTGCCTGCAGGAGCCGCAGGTTCGCGCGCTGGTGCTGACGTACTTGCGCTGACGCCCCATGAGGGAACCCGAGGGCTGAGCCATGAGCGTGACCGTGGTGGTCCGGCGGCGGGCGCGGCACGGCGAGGGGCCGCACCTCGTGGCGCTGGCCACGCAACTGCTGGAGGAGCGCGTCACGCTCGCCGAGCCGCTGAGCATCGCCCGCGTCTTCCAGAGCGTTAGCTCGCCCGACGACGTGCTCGTCGTCTCCGTCTGGGATAGCCGCGAGGCCTACTGGGCGCGCGTCCACGCCGAGAGCGGCCAGCAGCAGCTCGACGCCCTGGCCGTCAGTCCGCCCGAGCGCTACTTCTTCCGCCGCCTGGCGCTCGACGAGCTGCCCGGCTACCCCGTCGCCGTGGTGGACTGCGCGATCCTCCGCTGCCCGGCCAACAGGTGCGCGGCGCTGGCCGACGCCCTCCAGCAGCGCCTGCGGCCCATCCCCGAGGTCGCCCCCGGCTTCGTGCTGCGCTACCTCGGCCAGGACGAGGACGATCCCACCCGCCTGCTGCTCCTCCGCGGCTGGAGCTCACTCGAAGCCCTGGAGGACTTCCGCATCGACGCCGCCCTCCGCTTCGAAGCTGAGTGGGCGAAGTACGACGCCACCGTCGAGCGCTTCGTCGGCCACTCCCGCGCCGTCGTCGAGAGCCCCGCCCACCACACCCCGTGATGCGCCGCAGCGGCCTCACCTCCCCACGCCTGCCGTAACGCGTGGCTCATCGCGTTCGCGGCCGCCAGCCCGCCTCCCCGGCGCCACTGCCCCTGGCCCACCGCGCCCCCGGGCATTGGCCTCGGGCGCGGGCGGTTCTCGTCGCCGCCAGGCCGCCTCTCCGGCGCTGCTACAATCGCGCATCGCCACCCAACCGGCGTAACGATGTAGGGGCGGCTCTCGTGGCCGCCCGCGGCCGCCAGGCCGCCCGGCCGGTGTAGGGGCGCTGCTTGCTGCGCCCTGCCCCGGCGCCGCCCGCCCCGGCCCACCGCGCGCCAACGGGACCGGCGACGACCGTCCGGGTCGTTTGCGCGGGTCGCTTGTCGCCCGCGGCCGCCAGGCCGCCCTGCCGCCGCCCACCGCCGGCCCACCGCGCGCCCCCAAGCGGACGCCAGCCCCCGCAAAATCATCTTCCTAAATGAACCCCCTTGCACCCGATTCCCGACAAGGAGGTGCCCCGCCCCGAACCAGCCTGGCACCCTGGCCGCGCCACCCGAGCGCGGCGGCTGTCCCAGGCGCGTCCGCCCGCTCCCACCCGTCACGGCGTTCCTGGATGCGCGCCCTTCCACATGGCAGGCAACACGGTTCAGGAGGAACAAAAACGGTTAAGCGTTTACACCGCCGCCAGTCCACGCGAAGCCGCACCCGGCCTGGGAAATTCGCGCTCCAGCCAGCTAACCGTTTAATCGTTCCTCGTCAAATCAGCACGGCAACGCCGGCCGACTGCCAGCCGCTTCCCGCATCGCCAGGGGGGCAAGCCCGTCCTCTCCCCCAGGATTGGGGGCCCCGGGGCCCGTCCTCTCCCCCCTTCCTTCATAGAGAAGGGGGGCCGGGGGGGTTAGGTCCTCCCCAGAATCTCCGGGCCACTTGCTTGACAGGCATCCCGCGCGGCGGTACGCTCCACCCACCTGGAGCAGTTCGTCGGAAGGAGCGCGGTGAGGAGGGAGCGCAATGGCCACCAATACGCCTCGTACGCCGCGGCGCCGCATGGCGCTCGCGCTCGTCGCGGCCGGGCTGCTGCTCGGCTGTAGCGCCGGGCCGGCCGCGAGCCGACCCGCCGCGAGCCAGGCGGCCGCCGCCCCCGCGGCCCCGGCCGGCGGCGCGGCGCAGGCAGCCGCCAGCCCCGAGCCGCCGGCGCCGCTCAAGACGCGCTCGGCCTACACCACGATCGCCGCGTCGGTCGCCCCCTGGTGGGCCGCCTACGAGGCCGGCTACTTCCGCGAGCAGGGCCTCGACATCGACCTCATCCACACCGACGCCGGCGCGCCGCTGCTCGCCGCGCTCACCAACAACGAGCTGGACCTGGTGTCCGCCGGGGGCACGAGCCTCGTGCTCGGCAACCTGCAGGGCATCGAGACCATGATCATCGGCTCCACCGCCAACTACATCGACTCCAGCATCTTCGTGCGCCCCGAGATCCAGACCGTCGAGGACCTGCGCGGCAAGACGATCGGCGTGACCAACCTCAAGGCCATCTCCGACACGGCGGCGCGGCTCGCCATGCGCCACGTCGGCCTCGAGCCCGACGTGGACGTGTTCACGCGCCGCACGGGCGGCCTGGCCGAGTCGCTGGCGGGCATCGAGACCGGCACGCTCGACGCCGCCAGCATCTCCGTGCCGGTCGTCTTCGAAGCGCGCCGGCGCGGCTACCGCGAGCTGCTGAGCGTCGCGGCGATGCGCCTCCCCTTCCTGATCGGCGCGATCGGCGCCACCAAGTCGGTGCTCGCCGAGCGCCCGGAGCTGGGCGAGCGCTACCTGCGCGCCATCGCCCAGGGCGTGAGCCGCCTCAAGACCGACCGCGACTTCGCCATGGACGTGATCGGCAAGTACACCCGCCTGGAGGATGCCGAGCTGCTCAGCGCCACGGTGGACTACTATCGGCCGTTGTGGCCCTCGGACCCGTATCCGGAGCCGGACACCGTCCAGGCCGTGCTCGACGCGGAGGACAACCCCGCCGCGCGCACGGCGAAGCCCGAGGACGTGGCCGATGTCCGCTTCGCCGAGGCGCTGCGCCGCAGCGGCTTCCTGGACACGCTGCCGAAGTAGCCTCCAACAGACTGCCGTACGAGGAGGGCAACATGGTCATCGACGCCGACATCCACGTCACCAAGGACTCGATCGCGAACCTGCGGCCCTGGCTGGCCGAGCGCTACCAGTACCGTGTGCGCTTCCTGAACGGCGACGAGTTCGACCGCCAGCTCGGCGACACCCTCGGCGAGCACGACCTCAGCCCCGACCAGCACCTGGCCGACATGGCGCAGGAAGGCATTGACGTGCAGGTGCTATTCCCCACGGGCCTGCTGAATCTGGGCAGCGTCCGCGAGGCCGAGCTAGCGACCGCCCTGGCCCACGCCTACAACGAGTGGCTGTACGAGTTCTGTCAGGCCAACCCGCGGGCGTTCAAGGGCGTGGCCGTCGTCGCGCTGCAGGACGTGCCGGGCGCCATCCGCGAGATGACCCGCGCCGTGACCGACCGCGGCATGATCGCCGTCATGGCGCCGTCGTTCGTGCATCCCGGCAAGGACCTCGGCGGCCACGAGTTCGACGACTTCTACGCCGAGGCGCAGCGGCTGGGCATCCCCGTGGCGATCCACCGCGTGTCGGGCTCGGGCGCGGTCGGCTTCGAGCGCTTCACCAACTTCACGGCGCTGCACTCCTGCGTGCCGATGTTCGAGCTAGCCACGGCCGTCTCGAACATCGTCATCGGCGGCGTCTTCGAGCGCTTCCCCTCGCTGAAGATCGCCTTCCTGGAGGCAGGCATCGGCTGGCTGCCCTGGCTGGTGGAGAACCTGGACGAGCACGTGAAGCTGCGCGGGCCGGAGGTGCCGCACCTGAAGGCGCTGCCCAGCGAGTACCTGAGCAGCGGCCGCGCCTTCTTCTCCTTCGAGCCCGACGAGCACCAGGTGCCCGAGGTGGCGGCGCTGCTCGGCGAGCAGTCCCTCCTCTTCTCGTCGGACTACCCGCACTGGGACTCGCCGTTCCCGAACAGCGTGCGCATCGTCCGCGAGCGCCAAGACCTCTCCGACACGCTGAAGCAGCGCGTCCTCTGCGACAACGTCGCCGCCTGCTACGGCATCCCAACCGAGGTCACGGCCTAACGGCCGCGTATGGTGATGGTTTCGTAGGGGCGGGTCTCGTGCCCGCCCGCGGCCGTCGAGGCCGCCCGGCCCGGTTTTCCCGCCGCCAGTCCAGCGCGCGCCACCGGCGTCCGGGCCCGGTAGGGGCGGGTCTCGTGCCCGCCCGCGGCCGCCAGGCCGCCGCCCCGGGTTGCCCCGCCGAAGACCGGGGTAGGAGGTACGATGTACGACCTGCTGATCCAGAACGCGACGATCGTGGACGGCACCGGGCGCCCCGCGTTCGGCGGGAGCCTGGCGGTCCAGGATGGCCGCCTGGCCGCCGTGGGCGCGGCCGACGGCCCGGCGCGGCGCGTGATTGACGCTGACGGCCTGGTGGCCGCGCCGGGCTTCATCGACCACCACACGCACATGGACGCCCAGATCTGGTGGGACCCGCTGGCCACCTCCTGCCCAGAGCACGGTGTGACCAGCATCATCCACGGCAACTGCGGCCTCACCCTCCACCCCTGCCGCCCGCGCGACCGCCATGCGATGGCCAGCACCCTCTCACGCGTCGAGGCGATCTCGCTGGCCGTGCTGGAGTCGGCCGTGCCGTGGGGCTGGGAGACGACGGCCGAGTACCTGGGCGCCCTCGCGGCGCGGCCGCTCGGCGTCAACGTCGGCTCCCTCGTCGGCCACTGCGCCGTCCGCTACTACGTGATGGGCGAGGAGGCCGTCGAGCGCGCCGCCACGCCCGAGGAAGTGGCGGCCATGCAGGAGGTCATGCGCGCCAGCCTGGCCGCCGGCGCGCTCGGCTTCTCCACCAACCAGAACCCCCGCCACATCCGCACCGACGGCGCGCCGGTGCCCAGCCGCCTCGCCAGCGAGGAGGAGATCCGCGCGCTCGCCGGCGTGGTGGGCGAGTTCCCCGGCGGCGTCGTGCAGACCATCAAAACCGCCGCCACCCCCGAGTACATCCACTGGGCCGGCGACCTCGCGCAGCACGTCGGCCGCCCCGTCCTCTGGCAGATCTTCGTGCACCTCTGGGCCTATCCGACGCTCTGGCGCGAGCAACTTACGGCCGTCGAGGCCGAGTTCGCGCGCGGCGCCCGCGCCTATGGCCTGGCGAACAGCGTGCCGCTGATGCGCCGCTACACCCTGGAGAACGCCCAGCAGTTCGATGAGTTCCCCACCTGGCGCGCCGTGATGTTCCTGCCGCTCGCGGCACGCAAGCAGGCGTTCGCCGACCCTGAGACGCGCCGCAAGCTGCACTGGGAGGTGGTGGACGACCAGTCGCCCGGCGTGGCCTTCCACAAGCGCTGGGACCTCGTCTGGGTGCAGGAGGTCGCCCGCGAGGAGCACCGCATTTACCAGGGCAAGAGCGTCGCCCAGGTCGCGGCGATGCAGGGCAAGGACATCATTGACGCGCTGCTCGACCTGGCGCTCGCGGAAGACCTCAAGACGCGCTTCTGCCATAGCTCGTCGCACGGCGACGACGCGGCCACGGCGGCGATCCTGTCCAGCCCCTACGCGCTCGTCGGTGAGTCCGACGCGGGCGCGCACGTCCAGTTCGACGCGGGCTTCGGCTACTGCACGACACTGCTGGGCGAGTGGGTGCGCGACAAGCAGGTGATGCCGCTGGAGCTAGCGGTCCACAAGCTCACCGGCCAGGTAGCCGAGATCTACGGGCTGGGCGACCGCGGCACGCTCGCGCCCGGCAAGGCGGCCGACGTCGTGCTGTTCGACCCGGCGCGCGTACGGGCGCTGGAGCCCGAGCGTGCGAACGACTACCCGAACGGCGAGCCGCGCATGATCCAGCGCGCCGAGGGCATCCACTACACCATCGTGAACGGCGCGCCCATCGTCGAAGACGGCGCCCTCACCGAGGCCCGCCCCGGCACGGTGCTGCGCGCCACGGCGGGATGACCGCCCAGGAGGAAATGCTGATGAACCGCATCCTACGGCCTGCCCGCCTCGCCACGCTCCTGCTCGTCCTGGCGCTGGCCGCCGCCTGGGCCGGCGCGGCCCCCGCGCCGGGCGCCACGGCGCGCGCCGCAGCCGCACCCGAGGCGGCGCCGGCGCGGCCCGCCCCGCAGGGGCTCACGCGCGTCCAGCAGGGCGCCGTCGTGTTCACGCCATCCTACATCGACGTGTACGTGGCGGCCGCGCGCGGGCTGTTCGCCGAGCAGGGCCTCGACGTCGAATCCACGACCTTCCCCGACCCCGGCACCGCCAGCCGCGCCTTCGTGAGCGGCAACCTCGACTTCGCGAACATCGGCCTCGACTACATGATCCGCGCCGCGGAGCAGACGAACAACAACATCGCGATCGTCGCCGGCCAGGAGCATCGCTCGACGTTCGCGCTCATCAGCACGCCCGACGTGACGAGCTACGACGGGCTGCGCGGCCAGGTGGTCGCGGTTGTCGGCCCGAACGATGGCACGACGCTCCTGCTCAAGCGCATGCTCGCCGCGAACGGGCTGCGCGACGGCGACTACGACATGCAGGTGGTCGGCGGCACGCCCAACCGCGTGGCGGCGATGCAGGCCGGCGTCGCCAAGGCCGGCATGATCGCGCCGCCCGCGTTCTTCAGCCTGCTCGACCAGGGCATGAACCTGCTCGGGCGCAGCGCCGACTACGTCTCCGAGTACGCCTTCTCGAACCACTACGTGCGCCGCGACTGGGCCGAGCGCAACCAGGACACCGTGGTGCGTTACCTGGCCGCGATCGTGAAGGCGGACCGCTGGATCGCCGACCCGGCGAACAAGGACGCGGGCATCGCCGTCCTAGCGGACGCGACGCGCACCTCGCCCGAGGCCGCGCGGCGCACCTGGGAGTACGCCATCGAGCAGCTCGACAGCCACGTCCACGACGGCGAGGTGTCGCGCGACGGCGTCATGGCGATCATCGAGCAACTCGGCTCCATCGGCGACCTGCCGCAGCCGCTGCCCGCTCCCGAGCGCTACGTGGACCTGCGCTACCTGGAGCAAGCCCGCCAGCTCGTCCGCTGATTCCTCGAAAGCAAGCGCGCCGCGCGCCCGCGGCCGCGTGCAGGGTATGCTATGACCGACGGGCGCGCGGCCGGCGCGGCCCCATGCCAGGCCCGGGAGGCCCAGAATGACGTCCGCTAGTCCGCCCCCCGCGTCCGAGCCGCGCCCGCCGGATGACGGCCTGGCGGCCGACGCCGCCTTTGCGCGCGAGCTGCGCGCCGCGCTGGTGCGTCGCAGCGCCGACGGCGCGCCCCTCGCGCTTGGCGCGCACACCGAGCTGATCGAGCAGATTCTTCGCACGGCGGCGCACGCGCTCGGCGCCGAGGCCGGCGTGCTGTTCTTGATCGACCACGAGGCCGAGGAGCTCGTCTGCATGGCGGCGCTGGTCGACTCGGCGGAGGCCCGCGGCTTCCGCGTGCCGCTCGGCGCCGGCATCGTCGGCTGGGTCGCCGCGACGGGCCAGCCGCTGGCCATCTCCGACGCAAGCCAGGACCCGCGCTTCGCCGGCAGCGTCTCGCGCGGGGCCGGCTACGTCCCGAAGTCCGTCCTCTGCCTGCCGCTGCGCTCCGACGAGCTGGTGATCGGCGTGCTCCAGCTCTGCGACAAGAACGGCGGCGAACCCTTCACCGCCAACGACATGGCCCTGCTCGGCCAATTCGCCTCGCTCGCCGCCGTCGCCATCGAGCAGTCGCGGGTCGTGCGCGACCTGGCGCAGCTCTTCTGCGTCATCCTGCAAGCGCTGCTGCCCGGCGTGTCCGAGGTGGAGGCGCTGCGCCAGGCGATGGAGACGCAGAGCCTCGCGCTCGCCGACCGCACGGCCCAGAGCGCCCAGTACCAGGAGGCGCTGGAGCTCACCCACCTGATCAGCGCCATCAGCCAGCAGGACCCGGCCGCGCGCCGCCTCTGCCAGCAGCTCCTCACCCATGTCGCCACGTACATCCGTGGCCAGTCCAGCCTAAACGCCGCCGGCGGCTGGCTGCGCTAGCCCGCTGGCCCCGCTGCCTGACGGACGGACTCCTTGCGACCTCCGGGGCTGACGCCTGCACCCGGTCGGTCAGGTCAAGCAGCGCATAGGCGGATAGACGGGCTGCTTGCGACCTCCGGGGACGACGCCGGACATTAACAGGCTTGCTGCCGGCCCGCTACCGCTCAAAGAAACGATCTGCGCGGGGGTCGGTGACCCGGATGTAGCGCGCCAGCCGCGGGTTCGTCGCCGCGAACGCCGCATACATCGCGTGCGCGATCTCGCGGTACGAGAAGTGGCCCGACGGCCGCGTGCGCACCTCCGCGATGTAGCCCAGCTCGGCCGCGTCCATCTTGAAGAGCGCCCGCCGCCGGTAGCCGAGCGGTAGCGCGTACGTCGCCAGCGCCGGGCTGATGGCCGTGAGCTGTCGCGCCAGGGCGCCCGCCCGCTCCAGCGCGGCCGTGTACGCGCCGCCCAGCCCCGCCTCACTCAGCGCTTCGGGCGTGTCATAGCCGTGCTGGCCTGTGAACGGCTGCACGATCTGGACGCAGTTGCGGTGGCGGTGCAGGTCGCGGAAGCCGCCGCAGTCTATGTTCACGTCGAAGATGAGCTGGTAGCCCGTGCGCGTCTCGCGCAGCGGCGGGTCGTGCGGGCCGCGATGGCGGTAGGCGAGGTCAATGATCTCCGCGCGCTGCGCCGCCGACAGGTCGTCCACGGCCGCGAGCACCTGCTGGTAGGAGTACGGCGTCACGCGGTAGAGCAGCGTGGCGACCAGCTCGCGCTCCTGGTCGTGCGGCGGCGCGAGCGCCACGCCGCGCGCCGTGTCGGGCGCCTGCGCCGGCAGCAGCGCCGCCGCGGCCGCGGCCAGCTCGGCGTAGGTGCGCTCCAGGTAGGCGCTGGGCGCCGTGTACTTCACGAGCGATGGCGCCGCCGGCGCGTCGGTCAGCGCGCTCTCGCGCAGCGCCGCGGCCAGCTCCGCCTTGCGCGCCCAGACGGCGTCGCGCTCCAGGCCCTCTACGAGGTCGCGCAGGCGGGCCGCCTGCGGGTTGAACGCCGGCCGGGTGGTAGCGGCCTGCTTCAAGGCGTCGCCGATCTCGCGCACCTCGGCGAGCGGGTGCGACAGCAGCCGCACGATCTGCCGCTCCAGCGTGCG
>Ga0070741_10003762_pt1 | contig 36732 bp, 26 predicted proteins | sample Coa_R1_4_FD_66440 | JGI IMG/M metagenome (GOLD analysis project Ga0070741, IMG submission 66440) | Surface soil microbial communities from Centralia Pennsylvania, which are recovering from an underground coalmine fire - Coalmine... | ecosystem: Environmental > Terrestrial > Soil > Unclassified ... | reverse complement strand
CTCGAATATGCATCGACTCCCATATAATTACTGTCGCCACCGGCAATCACCCCAAAGCTGGGATTGTCTTCGGTGTTTCCGAGACCGCCGCCAATAAAATTGTGATCCGCGCCCGACGCTGTTATCGAGTTGTTCTCGCCACCGGCAATCGCGGAAAGCGGACCCTGAATAAGGTTTCCGCGACCACCAGCTACAACAGAAAACGAATCCGATACGATATTCGGAGAAACTTTGGATCCACCGGAAAGAATGGCCGCGCCGCTCAGGCCGGGCGTTAGTGAATCGAAACTCGAACCGCCAAGAATGTCCGGTGAAGTCGGGCCTTCCGAATATCGCATCACGCGCTGATTTCCGCCCGTCGTATCGAGGGTATTGTTATGAATATGAATTTCGAAGGCTTCGTTGTCCTGAGTGCCAAGATAATTTGGGCCAGGAGTTGTCCCTGCATTGCCCGTAATGAGCCAGCCCACAGGACCACCGCCACCGGAAGCGGTCTGCCATTTAAGAGTGACATTTGGTGCTGTTACAGCCGCCGCCTCGAGAAATTCACCCGCGATTGGAAGGGAATCCGGAAGAGTATAAATAATATTTCCCTGCGGCTGGAGCGCGGCCTGAAGCGAACTATAGTGCACGCCAGAATAGGTATGGCTTGTTTGAGGACTATAAAATTGAACGGCACGAGCGACGCTATCGACGTTCCCAACCATTACGTTAACATTTCCAAAATATGCAACGCCCACGACATTAGCGCCCGTCGCGCTTAAATCCGTTAAAGACGCGATTTTGGGAACGCTATTACCGCGCACGGAATGAGTTGCTGTATCGGCGTCGCCATTGAACCCAAACGAGAAAGAACCGAGCTTCAGTGAACTTCCACCGGGTATATCAGAACCGACACCAGTCGCAGTGTTATTTGCACCTCCGCCGACTGCCGAATGAAAAGAATATGGATCTTCGGCGGTTGTTCCGACCTGATTCGACTCGCCTCCGGAAATGACGGCGTCATCTCCAAAAGCATTGTTGAAATAGCCGCCGCCAACAGTCGCAACGATATTATCTGCAACATTGGTCGATCCGCCAGCAACGACAGAAGAATTATCGGTTGCAATATTACCGGCACTTTCTGTGGCGGACCACTTCGGAATCGTGTCGGTGCCGCCATTAACAAGTCCGAGCACATTTTTTACTTCGGTGCTGCTAGACATGTCCACAGGACTGCTGGACAATAATCCGGTTGAGGAGCTATGGATAATTCTCGCTCCGAATGTGCCTACGGTTACCGATCCACCCGTTATAGTCAATCCTGCACTGCCGGGAAACATTGTAATACCACTTGAATGTGGCAAAAGTATTCGTTCGTGATCGCCCGAATAAATATCAACACCATAGCTAGTGCTTATTGAACCGAGAATTGAGGGATCTGTAACCAAAGTAGTGGCATCGTTACCACCTATTGCCCAAGGGTCTCCAGTATTAAGAACATGACTGCCGCTACCAATATTTTTCCCGGCATAACCCGAATCGGAATGGATTATTACACTCATCGAGTTCGTATCGAAATCGACCTTCAGGCCTTCGGTACCTGTGAAGTTGATCGAACTTTGGCCCGTGTTAATTTTGGCTCCGTTTACCCGAATATAAGGGACATATTCCGTTCCGATTTTATTCCAGGTAATTGAATGGTCGGCAAGTTTCGATGTTGTAATCGAGCTATCCGCCACGTTCATCGCGTATGGAACGGCCGAAAGAGGGGTCCGGACGAGTTCCGGCGCCCCATTGACGGAAACGCCGGCCCATAGCGGCTGGTCCAGGTCGCGTGGGGCCGGCAGCGGCGTTTGAGAGCCGAGCGCAATGTTGAATACGCCGGATGTCACTTCGGATTCGAACGAGTCCCTCCAGAGGAGCGTGCCCGAGCCGGTATAGAGGGAAATCTGGATCGAATAGCTGCCATCTCGAGCCGGGTTACCGCTCGAATCGGTCAGCAATCCCTGATAGGAGATGATAGCGGGCGATTGAGCATGAGCGGACAATGCAACGAATAAAAGGACTGCAAGAACTGCAATTTTCTTCATAGCGGTAAAAGGTTTAGTGAAACGCTTAGGACGAAGTAATGAGCTTTAACAAATCATCATTTTGGCGATTTGTTACACCAGGGCGTATTTTTGCCCAGTGACAGGGACAAATATAAGAATAAAAAATCGATAGTTCGCCAAATTTGGCGAAGCCCTATGCCGGAGGTTATGGTAATTTGACCCTGTGGATTATAGGAGGATTGTTGCTAAAAATATTCGAGAAATGAGGGTCAAACGCGGCTTCACGCAAGAAAAACTTGCATCAAAATGCGAAATGCATGATAATTATATTTCCAAAGTTGAACTCGGTCGAGTTAGCATCGGTATAGATAATTTAGTAAAAATAGCCAAAGCCCTAAAAATCCCTCCGCATGTCTTGCTGATGCCTGAGAGCAATGATGGGGAATGAAAGAGCATCGTTAAACATCGAGTTGCAGCTCACCAAAGGCCAATCGCAGATCAGAACACAAAACAAATTTTTGATATTTATATATAGTCATGGGAACAAAACCGCCAAAATATGGGATTGAAATTTTCGGATTTTTTAAAATATATGCAGAAATTCATGAAGAAAGATAGTGAATTCATGAAAATAAATCCCACCGCAAAAACATTTGTCCTGGAGTTTGCGTTTTTAGCCGGTTTTTGAGTGGTGGTCCTGCATCCAACTATAAAGCGATCTATTTCAATATGAAACCTGTAATCTCGAAGGCACGATCTTTGGCCAAAAGGACTAACTGAGTCAATTTTAATACAGTCTATTTTTAAAACCGTAAAAAATTTCCGGTTTTCAGGTGCGGCGACTAAAATTGTCTTATATTTGCACTGAGCCTTTCGAAGCTCATCCGGCAGAAGAGAGGGAAGCGCTTCGAAAGTCTCTTAGTAATAACGTTAATTTACAACTAATCGGGGATTTGAGGCGGCTAACCCCGCTAAGATACCCCAAAACACCGCATGATCCAAAAGACCATACGGCGTTTCGGACAAATTCTGCCGGCAATCGCATTTGCCTTGCTTTTTATAGCAGCGACCGGGAATACGTCCGTAGCCCGTACACATCATAGATCCGGGCGCCATGGGAAAACACGCGTAACACGTGTGCATGGGAAAATCCGGCATAATGCTCACGGAAAGCACTATGCCAGGCTCTCCCGACACCACCACGCAGTCCCACAGCGCGCGTTAACGAGCACAGAAAAACAGGCGATCGTCGAGAAGATCCGCGAGCTTGCCGTAAGCTCCGTGGGCGATGGCAGTTCGACGCAGCCAACCGAAATTCCATCAAAGCCGGCCGCCCGGAAATCTGAATCCAGCGATGACAGCGTGATTGCCGCCGAAGCAAGCTCGCTCGATATTCAGTCGCAGATCGCTGAAGCGGCAAAGGAAGAGCGTGCCGAGGACGACGTCGATGTATCGATCGACCAGTTCTTCAAGAAGCGCCCGGCCGCGACCGGTTCCGCTAATGCGACCGGATCTGCTAACGCGACAAGTTCCTCGATGGCCGATGCGCTCGATCCGGGAGCCGCCGCGGTGCGGGAACAGGACTTTACGCTTTTCGATGAGGCTTCGCCCGATCACGCCGCCCAGCGGTCGGACGTGATGGCGCAGATCATCAACTGGATCGGTACTCGCTATGAGTTTGGCGGGATCGACCGAAACGGCATCGACTGCTCAGCATTTACACGCGAGGTATTCGGGAAGGCCTTCGGACTCGAACTGCCACGCACGGCCTACGAGCAATTCCAGCTTGGAGATCCGGTCAATAAGGACCAGTTGGAATTTGGCGACCTGGTTTTCTTCAAGACCGCCGGTTATGCGCCGATTACGCACGTAGGAATTTATATCGGCGAAGGGCTTTTTGCGAACGCGGCATGTTCGCGCGGAGTGACGGTCGCCTCGCTCGAAAGCACGTATTGGACGAAGCATTACGTGGGAGCCCGGCGGTTGTTTTCGAGTAGCATGGCCGCCGCAGGTAGCGGACAACAGCCTTCGGCGAGCACGATGGCGGAGAGAACTCCGTCGGAAGAGGATGCTTCTGCCACCGGCAATTAAGAGTTTCTCTTCCAGACTGTTCTTTATCGAAGCCCCGGTGGATGTGAATGCTCGATCACGCGGTGATCGGCCATTCTCAGGCCGCCGGGAGCTTTGTTTTTAGGGCGCGCCGGTGACGATTGTGGGAGGAGGAACGTTTCCGTTTCCTCCATGGCCGAACCGATTGCAGAACCTCGATCGCACGTTTCCCGGAAGACCGTTATTCGCCCGATCGCCGATAACCGGCGTGCGAGATACGAGTATGCTGTTCTGGAAGACCTGGAAGTGGGCCTCGTCTTGTCGGGAACGGAAGTGAAGTCGCTGCGGCAGGGTAAGGTGCAGTTATCGGACGGGTATGCACATCTTTCGCGTGGAGAACTGTGGCTCGAGAACGTTCACATCAGCCCCTATACGCATGGGAACCGGTTCAACCTGGAAGATAAGAGGCCCCGAAAACTGCTTGCCCATCGGCGCGAAATCGATCGGCTGACGGTAAAACTTCGGGATGCCGGGGTTACGCTGGTGCCGCTGCGAATGTATTTCAAGGGCAATAAAGTGAAGCTCCAACTTGGTATCGTTCGGGGCAAAAAAGCATACGATAAACGCCAGACCATCAAAGAACGTGAAGCTCGGCGAGATATTCGGGAGAAGTATTAAGGGTTCGTTCCGGGTCCTGCTGCTCATGGGGCTCGGTGCGCTCACGGCACGAGCGCAGGAGCGTTCGTGGGAGCTGTCCGTTCAGTTCGCGTCCTTCAATACGTATTATCAGGAAAACTTTTTCGATCCCAATACCAGCTATCCCGAAAGCGTTGAAGGAAATTCGTGGGACGCGCTGCAAGTCCATCCCAGCCTGACTTATCGAGCCAGAAAAGACCTGGACCTGCCGTTCTTTGTCTCGGTCGAGGCGATGGTCCCGACCGTCACGGTCGCACGCCAGGAGGTCGGATATCAGTATACGCCCGGAGCGACGTACGTAACGCAGAAAGAGCAGGTGGCCCACCGCGATCTATGGGAACGTGCAACGTTTGGCTGGGAAATGCTGCCCTTCCTGGAGCCCTATCTTGCTGTTGAACGGAGCCGGTTCGCGAGCGAACGAACGGGACAGGTGGAAGGACAGGAAGACGGGACGTTTTTGCCTGACCCGAACGCCGATTACACGGAACCCGTTTTTTCGACGCATCTTGCCTTTGGCGTCATGGGAGCGATTCCGCTCAATGCAAATGCCGACGTCCGGCTCCGCTACGAAGCCGAGTATGAAAATCCGCAGGCCGTCTTTATCAGTAATTCCTATTTTGGTTCCGGCCGCTGGGGCGATGGAACGACGGGATATACGTATGGCGGCCGGCTCCAGCTCGATCTTCCGTTCCGCTTGTTCGAATTTTTGGAAGCAGGCGATGGCTATGTTACGATCGGCGGCTTTGCATCGAAGCGCTATTGGAATGGGGACGGGGCCGATGGCGATCTTTTTGTGAACGGACTTCCGGATATTACGCAGTGGCCGAAGAATTTTGCGGTCGAAGCGGGCGGCTTTATCGGGTTCGGGGTGTTCTTTTAGCCCTATGAATTTTCCGTCCTTAAATGAGCAGATGGACGCCATCCGCCGCGGCGTCGTCGATGTGGTGAGCGAACAGGAGCTTGCAAAAAAAATCGAACGCTCGAGCGCCGAGAAAAAGCCGCTGGTCGTAAAACTGGGTGCCGACCCTTCGACGCCGGATCTGCATATCGGTCATGGAGTTGTGTTGCGGAAGCTCCGGGCATTTCAGGAGCTTGGACATCAGGCGACGCTCATCGTCGGGGATTTTACTGCCATGATCGGCGATCCCTCCGGCCGCCAAAAAACGCGACCGATGCTTACTCATGAGGAGGTGGACCGGAATGCAGAGACCTATATCGATCAGGTGAGCCGCATCCTCGACCGCCGTACGTTAAAAGTTCTTCGAAACTCGACCTGGCTCAACCCGATGACGTTTACGGACGTCATAAAACTTGCGGCCAGTTATACGGTAAGCCAGATGCTCGAAAGGAACGATTTTCATGAGCGATTTAACGCGGAACTGCCCATTTCCCTGCACGAATTCCTTTATCCGCTCGCGCAGGGAATGGATTCGGTGGCGATCCACGCCGATATCGAGTTGGGTGGGACCGACCAGAAATTCAATCTGTTGGTCGGGCGCGAGCTTCAGCGTCATTTTAATATCGAGCCGCAGTGTATTTTAACGATGCCGCTGCTCGAAGGGACCGACGGTGAACGAAAGATGTCGAAATCGTATGGGAACTCGATCAATGTTTCGGACAGCCCGGATGAGATGTTCGGAAAAACGATGTCGATTCCGGATTCGATGATCTATCGTTATTTCGAGCTGGCGACGAACGTTCCAGATCTTCATGCGATCAGGGAGCAACTGGAACAAAGCTCGGTGAACCCTCGCGACTTAAAAGTTCGATTAGGGCAGGAGATTGTCCGCTCGTTTTACGGCGATGCCGCGGCCGTGGAAGCCTACGAAAAATTCCGAACGATGTTCGTCAGAAAGGAAGTGCCGGAGGACATCGAAGAAATCAAGGTTTTGGGTTCGACTCCAATTTCGCTGGTCGATTTCATGGTCGACCGAACGTTGGCCGCTAGTAAAGGCGAAGCCCGCCGTTTGATCGATGGCGGAGGAGTCTCTATCGACGGTCAAAAAGTAACGGATAATAAGTTAACCTTTTCTCCAAAACGCGAAGGGACGGTGATCAAGGTTGGGAAGCGCAAATTCCTGAAGGTGGTGGCGCGAGATTAGTCGTTTACGATTGTCGTTGCGCTCGTGTTGGCGTGCGCGCAAGCCGATTTGGATCTTGCCTCGGAAAGGGATCCTCATCGAGCGTTAAGCTTCAGTACGATTCCTTCTCGCTTGGGAATTTTCCCTTTTTAATATCGCTGTCATAGTGACGCACCGCTTCACGGACCGTTTCGGCGAGGGAGGCATACCGGCGGACAAATCGAGGATGAAATTCCTCCGTAAGGCCGAGCATATCGTGCATCACGAGGACCTGACCGTCACAATGCGGTCCGGCACCGATCCCGATGGTGGAGACCGTCAAAGAGTCGGTAATTTGTTTTGCGAGCGTCGATGGAATTTTTTCCAGGACCAGGGCAAACACGCCAGCCTGTTCCAGGGCCTTGGCGTCGCTTTTTAATTTCGATGCCTCTTCTTTCGTAATTCCACGTGTCCGGTAACTGCCGAATTGATGAATCGACTGCGGAGTGAGGCCGAGATGCCCCATGACCGGAATCCCGGCCTCACTCATCCGGCGAACATGATCGGCAACTCGTTCTCCGCCTTCTATTTTCACGCCGCCGGCTCCGGTCTCCTTCATGATCCTTCCCGCATTTCGGAAGCCTTCTTCGACCGAGACCTGAAAACTCATAAAAGGCATGTCGCAAATGACCATGGCGTGTTCCTGTGCCCCTCGGACGACCAGCCGAGCGTGGTAAATCATTTCGTCGATCGTAACCGGTATCGTCGTTTCATTTCCCTGAATGACATTCGAAAGGGAATCGCCGACAAGGAGGACGTCAGCACCGGCCTGATCGAAGAGCCGCGCGAACGTGTAATCATAGGCCGTGATCATGGCGATCTTTTCGCCACGCATTTTCATATCGCGGACGGTGCGCGTCGTTACACGCCGCGTTTCCGTGGGTGGTTCGGAGATGTGCGTTGCGGAAACGCCGTTTCCCGTGGGGTTGTGTAACTCGACACGGGAGCGTTTGGCGGGAACACTGGAAACTGTTTTCATAGCATTATTAAAAACAATCGAAGTTCCAAAATCAGCACAGTCTTTTTAGGCGACCCCGGCCGATTCGGTACCCTGCGATTTCCGAAATGCTTCGAGACGGACCCGGATACCGTCGTGAAAGGTCCGATAGACCTGATGAGTCACAATGAGGCCGAACCACATGCTGACCAGTACTTTTGCGATTTTTACTCGATCGAGTGCCTGAGAGCTCGAATGTATGATGCCCCGGGGATCCGTAAGGACGTCCCAGCTATTATATCTCGCCACGCGTCCAAGATACACTCCGATTGCTGCGAGGAGTGGAATGCCGATCAGTGCCGTCCAGTACCAGTTCGCTCCGAAGCGCTTTCGAATTGCATAGAGGAGCCGGTCCGCCGTAAAGCTATAACAGGTCAGTCCGAATAGGACGAAGACGGCATAGATTGGGAACTCCGTTCCCAATAATTTCCAAAGCGAAGCATCGCTCACCCGCACCGTCTCTAAAAAATGGACAAGGTCGGTCGCGACGTAGGGAGCGTTGGGAAGGAAAAGAAGGATCAATACCAATTCGAACCCGAACGTAATGTTGCGGACGCCATGCCGAGGCTGATCTTCGCGTTTAAAAAAAATGAGAGTAAGGAACACCGGAATAATCGCGAGTACCGCGTTCCATACCATCCACCAGAAGGTCCCCAGTTTCACGAATTGATCGTGAAATATTTCAATGCCCGATTCCAGCAGAACGTGATGCATCAGCGTCGATAGGGCGTATGAAGGTAATTTGTCGCGTCGGCATGATCGCGATTATGATCGGGGAGGTTCAACACGCGCTGGTACAGGAGAACGGCGTTCTTGCGGTCGCCGCGCACGTCGTAGGCTTCGCCCATATAGAGTTCCGCGTCGGTCACCCACCAGTCCTGCTGGCCGCTCATATTGATTTTGCGGCTAAGGAGATCGCTATTATAAAGATAATAAAGTGCAGTGTCCATATTACCGCCGTACTTTTTGAGTTGTGCAACGCCAATAAAGAACATGGCTTCGCGTGCCTGGCGAATCGTGTAGGCATCGCGCCTCGCTCGAGCCCGGTCCAGCATGACACGATAGAGGGAATCGTACTGGGCAACATTATTCTCGGTATAAGCGGCAAACCCGAGATAATGAAGGAATTGCACATTATTCGGGTAATGGCTGGCGAGATCCTGAGCGAGTTGGTAGGCGCGGATATAATTCTTTTCGAGCGCGTAGTAAATGTGCATCAATTCGAATTTCGCCTCGACTTTCGTGTACGATGCATTTTGTGCCGCCATCTCCAGCATTTGAAGACCGACGGCTTTATTGCCGGTGGCGAACATCGTTCTCAGGATCGGCGCCAGCGTTGGATTTTGTTCTTCTTCCGACTCGACATAATAATTATAAACGCCGCGCCCGAAGAGGATATCGGAATTATCCGGAATGATATCTTCTAATTCGTCAAGATAACGTACGCCTTTTTTAGCGTCCCCTAAAATCAGTTGTATGATGTCCATGGCATCGCCCGGCCCGACGCGATACTCGTAAATCCGAGCTCGCATTCCGATTGCACCGCCTTTATAAAAAAGCCCAGCGATGTCCTTCGGGTTTTTTTCCAGAAGAGAGTCCGACCGGTCGATCGATTTTTGCAGCCACGCTTTGTATTCGGCATCGTAGGTCGTATTATCGGGATTCGTGACCGCTCGCCAGAACATCGTTGTAGCGCGATAAAAATATCCGGCGGGATGGCTCGGCTCTTCGGCGATGATCGAATCGAAGATGCTATCGGCCGCGGCGAACTGCATGTTATAAACCCGTTCTAAACCCCGATGGACCTGACCGTCCATTTTTCCGCCCTGGAGGATCCACTGGCACTCTGCCTTACGAGGGATGGCGCATGCGATCAGTGCGCCGAATAAACAGCGTAAAAACACGAGCGTCCAGCTTTTACAAACAGAGTTCGTCATCGACTTTGTATTCGCAATAGCACGAATTTGTTTCGAGCGTACAAAACATCGGGCCGCCTGCGGATCGAAAAATCCGGCAGGCGGCCCGCCGCGCTCAGCACGCGGATAAAAACGAATACTTTATTTCGCGCCGAGGATGGCGTCCTTCGCTTGTTTGCCAACCCGGAAACGAACCACTTTGCGCGCCGGGATCTTGATCGCTTCGCCGGTCTGCGGGTTGCGGCCCATACGCGCTTTGCGATCCGACATCACGAGCTTGCCGAGGCCCGGAATCGTAAAGCCCTTTTTCGCTTCCTTGTATGCCAGCGAGTTCAGGGTATCGAGAACGCCGCTGATCTGGCGCTTCGTAAGGTCATTTTTCGTCGCGAGGTGTTCCACGATCGCGGCTTTGGTCATCTGCTTTGCGGTTGCTTTCGCCATAATTGAATTCTAAGAAAATAGGTTAAAAAACGTGGTTCAGAACAGTTGATGATCGTTCATCGGATGATCGTTCATCGTCCCGACGGTTTTGCGTTTGCTCATTCTGCAGCCACACTCATTTCCCATGAGAGCACGTGACGCTTCGAGAGCGCTCCACTCTCGAACGAGCATTCACCCCGGCAAGGCCGGTGTGGCTCGCAAGACCGTCCTACGAATTTACGACATTTTTTTGCGCTCGCAAGAAAAAGGACTTCGCGAGAGCCTTTATTTATAAGGCTTTGGAATATACTACGAGTTCCGTTCGTACTAATAAAAAGGTAAATGTTTGCTGCCGTCCCTCGTAATGCCGGGCTGAAAACTCGCTTTCATATCGATCGCGCCGATCGAGTTTATAAAGGTTCCATCCGCCTGGATGTGAATGAACACGCGCGCCCATTGATGCCCGAGCCCGGGTTGCTGATCGTCATTCATCATCAAATATACAATGACACCGCCGCTATCGCCGGTACTGGCCGGCAAGGTGATACTGGGGGAACTGAATTGTGAAGGATCGTTTAAGGGCCCGGTATAAAATACGGAATCGAGACCGTGTGGCGCGGGATCGATCCGGTTTAGGAACCCGACGCCATCGGGTCCCGGCGCCCACAGGGTGACCGTGCTGCCCGAGATCGAGACCGCCAGTTGTCCTTTATGATCGCGGCTGCTATCGACGGCAACATTGAATTGATTGTTTAAGGAACCGAAATAAACGGTGTCGTTCGCATAGACGCGCAGGAATCCCAAGTTGAATCCGGTATCGTTTCCGTTCGGTGGAACGGCTTCGGCTCCGGACCATACAATGGCATTGGTATCGGTTCCGTAAATAAAGGTCGAGTCGTTGCGCTCCGATTTTACCCAATAACGATACGGGTATTCCGTCGCATTCGACTGCTGGGTTCCGTTCGCGACCGGCCCGGGAGGAGCGGAAGCGTTTGTAATGATCGAGGCGCTGATCGTATCGGGTCTGGAAACAAATCCAATCACATGTCCGGAATCCTGGCTGTTGGTCGTATCTCGATAATAGATCACGTATCGGAAAAATCCAGCATTCGTATCGTCCGGAGAGCGGGGCCACGTGAGATTGATCGTGTTCGGCCCGACGGACGTTGCTTCTATCGAAGTCGGATTGCGGAGCGGCCGAGGGTCGTAAAATGAAGTCACAATAGCCGTATCGGTACTCAGTTGGACCGTATCGCTTGTTTTTTCACCCCAGACGAACACCGTATAAGTTCCAATCGTAAAAAGTCCTTTTGCTCCTGAGGTAAACAGATAGCTGGTATCCGGAATTCTGCCACCTACTCGGCCGACATGAGCGGAAGCGATCGAATCAAGATAAGTCACATTCCCTGAAGTATCCCTCGTTGACTCGACAACCTTGATGTAATATCCTTTAAAGTTAAGCTGTGTATCGGCAATGGAACGGTTCCAACGCACGAGCATCTGACCCGCCGCCGGAGAGGAGCCATTTAAATAATTTATGGCCTGAAAATAAACATTGGGCGGCGCGACCACCAACCTTGGCCGGACTTCAACGACAGGCTGGGTATCGGTAAGGCAGCCGGCCACCATTATCGTGGCCGAAAGGACCAGAAGACCGCCGAGCAGCCATTTCGAGAGAAGATTGCGGAGGAGCATTGCTTCGAATCAAAACGGATTTGAGGAAGCAATGTTCCGCCGCAATTCTAAACGGCGTTCCGTAAGGCGGGTAAAAAGATATCCCCGGTTTACGCTGCGACCAGCCGGCGAAATCCGCTGCGGCGGCGCACGGGCCGTGAGGAAGCGATGTCGCGAATACCGCGAACCGCCGTTATTACAAGCGGGGCTGCGACGACCGCCAGCTCGACGAGCCGGACCGTTGTATCGAACACCCGCTTTGCTTTCGGGTCCGTGACGTACTTATGAAACAGCTTATCCGTCAACGGGTCCTTAACAAAACTATGAATGAGTTGTAAGTTTATCATAACTAAATTCGATTTTCTTAATGCATCGTATGGTTGGGATTGCTGCATTAAGTGTACCAAATAAAAAAGCCCCTTTTGAAGAAAGGGGCTTCCGGACTCCGAAGTGGTATTCTGAATTATTATTTATTGAACCGAGAGCCTCGGTGCATGTCCGGAGGGATAGTAGTGATGTGCCGGTCGAGCCGCATACGGTTGATGAGCAACCGGCTGGTACGAAACGTCCACGGTGATGTAGCGGTCGGTCCCGCTGCCGGAATAAAGAAGACCGGTGGTCGGGTCGGGTTTGATATCGATTTTCGCCAGGTTCCCATCCTGAGTAACGACGGTGAGTACGCGATCGTTTTCCGGCGAATTGGGAATATCGTAGGAATTGTGTTGCGTACTTGCCGTGCTTAAGAAACTGCTGAAATCAGTCGCAGAGTAAAAACTGTCCAGTCCACCTGCAATATAGTTCTGATCGTTGGCGATATATGAATTTCTCCAGGTCTGGTCGAAGACCTGCGCGCCTTCGAAAGAAAGTCCGGAGGGAGTGGTAATGCCATTGTCGCGCTGTGCGTCGTCCAAAAGGAAATCGACTTCGCCCTGCGCATTTGGATTCGTATTCAAATTCATGCTGACGGTACGAGCCTGCCCATTAGGGCCATTCAGTTGGAGCCCACTGGATCCCGAGGAAGAAAATTCGAAGATTTGAACATCGTTGGTTCTGACCGCGGGCATCCAGCTAATGCTTGAAGAGCGGCCTCCCGTCGATGCAACCGTGATGGTTGAGACGACGCCTGGAGAGACCGTCAGGTCCGTCTGGGTTGCCGTCGATGTGGTAACCACATTGGAAGTCGAAGTTCCATTTGCAACAATAATCGTATCCGGTCCGGTATCGCCCGATCCGCGAGTCCATTTAATGCTGATCGTATTGGCGCTCTTCGAAAGTGCCATGACGTTCGAGGGAGTGCCGACGGTATTCGTCGTAGCGGTCTCTTGGGTGCAGCTTGCGAAGAAAAGTCCACCCATTGCTAAAAGGCAAAGTGAGGAAAGCGTAGTTCTAATTTTCATAGTGTTATTCGATTTGAGAAAAATTCGTGAGGATGAGGCATGAGCATTAAATTTCATGCCGCGTATTGATTCGAAAAGTGTATACAAATATACGAAAAAAGGCGCGTTTTTTCAAATTCACCCAAAAAAAAGAGCGGACCGGAGGTCCGCTCTAAAATCAATTTTTTTCTCAGATTTAACGCTTTGCGGTTGTTTTGTTCGCCGCGGAGCCGGTCGAAGTCGAACCGGTCGTAGATTTCAGCATATTATTGCGTTCGGCTTCCTTCTTGAAGGCACCCATGTATTCGACGAGGGAAGCGATCTCTTCGTCGGAGAGCGGACCCTTATTGCGAATATGGAATGCCGGCATCGCAGAATTCGGAATACCATCGGCAATAATGTGCTCCCACTGCTTTGGTGTATGCTTCAACATGGCCTCGCTGGCGAGTTCCGGACCGGGTTTATCATCGGCCTTGGAACCGTGGCAGATCGCGCAATCGGCCTCAAAAAGCCGGGCGCCGAGTTCGCCTTTGCCTTTATCGACATGGCACTTGGCGCAATCGCCCTGGAAGATACCGTCCAAATGCATCATCGTCTTATGCGCGAGCTTGGACTTCACGACACGGCCCTGAATCCGGACCATTGCATCGGCATTTTCCTTTGAATTCGAAGTGATGGTCACACTTTTCTGGATTGGTCCTTCGGGCTTGTTATTCGCGTCGAAGGTCACCTTGAGCCGGCTCGTGGCTCCCGGAGGAATCTTGTTTTCTTTGGCGTCCAGCACCGCTGCCGTGCATCCGCAGGAAGGCCGCGTGCTCGTAATGACGAGCGTATCCGTGCCTACGTTGCTGATGAGGAAGATATGCTCGGCTTTCGTGCCTTGCTCGATATCATGGAAATCGTAGCTATCTTCGGCGATCTTGATCTGAGCGCCTTTTTTTGTGGTATCGACGGGCACCGGACTTGCGGCGTGAAGGCCGCCCGCCTGAGGCGACGGCAACAGTCCATAGGCCACGAACGCGGCGAAGAGAAGCGCGGGAAGTGCGTAGAGAATACGAGATTTCATAGTCCTGAAAGCGTGAAATAACGACCGTGCACGGGCTCGGACCCTCCCAGCCCATGTTCCTGAAAAAATCGATAGATAAAGTACCGATTTTCGACAGAATGGGTTCCGATTTCAAAAAATAACCGAGATGAATGTAATAAGTGCCGGATTTCCTGATTTCTCCACAAGCTGCGATCTGTGCAGAGCTTGGCCGTTCGGGGCAAAATCTTCACTTCTTTTTCTGATCTCTTCCTCCAGAGGGCTCTCCCTGGGCGGCTTCCGTTCCGAAGGCCGTCGGTTCGCCTTTGAGGGCCCACTCGATCGCAACCCCGATGAGCGCGCCCAAAAAAGGACCGGCGATATAGATCCACGTCGTAGAAAAATCGCCGCGAAGGATATCCGGGGCGAGCGAACGGATCGGGTTCATCGATGCGCCCGTGGCGGGAGCAGACCACATGCCTGCGAGCGCAATATATCCGCCAACGGCGATCGCCCCGTTGGTACCGATATTCCGCGCCCCGGAAGCGGTTCCCAATATTGTGCTGACCAACCCCATCGTGAGCGCGGCTTCGAGCAGGAAAGCGGCCATCGGAGTAAGTTCGGGCGAGGGAACGGTCCCGCCATGGTTTGCGATCTCGCCAAAGATCAGCCTCAGGAAATAGACCGCAAAGATTCCTCCTACGAATTGCGCAGCGATATATCCCGGGACCCGTTTCCATGGAAAGTTCCTTCGGAGCGAGAAGGCGAACGTCACCGCCGGATTCAAATGAGCCCCGCCGACCGCCCCCATGAAATAGATCGCGGCCATGACCATAATTCCCGGTGCAATGACGGCCATGGCGGTCGTCACTTCGTCCGGTTTCCAATAATGGACCGCTGCCCCGCCGGCACCGGCGAGCACAAGGAAGAATGTTCCCAACAGTTCCGAGAACAGCCGCCGGGCCTCGAGCTTCGTATCTAAGAATTGTTCGAGCGTGGCCGCATCTTCTTCATGCCTGTGCGTTTTCATTGCCAATGCAGGATTCCAATTCGCATGCCGCTTGAGCTCGGAGACAAATGGTTTGGCATGACCGGCGTTTGACAGCGCAGGATATGAGTTAAGGAAGGCGCATGGTCTTGCGCCAAGATCACTTGTGGAGATGAGGGGAGTCGAACCCCTGTCCGAAAAACACCACCGATGGGTACTACGCGCGTAGTTTCCTGATTGATCAGATCGCCTCGAGCCTTAGCAGGAAACGGCCGGCTCGTGGCGAACGCCCATCCTTACACCGGCGCGCAAGCGATGAGCATTCATGCGCACGGAGATTTAGCTGGCAGCGTCCGAAAACGCTACCGGTTACACCGCTTCCAGTCCCGCTAAGTCCAAAGTCCCGGAGCGATGGGCGCCCTCCGGCAAAAAAGCCGGATAGCAGCTACAACCTTAGAGTGATCTAAAGGAGCTTAGGCAGCCATTGCGTAGCTGTAAGAGTTCGCAATTATGGTTTACCGCGAGTTTATATCAGACGATCGCTCGTCTGCAGATGTTCGTGGTCCCACCTGGCGCGCACCAGGCACGATCGCTCGTGCCGTACATCGACTGAAGTATTCCCCGTCGAAGCCAATGCATCCCCAGAAGAATTTTTGAACGATACCGTACGATTTATTTATGTAAATCTCCCGACCGTTCGCAATTCTAAAAAATCTAAACGAAATATCGGCGTCACTGTTCCATGTGAAGAAATTCACATGTGAAGAAATTCATCGCCCGTTTTGAAACGCACGTTCGACCTCGTTTTCCTCGTCCTGGGCATCGGCATGATCGGGCTGTTTACGACACGCTACTGCATGCCCTTTCGGCTCGATGACGTCCTGCTGATGCAGTGGGCGAATGCTCATTCCGTGTGGGACGCGTTCGATCCGATAAAAGGGCAGATGATCAACAGTTTTCGTCCCGTTTTTTCGCTGACGGCCTATCTGCTCACGCACCTTGCCGGATGGTCCCATCCTTTTTGGTGGCATCTGACGCTCGACGTTTCGCTCGTTGCCGCGATCGCTTTTACCGGCCTTACGGCTCGATACCTCGCCGGCCGCTGGTACGCACTGGAGATCTCCGTCCTGCTTTACTTCATCGCCTTTCTGCCCATCCTCAATATCTTCTTCTGGTATAGCGACCTTACGTTCGGGCTTGAGCTTGCATTTACGGCTTCTGCATGGTATTTCGGGCTTCGGGGGCTCTACGAAGCGCGACTCCGTTTTTGGGCGGTCGCCATCGCGCTCGGAACGCTTGCCGTGCTTTCGAAGGAGCCGGCATTCGTCCTGGTCCATGCGGTACTGCTCGGTTCGTTCCTTTTGGAACGAAATCGTATCGCCGCAGTATGGAACGAAAAAGCGCGCTCGAAAAAAGGCATGGCCATCGCTCTTTATCTGATCCTTCTGGCGCTGACCGGTTGGGTCGCGTTCGTCTCGCCGACAAAAGCGAATCGATTTTTCTCGTTCTCATCGCCGGACCTTTCGTATTTTATTCGGGACCGGATCGAATATTATTCAACGGCCTATTTCTCCATCACCGCTCGCATGGTCCTATGCTTTCCGATCGTGTACAGTCTTTTACAGCGGTTTGTAAAGAAGAGCGGGTTTCGAATGGAGCTTGCTTCGAGGGAAGTCCTTGCATGGAGTTTCATGAGTGTGATCGCGCTGGTCTTCGCACTCGTGTTGTTTCAGAACGTCGCCGTTGGGGTTCCACTCCTCGTCTTTATTTTCATTTTGAACGCAACGCTCGAAGGGCCGGAACGCCGCCGCGCTCGCGCATTGCTTCCATTTGTCGCGTGTGTCGCGGTTGCGATCGCCGCGCTTCTGGTCACCATTCAGTTGGTAAAGACCCAACTCACGGAAGCCGCATTGCTCACAACCGTGCTTTCTTCCTGGGCCTGGTGTCTGTGGATCGAGGATGCCGGCCGGGCCTTTGGGCCCTATCGTTTTAGTCCCCTGGTCCGCTGGACGTCGTTCGCGGTGGGAACGATCATCCTCGCGACGGTCTGCATCGGCGTTTTCCCTCGCATCCAGCGCGAGGAACGATTATTACGCGAGGTCCGCGATGTGCGGCAGAATGCGAACCGGGCTGTGGAATGGTCCGCACAGAACCTCCCGAAAAACTCTTTGCTGGCCGTGACCGATTACGGCCTCTATGGGTTCGATGGCCCGGGTGCACTCACCGCCAAAGACGATGAAACCAAGCTCGCGGAGCAATACACCTTTGCCGGCGGCTTCGTTTTCGATGCGCTCGGCGTCCTGGGCCGGAACGATTTTCGTCGCACCTTCCTCTCCGATTCCGTTGTTGTGCGCGAGGTCTTACGGGCCATGCGCGCCGCGCCGAACAGCTATCTTTTTCTGCAGTCGAAACTGGACTTCGACGAGTTTCATGGCGATCGTGCGCGCAAACCGCTGTTCGAGCCTTCGGACCACCTCGTTGCGCGATTCGACCGAGGTCCGTATCCGGCGGAAATCTGGAAACTTTCGCATTGAACCAACGTCCACGATTTCTGCTTAAACGTCCATCATTCTGCTTCATGGAGATATGCTAAGTTTCCTCTCGGTCGTCCTCTTTTTCCCGCTCGCGTTGTTCGGCCACCGTTCGGCCGGCGAGAAACCGCATCCCATCGTCCTTCCTAAAGTCGGGACCATGCTGGTCAATACGTATTACGTTACCGATTCCTCGGGAAAAGTTGTCATCCCGAAGGATGCCAACCCGGACATGCCGGACGATACGCTCATTGTTATTCGTTCCGGCTTTCGCACCTTAGGAAAATCGAATTGCATTGCCATCCTTGCGAAATCGCGGCCGGACACATCGATCATTTCCTATGCGAAGAACGGCGATCTTTTTTTACGGACGCTGGGGCACGATTCGGCCTGGACGAGGCTGCCGTTTGGCCTTCCCATTGGCAAGACGATCGTCGATTCGCTTCCGGCCGATAGCGGGACGGCATTTTTCAACGGCTTTTATATGCCTCATACTCGGACGTGGCAGGTCTTAGGGCATGATACTGCTTCGGTTGGCGGGAAGGTTTACGATTGCTTAAAGTTACAGATCGTCGATATTCGGAACTGGGAAGAGCAGGACTGGCTGCAGGGAACGCTTTATTGGTATTCGCCGGAACTTGGCTATTTCGTTCGTATGAATTTCGGTTGGGACGGCCCTTATTTCCTTAACCAGCACCTTAAAGTCTGGAATCCACCGGAAGAAAAAGCAAAAGCTGAAAAATGAAACGAGTAACGAGGACTTAGTTTTAAATCACTCGTTACCCGTTGTGTCATTGCGTTTTTTACCCATTGAAAATGCATATGGAAGTGCTCTTTAAAGAGACCATTCCTTCTTTTACGAAAGCATTTCAGCGATCGCTGTAAGCGGCGACCCGAAATCGGTGATCGCTGCGAAGATCGAAGAGATCCCGTTCGAAGCCGGTGCACTCAGGCTCTCGGTATCCGTTCGAGCGGAGACATTCGAAAAGAGCGCGGGTGCGATCGAAGCGGTGCCTTCGGACGCCGTGGCTACGGAAGCTCTGCCTACCGTATCGAGCGCAACGCCTTGCATAGAAGCGCCTTGCACCGAAGTCGTATCGGCATCGGCAACGACCGGTCCATCCGGATTCGAACCTAAGACCTTCATCGAGATCTGCGTAGTCCCGGAATTTGCGTAGCCGAGTTTTTGGGCAGCGGCATACGAAAGGTCCATGATGCGATTCGCAACATACGGTCCGCGGTCGGTCACCTGCACAATGGCCGATTTTCCGTTCCGCTCATTCGTGACCTTTACCCACGTTCCGAGCGGAAGCGAGCGGTGCGCAGCCGTCATCGCATACATATTATATGTGGTTCCCATTGCTGTTCTGCGGCCGTGGAATATGCCACCGTACCACGATGCAAGCCCCGTGGTCGCTTTGTTCATCGCCTCGATAAACGCCGGGTTCGCAGATTTCAGCGAATTATAGATGTTCAGCAGTCGGAATGAACCCGAGTGTGCCATGCGGCTGCCGGCCTTGCGCGCTTTGGCGAGCGCGAGGTTGACAGTCGAGCCGAGCGATAAAAATGTCCCGGCCGTAAACAACGCAACCGCCACTATTTTCCGAAGGCTTACTCCGGCCCGTTTCTTTGCGGCAAGCGTCCGTTCCATGGCGCGCTCGCTCATCTCCGAAGCGATCGTAGAAAAGCCATTTTTCAAGTTGTTCGTAATGGTGTTGTTAGTCATGCACCTTACTACGCGAGAAAACCGATCGAGGGTTCGTTACAGATGGGTCATTAGAAAGTGCTTTCCTGAAAACGGATCGGATCGAAAAATAAGCGGTTGACCCTGTGAAAACTAAACGAGAATTTTGTAGTTAAATCCTTTAGATGCGTGTGTTTTGTAATTAAATCCTTTAGATGCGTGTGTCAGACGATTGGATGAAGAAAGTGTCAGCCCTTTTGAATGAGGCGGAGGGTTCACTTGCTTCCGATCCCAGGAATGCCTTTGAGTTGTCGAAAAAAGCAATGGTCATAGGAAAACGTTGCCGGGAGCCTCGTTTGCTCGCTGCTTCGTGCGCCGTGGCCAGCAAGTCGCTCCTTGCGGTTGGCGAGTATCGGCGCCCTGTTCCTTACATCAAATCGGCGCTACATTATTATGAGTCGAACGGTGACCTCGATGCAACACTGGAACTACGACACAATTTAGCGTCCGCTAAGTTGTTCGGCGAACACGAAAAAGAAATTTTGGTTGAATTACACCGAGTTCTCGATGCTCGCCTGCACACGAAGAAAAAAGAGAAGTCGACTCGAAATCGCGTTTTTTATACTCCAAGGTCGTGGCAGGACCGAATCGCCGATCGAATTCCGAGTAATTCCGAGATCGAACACCAGCACGCTCTGCAGTTAATTTCCTTATATGGGACCATCGCGAGGGCGTACCGCTCTCTGGGCGAAAACCTAAAAGCTATCGATTATCTTCAAAAAGGTCTTACTCTTTCGGAAGAAATACAGGAACAGCCGATGCTTGCGCTCATGCGTACCAATTTAGGGAGTGTCTACACCGAGATTGGCAATTTCGCGCTTGCCCTGGAGCACCTGGAACAGGCCATGGAATTTTATCGCGCGGCGCGCCATGAACGCGGCGTTGCAGGAACACTCAATCAATTGGGGCTGCTGTTCCTGAAAAATGGGAAACGGAGGGAATCTATTCAGTATTTCCGACGCGCGACACGGACGTTCAAGAGTTTGGGAATGTCAGAATCGGTTGCGCGGTCTCTCGTCCTGCGAGCACGACATGAACGCTTGAACGGGTCTCTCGCACGTGCCAAACGATGGATCGATGAGGCTGCGAGCGATCTTCGACGGATAGAAAAAAGCCGGATGTATTATTCGGTCGAGTTCGAACGCGCACTTATCGAACATGCCCGGCATCCCAAACGAGCGACGCTCGGGAAGCTGTCGAAACTCCATCGCGAGGCTCGAAAAAGAAAATTAGAACTGCGGGTCGAGATCGCTCAGGAAGCCGCTCGGATCGCGTTGGAGCTTTCGCTTAAACCAGAGTCCGGGGAGTGGTTATTTCGTGTCCATTCCTATGAAGCGGAGCGTATGATCGAGGAGCGCAACAAAGCCGTCCTTGCATCGCGGATCGAACGAGCGCGTCAGAAGCTGGCCCGGGAACGTACCGAGCAAAAAACACGAGCCAAAAAAATGGAATCCGAGTTTAATGCGAAAATGCGCGAAGCGGAACTTCTGGCCCAGCAGCTCGCGAAGAAAGGATCGTTCCAGGCCTCGTTGTTAGAGCATCTGCAAAACATGAGAATCACCGGGCGGTATGCCACGGAAACCATCCAGGGTGTGGTGGAGTGGATCGAAACCGCACGGTTCCGCGATCAGTCGTATGAAGAACTCGAAGCGAATCTCGGCAATATTCACCGCGATTTTTTACGGACCATTACGGACCGCTCGCCCGATCTTACGGCGACCGAACGGCGAGTCTGCGTTTTGATTCGGTTAGGGATCGGAATTCCGGAGATCGCAAATATCCTCTTCGTTTCCGCCCGGACCATCGAGACGCATGCCCTTCGAATTCGGCGCAAGCTCCATATTCCACGATCGATCCGCCTTTCGAAGTTCCTGCACGCGATCTAACGTCGCGGAATGCCCGAGTACGTATTTTTATCAGTAGATCAGGGCCGAATTTTCTGGCCTGCAAATGGTTTGAAGGGTGTCGTTTCATTGGAAGTGTCATACCATACCGGAACAGGAGTCATCGTATGAGAATGGTGCGTACCCTTATTGCCATCCATGTTATCGTCCTCTTTGGCCTGCAGACGGCCCATTCGCAATGGGTGCATGCCGGCGGCCCGATGGGCGGCGGCAATGTCACCTCGGTGATCACAGCAGCGGGAAACATTCTTGCGGCGACTTCGAATGGCCTGCTTCGTTCGACCGACAATGGAGCCACGTGGGTTCCCGTAGGAACCGGCTTTTCATCGTATGACAATTTTAAATTAAGCACGATCGGCCCGGACCTTTTTGCGCAGTCCACCTATACCGATAGCTCGTATGAATCGACCGACGGAGGCCAGACGTGGTTCCCATCTTCGCTCGGTCCCGTGGGTGCGGTCGCCATGCTTGGAAACGATCTTTTTGTGGGCGGTTCGAACGGCGTCTCGATCTCAGCCGATGGCGGCCAGACGTGGAACCTTTCGAATGCGGGAATGACCCTGTTCGACCCGGTACTTTCGCAGGTCACGACCTCGCTCGGTGCGATCGGCTCGAGTGGAAATACGATCTTTATTTCCGGCGACGAAATGTATCGTTCCAACGATGGGGGCAATACGTGGACGCTCATCGATAGCGATGCCGTACTGCGCTATTTTTCGTGTCTGGCGTCCGGCGGCTCCACCCTGTTTGCCGGAAATTGTACGTCCGATGGCAGGGGACATATCTATTCCTCGCCCGATAACGGGACCAACTGGTTCCCGGCCGGAAGCGGGCTTATTGCATTCAACCTTACATCGCTTGCCGCGAACGGCTCGCAGGTGTTCGCAGGGAGTTGGAACGGCGTTTCCAGAAGTACCGATAATGGGGCGACCTGGACAAATATGAAGACCGGCACGCTCATCGATAGCGGTGTAAATTCCATCGCCACGCTTGGACCGAATGTCTTTGCCGGCGGATATGGCATCTTTCGTTCTACGAACAATGGAGTTTCATGGAAGTCGGTCAACGTAGGTCTTATCGATACGCTCGTCGGTCCGATGGTCGCGGTTGGAAACGCGATCTTTGCAGGCGCGTGGAGTACTTCGAACGGATATTATACCGAAGGAGGTATTTATCGATCGACGAATAACGGATCGAGTTGGGTGAAAGTCTATTCCGGTGGTCCGGCAGAGCAATTTGCCGTTTCCGGAAATACTATTTATGCCACGATCTATCCCAGCGATGCGGTCGTATCGACCGACAATGGCGCGACATGGAATTCGATCGCATCGCAATTCAGTGAATATTCAGTCCCGAATCTGGTGGCGGCCGCCGGGTCCAACGTCTTTCTCGGAAGTTCCGGAGCCTCGACAGGATATGGTTCGACGCCGTACTCCTTATATCGGTCGAACGATCGCGGGGCCTCCTGGTACGACCTGGTTAACCGCTCGAATTACGGTTCTATTTCCGCGTTGGCCACGATGGGAACCGACGTGTTTGCCGGAACTATAAATTCCGCTCCCGCACCGGGCGGCGTGTTCCGATCGACGGACGGGGGAGCGACGTGGGTGGAGTCGAACGCCGGTCTCGCGGATACGGACATTCGAGCGTTTGGAACTTCTGGATCGACACTCTTTGCGGTGACGCAAACCGCCGGACTGTTTCGTTCTATCGATCGTGGCTCGACGTGGACGCCGGCGAACAACGGCTTGAGCGATAGCAATGTCACGGCGATTATTACGATCGGAACCGATATTTTCGCGGTTGCCGACAGCACGATATTCCGTTCGGCCGACCAGGGGGTCGATTGGACAGCGCTCTCCGGCGGCCCTTCGCATCAACTCATCACCGGGCTTACGGCAAGCGGTTCAAGCCTCTTTGCAAGTACAAACGCCGGCCTTTACCGTTCGGACGATCTTGGAGCATCGTGGAACGCGCTCGGGATTATAAGCCCATACCTGCTTTCTCTTGCCTCCGTTGGCAATGAGCTTTACGCCGGCGGCGCCTCCGACGGAACCAGTAGCGGCGGCCTCTTCCGTTCGAACGACGAAGGGATTACCTGGACCGAAGCCGATAGCGGCATCCCACCCGGTTCCAGCGTCGCGACGATCTGCGCCATGGGGAACGTGCTCTTCGCAGGCGGTTCCCAGCAACAACAGTATTACGATGCCCCTTCGTCGGGAATCTATCGCTCGTTCGATCAGGGCAACACCTGGGCGACCGTGCCGGTCGGAGCCGGGATCGATTCCGGCGGAATTCTCGGCAGCGGAACGCCGGTGACGTTTATCGCCAGCGGAGGCGTGCTGTATGCATCGCTCGGATATTTCGATGGGTGCAGCGGGACGTATATCGATGGTTCCCTCGTTCGATCTACCGATAGCGGCATGACGTGGACCTCTGCGGCGCTCGGACTCGGCGGCAATGGGTATGGCCCGGCTAACAGCGTGAACACGCTGGCGGCCAATGGCTCCGATCTCTTTGCCGTCTGGGGTAACGAATACGACGACGGCGGCTTGTTCCAGTCGGAGGATTCCGGTTCGGATTGGTATCGCGTGAATTCCGACCTTTATCCGAACTCCTTCGGCTTTATTGGAAAAGTAACTTTTGTCGGAGGATATTTTGGCGTGTATCGCTCCGTCGATAGCAGCGTTACATGGCAGCAGGTTAATTTTGGTTTACAGGATACGGCAGTCTCCTCGATGGCCACGGACGGAAACCGCTTGTTTGTGGCAACTCCGAGTGGAGTCTTTTTCTCGAACGATCTTGCCACCCGATGGAAGAATATGAGCGATGGTCTTCCTTCTAACGCCGAGATCAGTACCTTGCTTGTCACGGGAAATTTCTTATATGCCGGAACGGCGAATTCGGGAGTGTGGCGTCGACCCCTTTCCGATTTTCCACCGGTCGCTGCCCCGGCCGCCGTTTCCGATAATACCGGCAGAGAATTCGCCGCGAGTTACCCCAATCCCTTCTCGGGGTCAACGAGCATTCTGGTGCATGCTCCCGTTGCCGGATGGGCTACCATTTCCATTGTAAATTCGCTGGGCGCTACGATCGAGACCGTATTTGCCGGTCCTCTTGCGCCAGGAGATCATTCCGTGGTATGGAATGCTCGGGGGATCGCCCCGGGATCCTACGAATGCGTCGTTCGTATGGGCGGCGGCATGGAAACAATCCCATTAGTACTCGAATAACGGTTTAGCATTCGGCTTGCATATTCCGATAACCCCCGGGCGCATTTTTCGAATGGCTCGCGGGTTATATTAAATATGCTTCGTTTTCCTCTCATCGCATTTTTTGCGGCGGTCCTGCTCGCATCCTGCTGCGAGCCGGCGCATAAGGACTCCGCGCCGTACGTCGTCAATTCGGATTTTCAGGAAACGGCGGGGCGCGATGTTTCCCTTGCCAATCAGCCGGCTACCGGCGTGCCCGACTCTGCTTACTATCCCATCTATACGTTCGGAATCCAAAATACGGGTATGCAGGACGACGACTTTACGCTTCAACTCCGGTATTTCACTGCCAACGGCACCGGCGGTTTCGACATCACTCGCCATGTTCCGGCCGGACAGGTCGTTCTTTTCCGGACCCCAACAGCCACGCCCGATTCCATTACCGCCAATGAACGGTTTGCCTATTCCGTCCCCGACACAAACCCGAACCTCGACGAGATCTATGAATTCCTTTCGTTCCAATCGGCAGATTCTGCCGAGATTCACACGATACGGCCGCAGATCTCTATCGTCTATGGCGCGATCGATAACGGTCCCGAAGGCTGCAATACGCCCGCGAGCGCGCAGGCTGTCAATATCGACAGCCTGCCGGTGCGGTAACGTTTCGTTTGGAACCTTGAACCGGGAACCTGGAGCCGGTAACGTAGAACCGGTAACGTAGAACCGGTAACTTAGAACCGGAAGTGCGCAAACGCTTTGTTGGCCTCGGCCATGCGGTGCGTATCGTCGCGTTTTTTGACGGTCGCTCCTTCGCCATTGCTTGCTGCGAGCAACTCGCCGGCTAAGCGCTGCGCCATCGACTTTTCCCCGCGGGCGCGACTATAGGTAATCAGCCAGCGGATCGCGAGCGCCGTTCGGCGTTCCGGACGGACTTCGGTGGGGACCTGGTACGTCGCACCGCCGACGCGACGGGAGCGGACTTCGATGAGCGGGGACGCATTCGTCATCGCTTTCTTGAATACTTCGAGGCCGGGCTGGCCGCTCTTTTCCTGAGCCGTATCGAGCGCATCGTACATGATCCGCTGCGCGATCGACTTTTTGCCGTCGAGCATCAGGGAATTAATAAATTGCGAGACGAGCACGTCTCCATATTTCGCGTCCGGAGTCTTCTGACGCCGTTCGGCTGTATGTTTTCTCATGGTTGTCTAATGTGTTCGTTTTTGTAAGAGTCGATCGAATGCTAAGAATAATCTTCGCTTATCGTCAACCACCCCTCTGCATTGCTGCAGAGATCCTTGTTTTTGCCCGTACTTCCGTACGTAGCATGTAAAAATTTATTTCGGCTTTTTCGCGCCGTAGCGGGAGCGGCCCTGCTTGCGGTTCTGGACGCCCTGCGTATCGAGCGTACCGCGAATGATATGGTAGCGGACGCCGGGAAGGTCCTTGACGCGGCCGCCGCGGATCATGACGATCGAGTGCTCCTGAAGGTTATGTCCCTCGCCTGGAATATAGGCGGTGACTTCCATGCCGCTCGTCAGCTTCACGCGGGCGACTTTGCGTAGTGCGGAATTCGGCTTTTTCGGGGTCGTGGTGTAAACGCGGGTACAGACACCGCGGCGCTGCGGGCTGTTCTTTAGCGCGGGGGATTTCGACTTCCAGGTCATCTCCTCGCGCCCTAATCGTACTAACTGATTGATCGTCGGCATGAATGATTATGTGTGGCTAATAAAAATTACGTGTTTTCCGGTCCTGCCCGAATCGGAGCGGCGCTGTTAACCCAGTACTTCGAAATTCAGTTCAGAAATAGTGATTTTAAGCGGATGGTTGGCAAGAATAAACCTCGCGGCTGCGAAGACGGCGCTCAAAATCGCGAATCCATAAATGCAAAGCTTGCCAACAAACTCTTCCGCTCTACCATCGGGACCCTTCTACGCCCAGGTTTTTGCCGTTTTTGGAACAGAATTCTGCAATACGCCTGTTGAAACCGTATTCAGGGCCTCTCGTACCTTCTTTCGACCTGAATATTCACAGCCATTCCACTTCTGCTCCATTTCACTAACCAAATCGTAACCTATCGACTCATTGTGACAACGTGAGCCGTGCCGGAATGCAATTCGGCGTAACCGATTGCTTCCGGTGGGGCGAAAGCTACATATCGTTCGGGCCGGGATGTCCGAAAACGGATATTCATCGGTATTTTGGGGGCAGGCCGTTTTAACTTGGGCTGTCCCACTTTTGCTTCGTCTGGTTTTTTGGCTGGTTACAGGTTGGTGAAATTTTTTTCGAGATTTCCATCGGAAGTGAACCGCGAGTGGCAAACGGGGCGGTGGCACCATGCGGTGCGAATACGCCATGCGAAGCCAATGGGCTATCATAAGCCGATGCGTCATGCGGCGCTCGTGCTGCTCGTGCTCGGGGCCATGGTATCGCTCGATTGCCGCAAGCCGAAACAGATCGAAAAAAATCCGTCCAATCCCTCGCAGGTCGATACGGGTGCGGCACAGGACACCTCGAAGAGCTTTCTTTCCCAGCAGTACGATTCGCTCTCTCATAAGTTCACGAGCCTCTTCAGCCAGTTTCTTCCCCGCGGTAAGGATACGACAAAAGGTTATCCCGTTCTGACCACGCCCCCGCCCGAGGTCACGCCGCCCATCGCCGGCGGAGAAGTTCCGGGAGAGCCCGGATTCCTGAAGACGCCCATCAAGCGCGAAGTCCAGTTCGATTCGAGCGGCAATGTCACCCAGCGCGACGTCTTTCTCGGGACCGATATTCGCACGCCCGTGACGACGCCCTTCGACGAATATCTTCACTCGCAGGAAGACCAGAGGGTTCGGGACGCCTTCGAGGCGTCCGTGCATAAGGAGATCGATACCGGCAAAGTCATCGATCAGCAAACCGGGATTCTGGGCGATTACAATACGATTTCGATCCCGATCCCTCCGAGTATTGTGCCGACGATCTTCGGCCGGCCTTCGATCAATCTTCGGGTCAATGGGGACGTCGCCATCCACCTGGCCTATCGCGACCAGCAGACCTATGCCACCGCCGGTGCAAACTTTTTCGGTTCCGAAACCGGGCTCAATTTCAAGCAGGAGATCAATGTCTCGACGAACGGCACGATCGGCGATAAACTCAAGATCGGGGCCGACTGGGGTTCCGATCGCATGTTCCAGTACGATAACCTGCTCAAGTTCAATTACAAAGGGTTCCCCGACGAGATCCTGCAGGAGTTCGACGCCGGCAACGTCACGTTCACGACGCCTTCGCAGTATATTGGGCTTCAGCAGGACCTGTTCGGGCTGAAGGCCGTCACGCGGTTCGGTCCGGTCTATATTACGACCGTCGCCGCACAGAAAAAAGGCGAACGCCAAACGAAGAGCTACGGCGGTGCGTCCACCACCGAGCATGTATTCAAACCATGGGACTACCGGCGCAACCGCTTCTGGCTCGATACCAGCTTTATTAAATTTTACGAACCCTATTATGCGACGATCCCGCCGAACACGACGATCGTTAGCGGTTCCGGACAGGAATATATCGGCGATAAAAAGACTGTGCAGGTCTGGGTGCAGAGTACGAATTTGACAGATCCGAGCATACGATATGGCGTCGCTTATTATTCTCTGCCAGCCATTGGGTTGAATGGCCTCTATAACGAAAGTTATCGCCTGGCACAACAGCCCGGAGCCGTTACCGGGAATTGGATCAGGCTGGACACAAACCGGTATACGGTGGACGAATATACCGGAGTCCTGGTCCTCAATCAGGAGCCGGACGATAATCTTGCAATGGCAGTAAGCTATCAGACCTATAGAAATGGCGCCGTGGCAAGTCAATACGGGGAAGGAACATCGAGCGATACGATCGTCTTAAAGCTGCTGAAGCCAATGGCGACGTTCAAGAACCCGAGTTCTCCGGAATGGAAGAATATCGTTAAAAGCACCTATTATATTGGCGGAATAAACTTCGATGCTGCGACTTTTTCGACTCGCATTATCGTCACCGCGCCCGGCGGCCACCAGCACGAATATCTTCCCACCGCCAAAGGGGGCGAACCGCTGAAAACGATCTCCATCATGGGACTCGACCGGTATAATAATACCTCTCCCTCTTCGAAATCGCCGGACGGCCTCATCGATTTTGGTTCACAATTTACCAACGGCGATTTTATCGTCGATCCAAAGACGGGAACCCTTATTTTTCCGTATCTCGAACCGTTCGGAAGCGTGATCGCGAATTTCAATAAGCAGCAACAAAAGAAAGACCCCACCTACAAGCCGGACTCGAGTTTTTATCTCCCTGAAATTTATACGACCGAACAGGAGACGCTCCGCCTTACCGAGACCAGTCTTACTTCGATCAATGTCAAGTTCACGGGCGGGGTTTCTGCGACGCTGAACCTGGGGGCGTTCAATCTGGTCGAGGGGAGCGTACGCGTCACGATCGGCGCGACCCAACTGGTGGAAGGGACCGATTTCCGCGTCGATTATAATTCGGGAACGGTGACCATCCTGAATACGGACCTGCTGAATACCGGGCAGATCAACGTCGAGTACGACGTCCACGATATTTTCACGAACGCGACAAAAAATATTCTCGCGATGCGCGCCGAAGTCCCGCTCTTCGACGACGAAGGCAATAACAAAGGCGCCATTGGAACGACGTTTATGAATTATTCGATGTCGCTTCCAACACTCAAGACGCGGCAGGGCGAAGAGCCGCTCTCGAACTGGGTGATCGGCATGGACGGCGGTTATAAATTCGATGCCCCGTTCCTGACGGACGCGTTGAACGCCCTTCCCATCTTCAACCTGAAAGACAAGTCGGAGCTCGATGCGAAGATCGACGCTGCTATTTCGCTCCCAAACCCGAATACTGAAAAATCGCCGATGGCGGTCGATAATGGCGCTTCGATCGCTTATTTAGACGATTTCGAAGGCGGGCTGAACGAGTTCCCACTGTACCTGAACTATGGCCGCTGGGTCCCGGCGTCGCAGCCGGCCGATAGCGTTTTCCTTGCGACCGTCCCTTCGGGTACCGCGCCCGACAGCGAATACTGGAACAATCCGATCAACCAGTTGAAAGGAAAAACGCGGTGGGGTCCGCCCACGGCGGTGAACGGCGGGCAATTGGTTCCGCAGACGAACATCACGAACCAGCAGACCGCGCAGGCCGGACAACCGGCGACGACGATGAATTACCTGTTCGACCCGACGAAGCCGGGTATTTACAATCCGACGCCGAACGCGGCGGCCCTCGGTTCCCCGCAGATCTGGGGCGGGATGATGCAGTATGCGCCGGGCCTCAATGTCGCCGCCACCAATACGGACGCGATCCAGCTCTGGGTCAAGATCGACGACCTGGATGCCTCGGACGTACCGAACGCGAAATTGAAACTCGACATCGGGCAAATCTCGGAAGATATTATTCCCGACAAGCGGCTCGAGAACGAGGACCGGAACGCCAACGGTCGTTACGATCCCGGGGAGGACGTCGGGCTCGATGGCCTGACCGATGCCCAGGAACAACAAATGTGGCCCGGCGCCTGGAATAAGGACGACCCGAGCAACGACAACTATACCGGCACGTTCAATGGCTCGGTAACCGTTCCCAGCGACCAGCCGTGGGATAATCCCGACGGGACCAGCGAAAACGGACAGGAGGGGAACGAAAACGATGCCTTTTCCGGACTCAAGCCCGATAACGAGGACTTGAACAGCAACGGCGCGGTCGATCTCACGAACGGATACTACGAGTACGAAATCCCGCTCAGCGCCGATCCCGCGAGGAACCCGTTCATCATCGGCCATGGCAACCAGGACCCCACCTGGTTCCAGATGCGCATTCCGCTCGCCGATTATAAGCGGATCGTCGGCACGCAGGACAGCACTTTCAGCAACATCAATTATTATCGGATCTGGACGAACGGCTATTCTCATCCGGTCCAGGTGGAGCTCTTTGCCGTGATGCTGGTCGGCAGCCAGTGGACCCGCGGGACCGTCGGCCTCAATTCGCTCAATCCGATTTCGGATACGTCCCTGAAGATCGATTATGTCGACCTCTATAATAACAGCGGGTTCCCAACGTTTTATTATCCTCCGCCCGGTGCGCAGACCACGCTCCAGCCTTCGGCGACGACCTATATTCCGGGCGACGAGCAGTCGCTCAGGATGCACCTGGTCTGTATCAATGATACGGGCCGCCGCGAAGCGCAACGCCTGTTTCCATCCCCGAACGACCTTTTCAATTACCAGTCGATGGCGATCTGGGTCCATGGCGACAGTGCAACGATCCCGAATAATGCTCCGCTCAATACCGTGGCGGATACGAACGGCCGGGTCTGGGTCTATTGGCGGTTCGGTTCCGACCAATACGATTACTACGAATACCGCCGGCCCCTTATCGGGGGATGGCAGAACCTGCACGTCGATTTTAACGAACTGACCAATTTAAAAGTAAAACGAAAGGCGGACTCGAGCGAGATCACCGAGCAAGACCCCAGCGTCCCCTTTGCGTATTACACCGTGGTCGGCAGCCCGACGCTCACCGACGCGCCGTATTTCGTGCTCGGGGTCCAGAACATGACGCACCAGAGCTGCCTGACGACCGACGTCTGGTGGGACGAACTGCGGCTCCTGCAAGCGAACGACCAGGCGGGGCTCGCATGGAACGGTTCCACGGAACTGAAATTGGCCGAGTTCGGCAAGATCGATGCCGGCATCGTCGATGAGAGTGCCGATTTTCACCGGGTCGATGAGCGGTTCAATACCACGCGCTCGACGAACTTCAACTGGAACGTCACCGGCGTTTTCGGCATGGAAAAGATCCTTCCAAAATGGATGGAGGACAAACAATCGAAACTTCCGCTGACGGTCTCGCATGCAGAGTCCATCATTACGCCGAAATATATTGTCAATACCGACGAGAATCTCGCCAATGCGATTACGACGATCCAAAATGCCTCCGGCTATACGGCGACCGAAAAACAAAATCTGATCGACTCGCTCACGACGAACAACCAGACGCTGCAGGTCAAGAACTCGATCGGGCTGAGCGACATCGCGCTCCGGTTCCCAGGTTCCTTCTTCCTCCTTCCGGCGTTCGTCAACCGGCTCGATTTCGGATTCGGTTATGGCGAAGCGTACCTGCGCTCGCCGCAGTACCAATACGATTATACGTGGTCGTGGACGGCTTCCGCGCGGTATTCGTTGCCGCCGTTACCGGGGCTCGGCATTATGCCGCTCACGTGGTGGGGGACCACGACGCCCATCATCGGGCCGTACTCGCAGTGGAAGATCAATCTGTTGCCGAGCAATGTCTCCTTCGCCGTCGCCGCGACGCGCGGGCGGGACCATTCGCTGACGCAGCTTTCCACGCTCACGCTGCCGCCGGAAGGAACCCATCAGGATACACTGAACGTGCTTCAAAGCCGGGTGCCGCTCGTAAACCGCGTCTTCACGGCGACGCGCGGCATGCAGATCAACTGGAAGCCGTTCGAGGGCGGCCTGCTTTCGCCGGCGTTCGATTATTCGCTCGATGTTTCGAGCAATCTCGTGCCGCTCGAGACCTATACCGTTTTCAACAAGCCGACGAGCTACGATGCGAACGGAGACCCGATCTATAATTATGACAGCGTCTATTACTACCAGCGGAGCCTGCACGATATCGAGAGCGATATTTTTCTCAAGAACGGCGCGCTCGTACGGCCGGGGATCGATTTTAACGAGAGCCAGAAGGTCCATATGGGGACTTCTCCGCGCCTGCCCGGACTTTTTGGGGTTGAAAAGTTGGTGCGCCCGGTCTTCGATTACCGGGTCGAATATAAATGGCTGAACGCGCAAACGGGGCTTCAGAACGCGAAGCAGTCGGCCTGGAACAATACGATCACGACCGGACTGGAATTCAACCTTCGGGACCTGGGAATTTTATTGTTCGGAAAGCCTTTGGGCGAAGAACCGCCCCAGCGCGGCCGCGGGCGGGAACGCGAGCGCGGCGAACTCGGCGTAACGCCGGAAGAACTTCCGAACCGCGGTGGGGAAGAGCGGGAATCGCCGCCCTCGCCGCCGAACGAAGAGCCGCGTAACCAGGTCGAGCGCGGCGAGCACATGCGTCCGCAGGCGCGGCCTAATCCGCTCGGTCGCTCGCAATATATTACCGATACGCTACATACGCCGGGTGTAAAGAACGTTCCGACCCCGATCGACACGAACAAGGTCCACAGCCGTGGCGTGGGAACCCAGGGAGAAATCGACCGCGAATATACGATCGATACGACGCTGACGCCGGAAGCGCCGCCCGTCCTTGCGCCGCAGCCGCCCGAGGTGGTCGAGGAAGTTCCTGAAACGCCGCCCATCACATTCAAGCAGGTATTGCAGAATGTGATCCAGAAGCCGCTTTTCGATTGGAACGGGACGCGGCTCAACTTTACGCAGACGAATTCGAGCCTGAACAATGCGCTTGCGGGCGATGGACCGGGCATCACGAATTTCCTCGCGCGCGGATTTTTTGCGCCGGAGGACGACCAGAATGGCCCTTCGCGAGCGTACCAACTCGGCCTTATTACCGATCCGGCCGGCCGGCTGCTCTTCCATTGGAATAATGCGTTCCCATGGCTTACCTTTTCTGTACGGCATGGGCTGCGAGCACCGGACCCGTATGGTGGAAACGTGGACGTCACCGATGCTTTCAACGAAACGAATAACTTCGAGCTTACGACGAGCCGGCCGCTCTGGAGCGGGGCCTCGATCAACCTGAACTGGAAAGTCTCGTTCGGTTACGCCGAGCAGGACGCGCTCCGGATCGACCAATATGGTTACCCCAATCTACTCTATACCGTGAAGTCGGGCGACATCTCACGGACCTTCTTTTCGATCCCGCCACTGCCTTTTATCGGCTCCAGTATTTTGCAGAGCGGCATCCTGCGCGTCGGCCAGAAGTACGATGAGATGGTCATCAATGCAGAGCGGGGAATGGGGATCGCCAATCCGACGGCCGATACCGCTCGGTTCGTGCTGCCGACACAGCTCCACAACCAGATCGAGCAGAACGCCTTCATGCAGGGCTTCGAAACGCTGCCTTTCTTTACGAGCTGGCTGCGCGAATACCTGCCACGGCTCAATTATTCGTTTAGCTGGACCGGCATGGAAAAATTCCCACTCTTTAGTTTTGCCGATCACGTCGGGTTCCGCAGTGCGTATACGGGGACGTACCGGCGTTCGTTCAACCAGAACCCGGGCGATACGCTCGACCTTACGACCCTGCAGACGATCGTCTATGGCTTTCGGCCGCTCATCGCGCTCGATATGTCCTGGGACAAATTATGGAACGGTCGCCTGACCTCGAGCGTGAACTACGATTCCCAGACCGAGTGGGCCGCCGATTATGCTTCGACCCGTATTACAAAGCGGCTTTCCACGACCGTCGGAGTGACCGCTAACTATTCCCGTCAGGGACTGGTAATTCCGTTCCTGAAACTGAATCTCAAGAACGAATTCGGGGCGAGCTTTACGCTCAGCGAGACGATCTCCGAGGACAGTTACTATAACTTCTGGACCATCAGCACCGATAATCCCGGTGGCATTAGCAACGGTGGCCTGACGAAGACGACGATCGAGCCGCGCGTGACCTACAACGTGAGCCAGCAGCTTACGATGGAGGCGTTCTATCACTACGAGCGGACAACTCCCGCGGCCAGCGGACTCATCAGTCCACCGACACGGCTCATCGAAGCTGGATTCGATATTAAACTAAAGATTCAGTAATGGTCTGAATTTGTTTTTGGATTACAGACCAGGCATTGTAATCCTGAAATCGGAATTCTTCTTTCTCTGCTACTCGTTTCAAATGATCTTCCGATAGGGGTGCTGCTCGTCATTCGAGCGGCTGAGAGATACCCTTCGTAGCAGCACCGTGCTACACGGACCCGATCTGGATAATGCCAGCGTGGGGAAAGCGGAAATGACTCCTTCCAAAGCTCATCGTAATTTTTCTACTTCGACCGGTCGCTCTCTGAGCGACCCTCCGCCGATTGCCCTTGCCATTGGCGGTTCCGATCCCACGGGTGGCGCCGGTATTCAGGCCGATCTTAAGACGTTCAGTCAACTCGGCGTTCATGGGCTGAGTGTTGTCACAGCGGTCACGGTCCAGAATACGCGCGGCGTTCTTTCGACCAATCCCGTCCATGCGGACATCGTCGAAGCTCAACTTGCCGCCCTCGGAGAGGACGTAACGATCGATGCTATTAAGATCGGAATGCTTACGTCGGCAAAGGTCGTGCGGATCGTCTCGGACTTTGTGCGCGCTCAGCAGGTTCCCACGGTGCTCGATCCGGTCTTAGCATCGTCGAACGGCGTTCCTTTTTTGGACGGTGCCGCAAAGGAGGCGCTTGTACGAGAGTTGTGTCCCTGGGCGTCGATCGTCACTCCTAATCTTTTCGAAGCGTCGGTATGGACCAACATGGAGATTGCTTCGGAACAGGATATGCAGAACGCGGCCCTTCGGCTCATCGAAGCGGGAGCGAAAAATGTGCTCGTCAAAGGCGGACACGGCGACGGTGAAGAATCGCGGGATCTTTTTATGGGCGAACGCGAGACCGAATGGCTTTCCGCGCCGCGTAGCACGAAACGCGTTCATGGCACCGGCTGCGTGCTGGCTTCTGCCATCGCCGCATCGCTCGCACAGGGAGATCCCATGCTTACCGCCGTGCGCCGCGCCAAAAGTTTTACTACTCGAATGATCGAGCGCGCCGTGGCCCTGGGGGCCGGGCAGGAAATTTTTCAATTCATGTCGCAGGAGACTGTCGTTTAATCTTACGGACACTATCGTTTAAATTATGGAAGAAACCGCACTCAAACCATTTCCGAATAGCCGAAGAGTTTACGAGCAGGGCACACTGTATGCCGGTCTTCGCGTCCCGTTTCGCGAGATCGTTCTTTCGCGAACAAAAGTCAGGGATGGTTATGAAGAGAATGCTCCCGTCCGTTCCTATGATACGACAGGTCCGGCGGGCGAGCATGGCGTCCGGGAAGACGGTTCCCTGACGATGCACGATATTCGTTCCGGCCTTCCGGCGTTGAAACGCGAATGGATCGCGAACCGGCACGACGTCGAGTCCTATGAAGGCCGGCGGACCCGGCCCGAAGACAATGGCTATCTGAACGAAGAGCAACTCCTGCGCGCGTACGAAAAGAAGCAGGGGCGCTTCGAGACCTACCCGGGAACTCGAAGGGCGCCAGTGCGCGCCAGGTCCGGCCAGGCGGCCACGCAAATGGCGTATGCGAAGCGCGGGATCGTAACGCCGGAAATGGAGTTCGTCGCGATTCGAGAATCGGGTATGGCCGGCGGGGCGTCGGGGACCCGAGACACGGCTTCGAGGAACAGCCTGCAATTTCAGCATCGCGGCACTGCGTTCGGGGCGGCGCTTCCAAAGATCATTACCCCCGAATTCGTGCGCGAGGAAGTGGCTCGCGGTCGCGCGATCATTCCATCGAATATCAACCACCCGGAGTGCGAGCCGATGGCGATCGGAAGGAACTTCCTCGTGAAGATCAACGCGAATATCGGGAATTCCGCGATCGCCAGCTCCATCGATGAAGAAGTGGAAAAAATGTTGTGGGCGATCCGCTGGGGAGCGGACACCGTGATGGACCTCTCCACGGGCAAGAACATTCACGAAACGCGCGAGTGGATCATTCGAAACGCTCCGGTGCCCATCGGAACGGTTCCGATTTACCAGGCGCTCGAAAAAGTGGACGGCCGCGCGGAAGAACTCACGTGGGAAATATTTCGCGATACGCTCATCGAGCAGGCCGAGCAGGGAGTCGATTATTTCACGATCCATGCCGGGGTGCGGCTGCCGTTCGTACCCATGACGGCAAACCGGATGACGGGGATCGTTTCCCGCGGCGGCAGTATCGTGGCGAAGTGGTGCCTGGCACATCATACCGAGAGCTTCCTGTACACGCATTTTCGCGAGATCTGCGAGATCCTGCGCGCGTACGATGTTTCGTTCTCGCTGGGGGACGGGCTGCGGCCCGGTTCGATCGCCGA
>Ga0070741_10003761_pt1 | contig 36744 bp, 27 predicted proteins | sample Coa_R1_4_FD_66440 | JGI IMG/M metagenome (GOLD analysis project Ga0070741, IMG submission 66440) | Surface soil microbial communities from Centralia Pennsylvania, which are recovering from an underground coalmine fire - Coalmine... | ecosystem: Environmental > Terrestrial > Soil > Unclassified ... | reverse complement strand
GCGCCGATTACTGTCTGCTTGTAGCGGACCTTCACATCCCGCCAAACGAAGAAGTACAGCAGCTCACGGTATTCCCACAGCTCACGCCAGTCAAGCCGCACCCAGCCGCGTGATGGGCGGATGCGAACCGTTGGCACGCTGACAACCGGTGTTGCCGGAGCCCGTGCTGCGGCTGCTGTCAGCGTCAGGCGCTTGCGCACCGTGGTCAGCATCGTGTCTCCCGGTGCCTTAGCGATTCGCGGTCAACGCTCGGCCAGCGAGCAGTAGTAGCCGTGGCTGACTGGCCACGAGCGACCAGTACGCCCCGGCCATGGAGTCGCGGTTGCGGGTGTGTAGCAGGCGGTGCAGCGGCTCGTTCAAAGACCGCAGCAGCGCGCTGTAGTCCTCTTCTCGGAAGCGGCTGAGCAACGATCGCAGTAGCCAGTGCAGATTCAGCTCATGGTGCAGGTGGTTTCGCTCGCCCCAGCAACTGGCCCTCCTGAGGATTGACCGCGCCGCCACCTGAGCGCCGCGGAAGCCGGTCACCGTTCCGCCCAGAGTCGTGCCCTTCACCTGCCCCGCTGCGTCGCCGACCAGGTACACCCCGGTTCCACCGACGCGGCGGGTGGGACTTGGTGCCGGCCCGTATAGCGGAATTCGAGCGGCCTCGTACGCAATGGGCTCGAGGCCTCGTGCCCGCAAGAAGTCGTCCAACTTCGGTCGGACCTCGCTGGCGCTGTCATGAGCGAGGCCCACCACGGCGGTGGCCGCCGATTCGGGGACGAGCCAATAGAAGTAGGGCGTATCCTGCGGCGCGAACCACACGCGCGAGACCCCGGGAGAATCCCGAGAGGACAGCGCCACACGGGCCTGCAAGTTGGTGACCAGCCGCGGTCGGGGCCAGCCCACCGCGCGGGCCACCGCGCTATGAGCCCCGTCCGCCCCGATCACATGCTGCGCAGCGACCCGCTCGATGTGGTCCGTCCCGCGCTGGCGAAGAACCAAATGGGTCCGCTTGCCCTCGAGTTCGAAGCGGTCGAAGTCCCAGCCCAACCGCAACTGTACTCCCGCGGCCTGGGCACGGGCAGCTAGCAACCGGACGAGCGCTGAGCGCTCCACGATTAGGTCCGGCTCCTTCAAGGCGACATAGGCTATGGTGCCATTGCTACGGAGGTCAAAGGAGTAGACCTCGTGCACAATCGCTGGCTGGGGAACGAAGCCTAGCACATGATTCATCGACGCGGTCACGATGAGCGTCCGAGGCGCCGGCGCGAGCTGCTCCGCCCGTTCGTATACGCAGACCGACTTCCCCTGCCGCGCCAATTCGTAGGCGGCCAGCAGCCCCGCGCCGGAGGCGCCGACTACCACGACATCGTGGGCCATCCTCGTCACCCCCGCCTCTTACCCGCGCTCCGCGCGGTTCAGAATTTGTTCCCCCGGGTCTCCCACTTGCCGCGGAAGCTGATCCAGAACGAGAGGCCGATGAGGCGCAAGTCCAGCCACAGGGACAGTTTGCGGACGTAGAGCAAGTCCACCCGAAACTTGCGGCGTGCCGCAGCGTCCTTTGGCAGGTAAATGGTTGCCAGGCCCGTCAGCCCCGGACGAACTGACACCCGGGTTGCGAATTCCGGCAGCCGCTCGTATGCCAGAGGCTCGCCGTCCTGGCCGCGCTCCGTCGTCGCGAGCGCGCGCGGGCCCACGAAGCTCATCTCGCCACGAAAGATGTTCACCAACTGGGGCAGTTCGTCCAGGCCGCAAGCACGGAGTACACGCCCCACGCGGGTTACGCGCTCGTCGCCCTCCGCGGCCTGCCTCACGCCGAACTGCCGCTCGGCGTCCGGCCTCATGGTGCGGAACTTGAGCACGGCGAACTGCCGGCCGCCACGGCCCCAACGCTCTTGCCGATAGAAGACCGGCCCGCCATCCTCCATTCGGATCGCCAGGCCGATGGTCGCCCAGAGTGGTGCGGTCGCCACGAGCATGGCGCTTGACAGCGCTACGTCGAGCGGACGCTTGAGCAGAGGTTCCTTCCTATAAGGGATCGGCCTCGCGTTACCCAGGGCCAGGCCATCACCGTGTGCACCGTCCGCGCCTGTCCGTGCTGGCGCTGCCGCCGGTAGCGGGGGGACGTCCTCTCTCGCCGCGGTCGGCACGGTCGGCGCACCGCCACTGCTGGATATCCCCCCCACCTCGTCAGCCGAGAGCAGGCGGCGCGGAGGCGAACTGACGGACATCGCGGCTTGCGGCACGTTATTGACGACTGCCATACGATGCCTCCTAACCCGATCGCATGCTGCCTTAGCGCTCGGTGAGCATACGGCCGAGGGTGGCCTCGACCGAGGCCCGGTCCCGGGTCGAGAAGTACCAATCGATCGTGCGCCGCAATCCGTCCCGGAAGCACACTTCCGGCTGCCAGCCCAGTAGCTGCTTCGCGAGCGTGTTATCGGCCACGCGGTTAAGGGGGCCTGTAGGCATTTCTGGACGCAGCACGATGTCCGCTTCGTGACCCGTATACTCGAGTACCAGGCGCACAGCGTCGATCACGCGCACGCGCTCCATCGTGCCCAGATTCACCGCCGTGCCGTCGTCAATCTGCTCGCCTGCCAGAATGGTGCCGCGCACAATATCGTCAACATAGGTCCAGTTGCGGATTTGCGTGCCGTCGCCCCACACTTCGAAGGGATCTTGCCGAACAAACGCCTTCCCGATCATCGCCATAACGGCGTGGTTTTCCACACCGCGCGGACCATACACGGTGAAGTAGCGGCACGCTGCCGTTTTCATGCCATACTCGCGAGAGTAGGCCGCCAGCGTGAGCTCGGCCATCAGCTTCGCCCAGCCATACAGGTTGTCCGCATCGTAGGGCGGCTGCACCAGGCACTCGCGCAGATACATCTCTTTCTGCACATCTCCCTGGAGCGAGTTCGGATATACGCAGCCGGAAGACGCGAAGATCACTTTTTCGACCCCCGCTCGCCGGGCTTCCCAGAACACCAGCCCATCCAGGAAGAGGTTGGTGGCCGGGCCTGCTTGATGCAAATCTACGTAGCCACGCCCTCCGTGGTCCGCGGCGAGATGAAATACCGTGTCTATGCCGGCTACGGCTCGGCGAGCGATGCCCGGCTCGCGCAAGTCGGCGTGGAGAAACTCGACCTGGCCGGCAGCGATGTGTCGCTGAATATTCTCCAGGCGCCCGCTGCTGAGATCATCGACCACACGGAGCCTCGCGCCTCGCTCTAGCAGCGCATCAACCAAGTGGGAGCCAATAAACGACGCTCCGCCTGTCACCAACACCGAGCGGCCGTTCCAGAACATCGCTACCCCCTTATCTGGGCCTACCCCGTCGAGAGAGGTTCTGCGAGTCGCCGCCTAGCCCGCCCACCGTGCACGCCGAACCCGTGCTGTGGTCTAGTAGCCAGGCTCTTCGAGGCCAGAGGCTCGACTCCGCCGCCTCATCGAGCACCTGGAGCGTCCCACCCGGCCTCGCCTGCGCTCGACGTGGCGCTGGCCATCCTTGCCGCAACCCCACGGAGAAGCTGCTCGTACGCGGCCACCACAGCGTCCTTGGAGTAGCTGTCTTCAGCCAGCCGCCGGCCCCGACTGCTCATCTCCTGGCGCAGGCCGGCATCGCGGTACAGCAACCCAACCGCGTTGGCCAACTGCTCGGCCTGGCCCGGCTCGATGCACAAACCACAGCCCGCGCCATTCACGATGTTCCAGACGTCGCTATCGCGGTCGGCACTCGCTAGCACGGGGCGACCGCTAGCCATGATCTCGTACAGCTTAGATGGCATAGAGTACCGCGCCGCGTTCGCCTTGTAGAGCGACACTTGGATGTCGGACGCGGCGCGCAACCATGGCAAGGCCTCGCGTGGCTGGTAGGGCAAGAACCGCACATTGTCAAGCTGGAGCGTCTCTGCCTTGCGTTGCAGTTCCTGCTTCGCCACCCCCTCGCCCACGAGCAGAAACAGGATGTTCTTCTCGTGGCGGAGCAGCGCCGCGGCCTCGAGCATCGTCTCTAGATCGTACACATACCCAATATTGCCGGCGTGGGACACGACGAACCGGTCGTCTAGGCCCTGAGACCGACTGAAGTTGTTTGCCTTTGGCAAAGGACGAATAAATTCCGTATCCACGAAGTTCGGTATAACCGAGATATTCTCCGTCCCGATGCCTTTCGCCACAATATTATCTCTAAAGCAGGGCGTAATCACACTGATGTGCGTAGTTGTGCGGTACATCAGTCGTTCGAACCATGCTAAGGTGGCTATAGCTCGTCTATTAGACAATTGTCCTGCAGCGACTGGCGTCTCTGGGTAAAGATCTTGGACATTGTAGACACAGGGCAGGTGCTTGGCCAGTCCGATCAGTGACGCCGTGAGGCCGGTGAAGAACGAGCCATTGGTGCACAAAATGACATCGTACGACTCTCGGTTCAGGATGCCAGTTACCGCCGCCAGCACGTTGAAAGACAGATAGCTGAACAGGCGGTGGATCATCCGTTGCTTCATCCCAGAAGCGTACACCCATAGGTGTATGACGTTCATCCCCTTGTAGGTCGTTCGCTCAAATAGCTTCCCGCGATACCCGTCCTCGATGCGGAAATGCTCATAGTGCGGAAACGTCGTAACGACGGAGACTTTGTGGCCACGCGCGACCAATCCCTCACCGAGCTGCGACATCAAAATGCCAGTCGAGTTAACGTCTGGCGGGAACTGGATGATCAGCAGCAGAATGCGCAGCGATGTGCCTGCGCCAAAGCTGTTTGCGGACATGGGAGCCGTCCTTCCGGATATCGGTGAACTGCAGCGTAGCGGCCTCGACCGGACAGGGGCGAACTCAGTAGGCGCCCAGTCGTTCCGCCAAGCTGAGAGGTGATTGGCACGCCCGCCGGACACGGTTGCAGCGGCGCAATTCCCCTTGCGAAGCGGACCCACCGGTACTGGCCACTGTCCCTGGCGGCCTAGTGATGCTCGAGCAGCGCCGGCGCTACGTCTTGCGGACCACGCAGTTCTGGAGCACCAGCGCGTCCATCTTGGTGCGGAGGAAGCACTCGATCGCTTCCTCAGGCCGGCAGACGATCGGCTCGTTCTCATTGAACGACGTATTCAGCACCACCGGCACACCCGTCAGATTTTCGAAGCTCTTGATCAGCTGCCAGTACCGTGGTGCGGTCGCGCGGTCCACCGTCTGCAGCCGTCCGGTGCCATCCGCGTGCGTCACCGCCGGGATCACCGCCTGCTTCTCCGGTCGCACCTGGTAGACCTTGAGCATGAACGGATCAGGGTAGTCTTGATCAAAGTACTCGCCCGTCGCCTCGAGCAGGACCGACGGCGCGAAGGGTCGAAACTTTTCGCGATGCTTGATGCGTGCGTTCAGGATGTCTTTCATCTCCTCGCGCCGCGGATCAGCCAAGATGCTCCGGTGCCCAAGTGCACGTGGCCCCCACTCCATCCGTCCCGCGAACCACCCCACGACGTGGCCGGTCGCGATCAACTCCGCTGCTCTGCGGCAGATCTCTCCCTCATCCAATTCTTCGTAGGCGAGACCGTAGGCAGCCAGCGTACTCGCGATCGCCGCATTGGAAAATTGCGGGCCCGTGCCCGCCTGGTCCATCACGTAGCGACGCGGCTGACCGAGCAGCTGATGGTACACGTAGTAGGCCGCTCCGAGCGCAGTGCCCGCGTCGCCCGCCGCGGGCTGGATATAGACCTCATCGAAGGGCAGGTTCGGACGGATCTTGCCGTTAAAGGCGCTGTTTAGCGCTACCCCGCCGGCCATGCACAGCGCCCGCTGGCCGGTGGTTTGGTGCAGCATACGCAGCAGGTGGAACTCTGCTTCCTCGAGCATGGTTTGGAGCGACGCCGCCACATCGACGTAGTTGGCGCCCTCGACCGCCTCGATCGGAACGCGCGGGTCACGCGGCGGACCGAACCGCTCCACGAACCGTTGTGAGTAGAGCTGCCCCAAGACGGGCTCACCATCGTCCCAGGTCATCGTCGCACCGCCGGCGTGGTGTACGAAGGCGTCGAGATCGAGCTCAAAGGTGCCGTCCCGCTGCAGACGTACGATCCGCCGCATCTGGTCGATATAGAGCGGCCGGCCGTAGGGCGCCAACCCCATCACCTTGCCCTCGTCGCCATACTTCGGGAACCCCAACCACTGGCTAACCGCTGTGTAGAAGATACCCAACGAATGGGGGAAGTTGATACTCCCAACCACGTGAAGGCGGTTGCCGTGCCCCACGCCCCACATGGTGCTGACGAAGTCGCCCATCCCATCCACTGAAAGCACCGCCGCCTCAGCCAAGGGCGAGACGAAGAATGCGCTGGCCAGATGCGCACGGTGGTGCTCAATATTATGGAACTCAGCTTTCAGAGAAGCAGCATCTAAGCGGAGGTGCTCCACCATGGCACGCTTGGGATCCCGTACCCTCGCCGCATTGGCGAGCCGATCACGGAGCAGGTTGAAGCCGGGTCGCCTTGACAGGGTGAACAGCACCTTCTTGTGCAAGTTAGCGCTGGGGTTCCTAGAGATCGCGACGTGATCGAGGTCGTAGGCGGTAATGCCAGCCTCGGCCAGGCAATAGGCGATGGCCTCGGTGGGGAACCCGGCCCAGTACTTGGCCCGCCGGAACCGTTCCTCCTCGGCAGCAGCGATCAACTGCCCGTCGCGAATCAGAGCGGCCGCCGCACCGGCGTGATAGGCGTTGATACCAAGGATATCCATCTGCGCCCTTTCCGCGCGGACTGAGTGAGAACGTCAGCGCTTTATCGGGAGCGACCGAGCAGGCCAGGCTCGAAGTCGTTAAGGACGACGCCCAAGACGGGCGGACCGAGTTGCCCCAATGCCTGCAAACACTCGCCGAGCGCAGCATTGGTGGTCTGGCCGGAGCGCGCAACCACTACCACAGCATCGACGCCCGCCACCATCAAGCGCGTATCGGCGACCGGCAAGATGGGCGCGGTGTCGAAGAGCACGACATCCCAGTCGTCGCCCAGTTGCTCCAGTAGGCGAGGAGCAATCGTTGGCTTGAGCACGGCTGTAGGATTCGCAGGCAGCGGTCCGGATACCAGCAGTGATAAGTTGTCGACACCGCTCGACGTGATTCCCAATGCAGGGCGCTGAGCGGTTGTCGCGGCAGAGACGCCACCTGCCTGGCGCACTTCACCGTGCCACTCAGGCTCGGTCACGGAGTCTTCGGCGTGCTGCGTCCCATTAAGCGAGCTCAGAGCGTGGGTGAAGCCGCCCTGGTTACTGACGCCAAACATGTGATGCACACTGGGCTGGCGTAGATCGGCGTCTACTAGGAGCACCCGTTCTCCGGACTGCGCCCAGGCAACCGCCAAATTGACCGCGATGAAGCTCTTTCCCTCCCTGTGGCTGGAGCTCGTAATGACGAGGCTCCGGCACCGACCGGCCGGCGAGGCAGACTGAATATTGGCGCGGAGCAGGCGGAACTGCTCGGCCAGCGAAGCATGGTAATCAAGGATGGTCAAGATGTGCGAGCTTTCCCGCGCTTGCCGCGCGCGCCTCCCGCGGATTCTGCGGATCACCCCGATCGGATGGTTTCCACAGACGGCCGCGACATCCTGGGGGCGGCGCACTCTATCGTCGAGGCGTTCCAATAGGAAAGTTACGGCCGCAGCGAGAGCCAAGCCACTGGCAAGGCCGAAGGGAATCGCTCGCAACAGCGGCAAGCCGCTTGTCGCTGCAGCGGGCGTTGCCCTATCTAAGATCGAAGCGGTGTCCATACTACTGCGTACGCGACTAATCTCGACCAAGAGGTTGGCGTAGCTGGTTTCCAGACCGGCCAGACGGCCATCCAGATTATTCAACTCCGGGAGGCGGCTTAGATCGCCACGCGCAACCGTTTGATCCAGACGATCTCGTTGCTGTCGGAGGGCATCGATCCGCGCGGGATAACTCCGCGCCGTGCGCTCCATTTCTTCAATCCGTGTCTGCGTGCTGGCTGCCCCGCCCTGACGTTGGACATTGCGAGCGAGGAAGATCTCGGTGATCTTTTGAGCGAGCTGCTGGGCACTGTCCGGATCGTCCCACGATACAGTAAGACGGAGAATGTTTGTCTTCGGAATGAGCCCGACATCGAGCGATGCCGCGATAGCATCTGCCGAAAACGGCAAGTTGAGTTCCCGTACCACTATCTCGCTGAAGGACCGACTGCGGATCACCTCCGCGTATGAGGCCGCCATGCCAGCAACGGGATTCGCGTCCTCTGAACTCGAACCGTAGGGGAGTAACGCACTGTTCGCGGCTGGATTCAGTTGTAGCGTGACGGTTGATTTGTACAGGGTAGGGGTCGTCACGCTGCTGACGTACGCGACCCCCACCCCTAGGGCACCCAGCAGGACGAAGAGCCACCAACGGCGAAAGGCGGCCTGCAACAGCGTTATCAGTTCGAGCACTCGAGTGCCCCACCGCCGCGTCTCATCGTTACGCCCGCACCAGCTCGTTCATTGCTCGCCACCCGTACTCTCCGTTACTTCGGCACTCCTGGGCAGGCTCAGGACACTAGCGATAACCGCAGGTACGTGCCCAGGTTGCAGGAGATGGTCCAAGAGCACCTGCCTCTTGTCGACGCTTCAGCCCGGCGAAGACGCTGATCACAACTCGGTCCGAGGCGCCGGATTGCAGCTCGCCGCTTGGAGCGCCCTTCCGATAACGCTGACGCCGCGTTGGCGAAGATAGCGGGCTAACTCGTCGCGGGTCCATGCGACGCGGCTGATCCGTAGGCCTCCCGCGCGATAAGCATGCTACCGCCCTTCCCGTGCGCTGCGGGACCGCCAAGAGCTGTCCACCTTGGGTAGAAACCACGCTACCGCCCTTCCCGCACATGGCGGGACTCGTCGAGGGCAGCCACGGTCGGCTGCGGCAGCTTGGTTCGGGCGGCGATCAAGTGCCGAGCCACGCTGCTTGGCACTTGATCGCCGCCCGTCGGCGGTGGCGCGGTCCCGCCCTACAAGGCGGAGCGGGAGAGCTGCGCCGCCCGCGAGGGGCACAAATCGGCTACTGAACTGAAGCTGATCAGCGATTCATGCGCCGGCTAGCCACAGCGGTGGTTCACCAGCGTTGCCTGGAGCCTCAATCTCGGCCCCTTAGAGTTGCTGAAACGATATCCTGATCGATAGAGCAGGGCTTCACATCGCTCGGCGCAAGGCGTTGGGCTCCAAAACCACTGGGATGAGACGCTGCAGCACTTGCAGCAATACCCGAGCCCGCCTGCCGCCAGAAAGCTCCGAGTCGAAGATCGCGTCCAGCTCACGGAACGGTCCGTACTTGATCACTACTCTCTGCCCCGGCGCGAACGGCATCCGCTGCTGGGCCTCACACCGGAGCTGAATCTCTTCGACCAGCTCGTCTGGGACAGGCTCCGGGCCGGACTCGCCGCCCAGGAGACGTGCGATGTTCGGCGCCGACCGAGCCCGCAGCAGCCAGTCCGGCCGGCCATCCGTGCGGAAGAACAGGTAGCCAGGGAAGAGCGGCTCGTGTTGCTCTTCCCCCCGACGTCGACGGTGGCGCAACTCGGGGAGGAAGGCCGTAAAGCCGCGCGCGGTAAGAGCCATGGCCGCGAACCGTTCAGCTCTCGGTTTAGAGCGGGCCACGTACCATTGCGAGGGCATCTGCCCAGTATCTTCGCCGTGGCCAGTCGGCGTGAGGCTAGGATTTTGGTCGATCACAAGATCTCCATCTGTGAGGCTGTAGGACTCCATGACCCTGCCCCAAACCGATCCAACGGCTGTGAGCTCGTGTGTTAGCTCCTAGGGTCTGCGCTGTGAAGCTGACGCAGCATAGACTCCTGCAACGTCTTGTATGTTAGCCTGGGCCTGCGCTGGCGTAACATCGACAATATCCCCTTCCCTAAGCCCAGACAGGATCTCGACCTTGGTTCCGAATGTGTTGCCGACGACCACAGGCACTTCTTCTTTCCCGCCCGCCTCAGTCACCCTGGTCACGAGCGTCCTGCCACCCAAGGTGTGGATGGCACGGGACGGGATCGAGATCCCATTGGCTGACCCGCGTATGGAGACGTTGATCGTGGCGGTCATGCCCAACCTTACCGCGTCTGGCATGTTAGGAAGGTCTATACGCACAGGGAATGATGGGAATGATGCCTTGTCCGCCTGGCGTGTGGCAGCTGCGCCAACATCAGAGATCGTACCGATCACGACGCCAGTGGTGGCGCTGGGAAAGCTGACCTCTACCCGCTGGTTCATCGCGAGCCGCGACACCTCGTATTCCGATGCCGACGCCATGACCGACAGATTGCTGGGATCGTCAATCCGCACCACCGGTGTTCTGGCATCAATCGACTGATTGGCAAGAACGCCGACACTTGTAATGGTTCCGTCAAATGGGGCGTTCAGCACCACGTGGGGCTGCGCCGCGTTTCGGGCAGCAAGTGCTTGGTTCTTGAGAAGAGCCAGTCGCTGCTCTTCGTTTTGGAGATTCTCTGGGGATGCGGTGCCATTCTGCACCTCTGCCAACCTCGCCTCAGCAGCCGCCAACTCAGCCCGGGCCGCACTTACTTTCAGATCGGGCACCTCGTGCTGCGCGGCGCTGCCAGGCTGCGCGCCATCCACCGTCGTCCTGGCCTGCTGAAGCTTGAGCGTTGCCTCCGTGAGCTTGCGTTCTGCCGCGCGGACGCTAGAAGCAGAGGCTGAGGAGGATGCCTGCGCGGATTCGCTCTGCTGGCGTGCCGCCAACTGCGCTGCGGCTTGGGCCTGGGCCTGCTCATCGTTTGCCTGAGCGAGCGCGAGTTCGGCCAGTTGAAGTTCAGCATCCGCAGCCGTCTGGCCACCGGCTGCCGTCTGGTTGAGCATGAGCGTTAGGTCGGCCACCCGCCGCTCCGCGCTACGCACGGCGCGCGCGGCCGCCGCAGAACGGCGCTGGGCATCCTCTGCCGTCCGCTGCTCGGCCTCCTTGGCACGAGCGAGTTCTTCCTGCGCGCGCTCCACCTGTAGCTGCGCCTGTGCAGCCACAGACTGACCGCCACTGGTGGCCCCTCCAGCCGTGCCAGGAGTAGCCGGCGCGTTGAGCTGCTCCAGCCGGAGCGATGCCTCCGCTGCGCGGCGCTCGGCCGCACGGAGCGCGGAGATCGCGTCCGCTCGCGTCTGCGCAGTGCAAGCGAAAGCTGCGCCACGGATGCACTGGTCATCAGGCGCTAGCGTGTCAGTAACAGGCGTTGGCGTTGGCGTTCCACTAGGGACTTGGACTAGGGGCTGTGCTGGGGGCCTTACGCCGGCCTCCTCCTCGATCCGCCGCAACCTGGCTTGGGCGCTGCCGACGTCTGCCCGTGCCTGATCCAGGTCAAGGCGAGCGAGTTGGCGCTCCGAGTCAGGACTCCCAGCGGCCGTCGGCGTGAGCCGAAGCATGGCCGCGGCTAGCTGGCGTTCGGCGACTCTAACCGCTGCGGCCGCATCCGCGGCGGCCCTCTGGGCGTCTTGCTCGGTCTGCTGGGCTGCTGCCTGAGCGCTAGCCAGGTCATCCTTCGCCTGGTCGAACTGCAGTTGGGCGCGCTGGCGTTCTGTTTCCAGCGCCGCCGGTGCGGCGGCCTGGCGCGCGCGGAGCAGGTCCAGTCTGATGGTGGCCTCTTTCACCTTCCGTTCCGCCGAGCGCATGGCCAGGGCGGACTGATCGCCTTCCGTTTCTTGCGTGCGCTGCGCGGCCGCCTGCGCCTGCGCCAAATCGTCATTCGCCTGCTCGACAGCCAGTCGCGCCAGTTGCACGTCGACGCTCGCTGGTCTGTTGCTGGCTGCCTCACGTGCCAACTCGGCCTCCAGCAGCGCTGCCCGCGCTCGCGCTACGCCCGCGCGTGCCTCTTCCACCGCCATCCCACCGCCACCACGCCGGAGCTCCGCCACCCGCGCCTCCTGACTCTTGTACGCCAGTTCGGCCACCGTGGCCTGCGTCTGCGCTGCGAGCAACGCATTATCGTCGAGAGCAAGCTCGACGAGTGGTGTTCCCTGCTGCACCGTCTGCCCCGAGCGCACGTGAACGGCTTGGATGGTTCCCGCCGTCCCGAATGTCAGCTGAGCAGTGCGCCCCGCAACCACCTGGCCGGTGAGCGCAATGGTGTCTTCGAGGGTACCGCGTGTTGCTACCGCTGTGCTGTCTCCCTGCCCCAACTGGGGCGATAGATCGCCGCGTATTGCCGCGATAGATCCGTTGGTGGGACCCACCAACTCATTCAGTGTTCCCACCAGAGGGGCGCTCACTCCACTCTCTTTCGGCATGCTGCCGAGTACACGCTGTTCGGAGGGCTTTGGGCCGACTGCCTGGCACGCGGTGAGAAAGGCCATCATGCTGGCCGATAGAGTCCATAAACGCAGTGATCTGGTGGTGCGGGCCTCAGTTCCCAAGGCACCAATCCTTACACTCGACCCGCCTGCGAGTAGCGGGGCGTGGCCGCTGATGTCGGCGCGTTGTGATCTTAGCGGTCTCGCTTAGTTAACTCTGTTCTGCCCCTGAAGATGTAAAGATCGAATCTGAGCTAGATCGTAGATCCTAGCGAGACACAAAACGAGGGTGTAGCGAGCGCTCCTCTGCCTGGAACTCTGGTGGTGGCAGCCATTCCAGAGCCCACGTCGCGGTGGCACGAGACCAGCAGCGACCTATAAGCCGCGTTCTTCAGTAGTGTCTATAGCACCTTTGGCTTGGTCGCCTCCCAAGGGTACAGCACTCACTGTTAAGAAAGTGCAGTCATCAGATAGAGAATTGCAAGGAAACTGTTAACGACGGGCACGGCTATCTCCATCGAGATCACGCGCCGAGACCCTAAATCTCTCGCAATATGGAACGAGGAGCATGAGAATTTCAACTCGCCCGCAGCACCGCCTTGCCCCGGGCTGCTGATCAGGATACCGCAGTTGTTGTTAACGAGTCGTTAGTATGCGGTACGGAGTTGTGAGAAAACTGTCTGTATTCATGGAGGCACTGGGCAAGGCGGCTGCCGAATCAGCAGTCCCGCGGCCACATGGAGACCCCTCCGCCCCACGGTTTTCATGGACAGCAGTTTGGGGGCATGCTGCCCAAGGAGGTGTCCATGAACCGCTCCCGCTCCCGGTCTGAGGCGGCCGCCGAGCGTGGTCGCTGGTCCTCGCGGCGGAAGACCGACGTGGTGCTGCGTATCCTGCGCGGCGAAGCCCTCGATGCCCTGAGTCGAACTGGGCGTGACCGCCACGGGGCTGGCCCTCCGGCACGACCATGGCAGCCAGTTCCTGAGCGATCTGTTCCAGGCCGAGCTGCGCTTCCTGGGCATCGCCAGCAGCCCGGCCTTCGTGCGGAAGCCGGAGGGCAACGGCTGTGCCGAGCGCTTCATTCGCACGCTCAAAGAACAGCTCCTCTGGGTGGAGCAGTTCGCCACCGTCGAGGATCTCCGCCAGGCCCTGCTCGCCTTCCGGGAACGCTACAACCGCGAGTGGCTGATCGGGCGGCATGGCCACCGCTTCTCGGCCGCTGCCCGGGCGGCCTCCGCCGCGGAGGTCGCCGCATGATTATCATCTGCCGCGTGTCCGGAAAATCGGGGGCTCAACAACATTGCGATGGTCACCACTGTCTTGGACACCGCCCACAAGCGCGGCGACGACCTGCTCGCTACGCTGCACGTGGCGCTCGGGCCACCGACAGCCATTTCGCCAGGGCTTCCCATCCTCTCACCGGGCAGGTGAGTAGGTACGACTGCAGCTCGTCAACACAGACGGTAGCCGATTCGTGGCACGGTCAGGATGTAGATTGGATGCTCCGGGTCGGGCTCTATCTTCCGGCGTAATTGCGTGATGAAGACGCGAAGCGATGAGGTATCGCCCTCGTAGCCGCTACCCCACACAGCGTTCAGCAACGTGCCATGTGTAATCACTTTTCCGGCATGGAGCATCAGGTAGCGGAGAATCTCGTATTCGGTGGGGGTCATGTGCACTTCGCGACCACGTACCGTGACCAACCGTCGCACTTGATCTAGCCGGAGCTCGCGCCTTTCCAAAACCGGTGCCGGTGCTTCACCCGTTGCGTGCCGTAGAGCGACCCGAACTCGAGCCAGGAATTCGTGAAGTCCAAATGGTTTGGTGATGTAATCGTCCGCTCCATGATCGAGCGCTTCCACTATGGCATCCTCATCAGTCTTGGCAGAAATCGCGATCACCGGACTATTACCGCATTCACGCACGGCATCGATCACCTGCATTCCGCTCATGTCTGGCAGCACTAAGTCCACAATGATCAAATCCGGGAGAGCCTGCGCGGCAAGTTGGAGCGCTTCCTCGCAGTTTGCGGCGGTCTGCACTACATATCCGTGTTGTATGAGTACAGTCCGCAGCAATCGACGCGTTTCTAGCTCGTCGTCAACGATAAGTACCCGTGTCTTGCTCATAAGGTCCATGTATCCCGCAGGGGCCTTTGTCGTAGCGTACCAGTTCAACCTCGATACCCTGGAGCCATAGGGGTGTGCTCCCTAGCACCACCGCATGGTGTACCGTACTCGACGCCCACACTGGCAGGACCAACCGCACTTTTAGGTCCGCGGCACAGATCGCGAGGCATCTTTAGCGTCCCCGGCGCGCTACCATGCCTTTTCCCCCAGCCGAGATCCAGCGACTGGCGGACACGCTGGAGATTCACCATCTGCCCGAGCATGGCCGTTGGTTTACTGATCGCTGCCTACGCTTGTAAACGGAGCTCCTCAAGAGAGCGCCCGCCTCGCGCAGCACCCGCAGAGTACCTCGGGTCGGTTTCGGGCCGAGTATTCGCAGGTGAACGCCAGGCGAATTCTTCCGCAAGCGGTGTAACCGCACGGTTTAGATTCCAGGGCAGCGATCAGTAGCCGGCCCCCTCTAAACTGGCTCTCGTTACTGGGATCTAACACTGCTTTGGCGTCTTCTCCGTAGCGCTGGCGATTTGCCCTGTGATTTGGCGGCGCGGGCCCGGAACCGACTGCCCGGATGCTCGTAGAGCAGCGGCCCGGGAATGGCGCCCGGCAACGCCACCTGGGGCCGGCACCAGGAAGACGCCAGAGTAGTGCTAAACGGCATTCTCTGGATCGACCGGCCCGGCGCGCCGTGGCGGGACTTGCCGGAGCGCTATGGCCCGTGGCCGACCGTCGCCAGCCGCTTCTACCGCTGGCAGCGGGCCGGGGTCTGGGCCAGCGTGCTGGCCGCGCTTCAAGCAGAGACCGATGCGGCCGGCCGGCTCGATCGGGATCAGCATTATCTCGACACCACCGTCGAGCGGGCGCACCAGCACGCCGCGGGGGCAAAGGGGAGGATCCTGCGACCGAGGCGCTGGGACGGAGCCAGGGCGGGTTCAGCACGAAGTTGCACCTCCGCGCCGAAGGCGGAGCCGAGCCGCTCACGTTCGTCCTCACGCCGGGCCAGTGGCACGAAACCCCCGCCTTAATGGCCCAGTAGGCGGTGCAGCGGCCGGGCCGTGGCCGCCCGCGCCGCCGCCCCAAGCGGGCGGTGGGCGACAAAGCGTATAGCACTGGGGCGATCCGCCGGGCCTTGCGCCGGCGGGGGATTCGAGTCACGATCCGCCACCGTCGTGACGAGCGCCGCCGCGGGCCGTTCAATCGGGCGGTGTACCGGCTACGCAATCGGGTGGAGCGGCTCATCAATCGCCTCAAGCAGTTTCGCCGCGTCGCCACACGCCACGAGCAGCGCGCGGCCAACTACCTCGCGATGGTCACCATCGCGGCTATCATGCTCTGGCTGTGACTTTGCATACAGAGCCTGATCCTCCAGTGTGTTACAATATATATGGCGATGGGGTGTCGCGAGCGCTCCTCTGCCACAGGGCCCCAGCGGTGGCAGCCGCTCCGGGGCCCGCTCCTTTCTTTAATCAGTTAGCATTTCGTTCATTTTGTTACTTAGTTCATGTCCGCTTCAGCGGTCGCAGGGCGCGACATCAGGAGATGGGCTGCTGCAGCGGCGTGACCTGCTGGCGGCGGCTCCGCGACTGGCAGCGCGCCGTCGTGTGGCAACGGCTGCACCAGGCGTTGTTGGATCGGCTGGGCCAGGCGGGGCGGCTCGACTGGTCGCGGGCGAGCCAGGACAGCCGCAGCGTCCGGGCGAAAAAGGGGGGCCTGCGACCGGGCCCAACCCCACCGATCGGGGCAAGCTGGGCTCGAAGCACCATGTCCTGGTCGAGCGGCAGGGCATCCCCCTCGCGGCGGAGCTCACCGCCGCTAACGTCCGCGATGGGTGCCACTGCCCCGCGCTGGTCGACGCCGTAGCCCCGCTGCGGCAACCTCGCGGCGCGCCGCGGCGGCGCCCCGCCAAGCTCCATGCGGACAAGGCGTTTGACTGGAGCCGCTGCCGAGACGCGCTACGCCGCCGCCGCATCGTGCCCCGCATCGCCTGGCAGCGGGTGGAGTCGAGCGCGCGCTTGGGACGTTACCGGTGGGTGGTGGAGCGCACGCTGGCGTGAATTGCCCAGCACCGCCGCTTGGACCTGCGCTACGAGCGCTTGCCAGAGATTCATGCCGCCTTCCTTTGCCTGTCCGCTTTGCTTATCTGCTTCAACTTCCTCGCGGACGTTTCGAAGGGCGCTGTTAGGTACGTCTTAACGGCGCATAATACCGGCGCGAACCGCTGCAGCACATGGATTCGACTCTCGGACCGGCGACCAGCGCCGGGTCTCCCTGTTGGCGCCAGATGAATCTGATCAACTAGCCTGGCGGTGCGCGAGGGGCTACGTCGTGCGCTTTCGAGAAGTGCGCTCATAATACTCGTCTCTTAGAGGCACGTCAAGGCCCCAGACTGTTTACGGTACCCCACTTGTAGGCCGGGGCATATAGTTGCCACCTGGCGGTGGTGGCCGCGGCTCGGCGATGCGCGCCGGTACTGGGGTGAACTGTCGCTCACTATGCCGAACTGCATGCGGCGAGCGTCATCTACCACAAAGTGGGGTACCGCAAGCCGGACCTCTGCGGTTCCACCAAGACACTCACGACAGGAGTCGGCAGTGCGCCTCGTTCCCCGCGAAGAGGTGATCAGCTAGCATGTTTCAGATGTTGAGATCATCTCGGGCGTGCAGCCCGGCACGAAGAAGCTGCAAAGAGGTAATCAGCTAGCATGTCTCAGCTATTGAGCCCTCGATCTCCCGGATCTGGCACCGGTCTGGTGCATCGGTCAGGCCCGGGCGAGAAATCGCTTTCGGAGCAGGTCGAAATTAGCGCGTCCGTACATCGTGGGCTTGAGCGTCTTGGATAAAGTCCCCGGGCGGCTACTGTTGGCGAATTGGCGCCCATCATGCGGCGGGATCCAATGCCGCGAAGCGGGAGCGGCGGGTCTGCGCCCGTGGGATCTCGTCCAGCCAGTCGACGAGCCGGCCCATGTTCATGGCGGCCGCGGTGGCGACGTACTGCAGGCGGTCCCGCGGGCAGGTGACCACCGGCGCCTCCCCATCCACTACGAACCGGGACACCTCGAAGCCCGTCTGCGCCTTGGCCTGCCACTGCTGATCCGCCGGGATGGGCCCCACGATGTCCACGTAGCCCACCCAGTGCAACTCCCGCTTCGTCGCGGAGCGAGCGGCCGGCTCATAGGGCGGCTCGATCTGGTCGGCCGCGGCCGGCAGCGCTTTTGGGCCGCGCAGCTGGAGCTGCCCCGCGACTACGGTAAACTCCGCCTTCCAGACGCGCCGGAGCACGGCCACCGCCGGGAGCGGTGCCAGGGGCTCCGGCGCGTTCGGGGCCGTGAGAGCCTCCAGCAGCCGCTCGCCGTCGGCCCCGACGGTGGGTACGTCTTCGCGCAGCCCGATGGCAAGCCGCTCCACCCGAATACCCTGGGGGAACGGTACAAGCGGCTCATCGCGGCGGCCGGCGTCCCGGACAAGCGGGTACACGACATGCGCCACGCCCACGGGACGCTCAGCATCGAGAACGGCGAGCCGATCAAGCAGGGGAGCGAGCGGCTTGGCCACTCCAGCACGCTATCACGCTCGACCTCTACACCCACCCCACGGACGAGCGGAAGCGGGAGGACGCGAACCGCTTCGACGCGTTCCTCAAGGCCGCTCGCGACGGCTCCGGCCACTAACCGGCCACTAATCGGGTCCGGGCACAAAGAAACTGGCGGAAATCCGCCAGTTTCCCGAGGCTGGTGCCGAGGGTGGGACTCGAACCCACACGGGCGCAAGCCCGCCGCATTTTGAGTGCGGTGCGTCTGCCAATTCCGCCACCCCGGCGGGGTGCGGCGTCCCGTTCGCCAGGGGCTCCGGGCGCCACGCTGATTATACGGCCCCAGGCCGCCCGTCGCCACGCGCTGCCGTCCGATCGGGTGATTCGAGTCGTCTGGTTGGATGAACCCGCGGGCCATCATCCATTCGGCTGGATGGCGGGAAAATCGTTCGAAAAATCGCACTAATCGCGGATGGCCGCCTGGCCGGAACCCGCCATAATGGCGCTAGCGCAGCGGGCGAGCGGCGCCCGTCGAGTGCCCCTGAATCTCGCGACTCCTAGCCCCGGAAGGATCGAGCTCCATGCGGAGACTGCTGCTGGGACTGTGCGCGCTGGTGTTGCTTGGAGCTACCTGGGCGCCTCCGCTTGGCTGGTTCTCGATTGCCACAGCCCAGATTCCCAACGGCTTCGGCCCGCCGGTGCGCCCGGAGCCGAGCGCGCGCAATCCCATCCACGCGGAGAACCAGCAGCCCGGCACGGCTGGATGGCAGTCGGATTCGCTGCGCCGCGACGCGGCGAACCGAGCGGCGCGGGGCCCTCATGTGCGCGATCCCCACAACGAGACCAGCGCGCCGCAGCCGCTGCGCGCGCCCGGGCTGAACCCCACCCCGACGCCCGTCCCGCTTCTCCCGCCCTCCTTCAGCAGCGGGGCCGATGCGCCGGGAACCGGCGGCCCTGCCGCCGTAGGCGCGCCCGCTCAGACGAGCGGCGCGAACGGCGCGCAGACGGAATTCTGGGCCGACACGCCGTTGCGTGGCTATGCGGACAAGACCAGCATCAACAAGGGCGAGGCGATCAGCTTCAAGGTGAGCACCAGCCGCGCCAGGTACAACCTCGACGTGTACCGCATGGGCTGGTATGGCGGCACCGGCGCCAGCCTGAAGCTGAGCGTGGCCAACCTGCCCGGCCAGAACCAGCCCGTGCCCACGCCCCAGGCTGGCACGGGCCTCATCGCCGCCAACTGGGCCACCTCGTACACCCTGCAGACCGATGCGAGCTGGGTCAGCGGCTTCTACCTCGTGAAGCTGACCTCGAGCGCGGGCGACGAGAGCTATATCGACTTCGTAGTGCGCGACGACAGCCAGCAGGCCGACATCGTGTATCAGATCGCCTTCAATACCTACCAGGCCTACAACAAGTGGGGCGGCAAGAGCCTCTACGACTACCAGTCGAACGGCGGCCGCGCGTACAAGGTGTCATTCGACCGGCCGTATGATAGCTGGAGCGGCTCCGGGCAGTTCTTCGACGGCGACTACAACATGATTCGCTTTCTGGAATCGCAAGGATACAACATCACCTACGTCAGCAGCGTTGACGTCGAGAGCAACCCGGGCGTGCTCAACGGCCGCAAGGTCTTCCTGTCCAACTTTCACGACGAATACTGGTCCATGAACATGCGGAACAACCTGATCGCGGCGCGCGACCGAGGCATGGACCTGGCGTTCTTCGACTCGAACAACATGTACTGGCAGGTCCGCTTTGAGAGCTCCGCGAGCGGCGCGGCGAACCGCGTGCTCGTGTGTTACAAGGACGATCCGGCCGATGGCCCACCCAAGGACCCGATCGCGGCCACGAATCCGAGCCTCGACACCACCCAGTTCCGCCTGTCCCCGGTGAACCAGCCTGAGAACGCCGTGCTCGGCGTGATGTTCGAGTCGCTGTTCGACTACGGCGCCAGCTTCCCGTGGGTGGTGGCGAACGCGAGCCACTGGGTCTATGCGGGCACCGGGCTGCAGAACGGCCAGGCGATCCCCGGCCTGGTTGGCTACGAATACGACAAGGTCTGGAGCAACGGCCAAGGCCCGGCGAACCTGCAGATCCTCGCCGCGTCGCCCGTGGTCGACGCGAACGGCATCAGCTCCACCTCCCACGCGACGATCTACCAGGCTGCGAGCGGCGCGCTGGTGTTCTCGGCCGGCACCAACTACCTCCCCTGGAAGGTAGACGACAACGACTACCAGCAGCACGGCGCGGACCCTAAGGTGCAGCAGATCGTGCGCAACGTCCTGAACGGCATGATCGGCAGCGCCCCACCGCCAGCCACAGCAACGCCGGCCGCGACGGCGACGCGCACCAGCACGCCACCACCAGGCGCCACGGTTACGCTGACACCGCCATCCGGCAGCGGCAGCGTGCTAAACAACTGGGAGACCGCCGGGAACGTCGACGGCTGGCAGGTCGCGTGGACGGGCGTGGTGGGGTCGCTCACCCAGTCGACGAGCCAGGCCCACCTGGGTACCGGCGCGTTGCGGCTCCCACTCAGCTTCAGCGGCAGCGGCTGGAAGGATGGTGGTATCGTCTACTATCCCAGCCCCGCGGCCAACTGGAACAACCTCGGCACGGATTTGAGCCTGTGGGTGTATCTCGCGCCCGGCGCGCCCACGAGCATCGGCGCGGCGCTGTTCGCGCAGCACCCCAACTGGGACTGGCTAGAGAGCCCCTGGGTCACGCTCGTGCCGGGCCAGTGGGTAGAGGTCCGCTGGCCCAACGCGCCGCTGACAAACCTGGGGGCCGTCGGTCTGCAGGTCGGCGGCACCGGGGTGAGCTACACAGGCACGATGTACACCGACCAGTTCGCCGTCATCGGCGCGGGGGCCGCCACGAGCACGCCCACCTTCACTCCCACGGCGCCCACGGCCACCGCCACGCGCACGAGCACGAGCGCGCCGCTAGCGACTGCCACGCCGACGGCTCCGGGAGCCACCGCGACGCGCACGACGACGGCGACGGCCACCCCGACGCGCACCAGTACAGCCGTCGCCACGGCCACGCCCGCGTCCCCTTCCGCCACCGCCACCCGCACCAGCACGCCAGCGACGGGCGGCAGCGGCACGGTCCTCTACGACTGGGAAGGCGCGAACAACACGGCCGGGTGGCGGCGTCACTGGAACGGCGTCGTCGGTACGCCCGTCCAGGCCGCCGGCACGGCCCACCAGGGCAGCGGGGCCCTGCGACTGCCGCTCAGCTTCACCGGCAGCGGCTGGAAGGACGGTGGCGCAGCCGTCTTCCCGAGCCCGGCCGCGAACTGGAATGCGCTGGGCAGCAACCTGAGCGTCTGGGTCTACCTGCCCGCGGGGGCGCCGGCCGGTAAGATCGGCGCCAGCATCTACCTGCAGCACCCGACCTGGGACTGGTTGGAGAGCCCCTGGGTCACGTTGGTGCCCGGCCAGTGGACCGAGGTGCGTTATCCGAACCCGCCGCTCACGAACCTGGCAGCCATCGGCGTGCAGCTCGGCGGGACGGGGGTTAGCTACAGCGGCTACGCCCTCGCCGACCAATTCGCGGTGCTGTCGAACACCGTGGGCGGCACGGGCGCCGACGCGTTCGTGCCCGGCCGCGCGGGCGCGCCGCCCGAGCTGAGCGCGGCCGCCGTATGTAGCCCACGGCCGGCGGTCGGCGTGACGGCCGTCCCCAGCGCCAGCGGCAGCGTGCAGGTGACGGTGAACGTGAGCAGCTCGTCGCCCACGCAGGCCAACTCGCTCCAGACGCTGCGCTTCGGCGCCGGCACGAACGCGCTGGTAGACGCGGGCACGCAGGTCGGGGCGAGCGGCCCCTTCACGGTGACGTTCGCACCCGGCACCCAGCAGACGACGTTTACGGTACGCCCCGCAACAGCAGGCCAGGCGGTGACGGTGCCGCTCACCGTCCTGGATAGCTGCGGCGAGTGGCCGACCTTCGTGGGGCGCGGTCCGTCGTAAAGCGGTCCCCTCGGGGTGCGATCGAAGAGCAATACCTCGTTTTCGCGCGACGCCGTCCGGCCAATACCTAGCCGGGCGGCGTCCCTATTTGTCCGGACGGGCGCGGGCTCCTAAGCTCGCAGCTCGCGCGTGCGCGCAGCGGCGCGCGCGTCGGCCGGCGCGGCGATTTGCGCGGCCGCGGACGGCGCGGGCACCGCCTGGGGCGGACCACCGGGGCCGGCCACGGAGGGCGTCGGTACGGCGACCTGGCCGCAGTAGGGGCAGTTGCGCCAGCGCAGGAGCAAGGGGCGCTCGCACCGCACGCAAAGCCGCTTCAGGCGCGTCTGGCACCAGGGACAGAAGATGTAATCGGGCTCGGCGTGCTGCTTGCAGGCGGGGCAGGCCGACTGCACCTGGATCTCCTGCAGCATGGCCTCCTCGGCCAGCGACTCCTCGTACAGCTCGGCTAGCGTGCGCGGCGGCCGCAGGATGAAGTAGATCAACAGGCCGGGCAGGCTGAATACGGTCACCAGCAGCGTCGCTGCCATTTGCAGCAGGAAATCGTTCGTGCGGGAGCGAATGTCGCGGAAGGTCCACCAGATCGCCGCGATCCAGAGCGCCACGAAGTAGGCGGCGAGCACGGTAGCGGTAATGCGGACGACGCGCTCGACCGTCGCCAGAAGCTCTTCGCTGATACCGGGCATTGGAACTCCCCCAGACCGCGGGTCTCGTGCGCGGCTGCCACACGCGGCTCACCGGGGCCGCCAGCTTGCGCGCCACCTCGCTCGGGACTTGTCCTACGCAAGCGCCGTGCCAAGCGAGCGGCCGATGGCTGCCGATCGCTTCAGCATAGCACCGCGCCGCCCGCCGCCACCAAGGAACATCGCCCGGCGATCAGGAAGCGCCTCGCGCGCGCTCGAGCGCGCGGCGCAGCGCCCGCTCGGCGTAGAGGCTCGTCAGGTGCGCGCGGTACGCGCCCGAGGCGTAGACATCTTCGAGCGGCTGGACGCCGGCCGCCGCCTGAGCCACCGCCTCTCGCAGGCGCTCGGGCGTGGGCTCCTGGCCGCGGAGCGCTGCCTCGCAGGCCGTGGCGCGGTAGGCCACCTCGCCCACGCCGGTTACGGCCACCCGCGCCGTCGCCACGCGGCCATCCGCGCCAAGCGCCAGGAACGCGGCCACGCCTGCCACGGCGTAGCCGCTCGCCGGGTTCCTGGCCTTCGCGTAGGCGGCGCCAGAGTGTGCCAGCGGGGTCGGCAAGTCGATCCGCGTCAGCAGCTCGCCCGGGCCAAGCGCGGTGGTGTAGGCGCCCTGGAAGAAGTCAGTAGCGGGTACGGTCCGCTCGGCCCCGCCGCGCGCGGTGAGCTGCAAGCGCGCGTCCAGCGCCAGCGCCACCGCGGGCAGGTCGCCCGCCGGATCGGCGTGCGCCAGGCTGCCGCCGATCGTGCCCCGATTCCGCACCTGTAGGTCGCCAATGGCGGCGGCCACCTCGGCCATGACCGGGTGGCGCTCGTGAACCGACGGATCGGTGGCGAGCGCGTGGTAGGTCACGAGCGCGCCGATGGCCAGGCCGCCACCGTTCCCGTTCGCGGGCTGCACGTGGGCGAGCGCCCCGCGCAGGCGGCGCAGGTCGACGAGTCGGCGCGGCGCCGCCAGCCGCAATTTCATGAGCGGCAGCAAGCTGTGCCCGCCCGCAAGCGCGCGCGTCTCGTCGGGGTCCTCAGCCAGCAGGGCCAGCGCCTCGTCCAGGGTATCGGGCGCCACGTACTCGAACGCACGCGGGAACATCGGCCCCTCCCGTCAGTCCTCAGTTGCCGGCTGCGCGGGCCGCGACGGTCGCGGCCTGTGCGCTTGCGGCGCCCACGGCCCAGGCTAGCTCGCGGGTGGCGCGGGCGCGGCGAGCTGTTCCGCCGCCTGCTGCACCGCCGCGACGATGTGCTGATAGCCCGTACAGCGACAGAGCACCCCTTCCAGGCCGTGCCGGATCTCCGCCTCGCTCGGCCGCGGGTGCTGGCGTAGCAGGTCGTACGCCGCCATGATCATCCCTGGCGTGCAGTAGCCGCACTGCAGGCCGTGCTGGTCCCAGAACGCCTGCTGGAGCGGGTGCAGACCTAACCCCCCCGGCCCCCTTTCCCTGGTAGGGAAGGGAGGAGCCGGTGACTGGCTGTGCCGGTCCTCTCCCCCTTCCCGCACCGGGAGGGGGGCCGGGGGGGTAGGTCCGAGCGCAGCGAGGCCCTCGATGGTGGTGACCTCGGCGCCGTCGGTCTGCACGGCCAGCACGGTGCAGGACTTCACCGCTTGGCCGTCGACGAGGACGGTGCAGGCGCCGCACTGGCTCGTGTCGCAGCCGACGTGCGCGCCGGTGAGGCCGAGCACGTCGCGCAGATAGTGGACGAGCAGCAGGCGCGGCTCGACCTCGTGGGCCTGCGGCGCGCCGTTGACCGTGACGCGAATCGGCAGTTTCACTAGCGCCCCTCCTGTCCCGGCGGCACGCGACGGGGCTCGCCCGTGTCCGGGGCCTCCTCCGCCGCCTCGACCACGGCGGCGTCCTGCGCCCCGGCCTGCCGGCCCCGGATCGCCTGCCAGATGCGCTCGGGCTTCAGCGGCATGTCGATGTGCGTGACGCCGAACGGCTGCAGCGCGTCGAGCACCGCGTTCACCACGGCCGGCGTGCTCCCGATCGTGCCCGCCTCGCCGATGCCCTTCGCGCCGAGCGGGTTCGTCGTGCCTGGCGTCTCGGTGTGATCCAGCTCGTAGGCCGGCACTTTGTCGGCGGTGGGGATGGCGTAGTCCATCAGCGACGCCGTTCGGAGCTGCCCCTGCTCGTCGTAGACGATCTCCTCGTAGAGCGCCTGGCCAATGCCCTGCGCGATGCCACCGTGGATCTGCCCCGCCGCCAGCAGCGGGTTGATGATGCGCCCCGCGTCGTCCACCGCGACGAAGCGCAGGAGCTGCACCTCGCCGCTGCTCGGGTCTACTTCCACGACGCAGACGTGGGTGCCGAATGGATAGGTCATGTTCGGCGGGTCGAAGAACATCGTCGCCTCAAGGCCGGGCTCGATCTCGGGCGGCAGCATGAAGGCGGCGTAGGCGGCGTTGGCGATCTGCTGGAAAGTGACGACCTTGCCGGGCTGGCCGCGCACCATCGCCTGGCCGTCGCGGTACTCCAGGTCCTCCGGCGCCGCCTCCAGCAGTGCCGCCGCGACCTGCAGCGCCTTCTCGCGCACCCGCGCCGCCGCGCCGACGATCGCGCCGCCGGCCACGGGCATGCTGCGACTGCCGAACGTGCCGATGCCCGTCACGCCGACCGCCGTGTCGCCGGTCAGCACGCGCACACTCTCGAAGGGCACGCCCAGCTCGCCCGCGACGAGCTGGGCGAAGCTCGTCTCGTGTCCCTGGCCCTGCGAGGGCGCGCCGCACATGACGGTCACCGTGCCGTCCGGCTCAGCGCGGACGACGGCCGCCTCCCAGACCGGGGCCCCGAAGCCGCGTGACGGCCCGACGCCCGTCAGCTCGACGTAGCTGCCAAGGCCGATACCCAGGTAACGGCCCTGCGCGCGCAGCCGCCGCTGCTCCTCGCGCAGCGCGCGGTAGCCGACGACCTCCAGCGCCTTGTCGAGCGCGGCCGGATAGTTGCCGCTGTCGTACACGCTGCCAACCGCCGACGTGTACGGAAACTGGCCCGGCTGCACGAAGTTGCGCCGCCGCACGTCTGCCGGGTCGAGGCCCAGCTCGGCAGCGATGCGGTCCATCAACCGCTCCAGCAGGAAGGTTGCCTCCGGACGGCCGGCGCCGCGGTGGGCGTCGGTCGGCGCGCAGTGGGTGAACACCTCGGTCAGCTCGGAGGCGACGACGGGGATATCGTATGGACCGACGAGCATGTTGATCGTGAGCACGGGGATGAGCGCCGTGAACAGCAGCAGGTGCGCGCCCAGGTCGCCGACGACGCGAGCGCGCAGGCCGAGGATCTTGCCGTCGGCGGCCACGGCGGCCTCGATCTCGTCGATCTGGCCGCGGCCGTGGGAGAGCGTCAGCAGGCTCTCGCGGCGCTCCTCGACCCACTTCACAGGCCGCCCCAGGCGCTTCGCGGCCCAGGCCGTCAGCACCTCCTCCGGGTACACGTTCAGCTTCGAGCCGAAGCCGCCGCCCACGTCGGGCGCGATCACCCGCACGCGGCTCTCCGGCATGTCCAGCAGCTTGGCGACCTCGCTACGCAGCGTGTGCGGCACCTGGTTGGACGACCAGAGCGTGAGCGTCTCGTCGTAGCGGCGGTACTCGGCCAGGGCGGCGCGCGGCTCCATCGGCAGCGAGTTCACGCGCTGGTTGAAGATGTCGAGTCGCACGACGCGCGCCGCCTGCCGGAACGCGGCCTCGATGTCGCCCTGGTTGCGCTGCATCTTCATATACACGTTGCCGGGGTAGTCGTCGTGGACGAGCGGCGCGCCCTCGGCGAGCGCGGCCTGCATGGACGCGGCGGCCGGCAGCGGCTCGTACTCGACCTCCACAAGATCGGCGGCGTCGCGCGCCACGTACCGATCGTCGGCCAACACTACCGCGACGGCCTCGCCGACGAAGCGCACCCTGTCGCCGGCGAGGACCGGGTGGGGCGGCGGCGGCTTCTCGGGGTTCAGGGCGGCGTGCGTGGTGAGCGCGAGAGCGCAGTCGGCGTGCGTGAACACGGCCGCCACGCCCGGCTGCTGGAGGGCGGCGGTCGCGTCGATGCGGCCCACGCGGGCGTGCGCGTGCGGACTGCGGACGAATGCCATGTAGAGCGTGCCCGGGAGCCGCACGTCGTCCACGTACTGGCCCTGGCCGGTGACGAGCCGCGGGTCCTCGCGGCGCTTGATGCTGGCCCCAACCGAGCGTGAGAGCACCATGCTGAGCCCTCCTCTATCGGCTATCGGCACGACGCGGCGCGGTCGGCGCGCGGGCGATTATAGCCCCGCGGCTGCCTGCTGACCATGCGCTCAGCCGCCTCGGCGCACGAGCTAAGCGGGGACGGCGAGGGCCATCGGCGCGATCTCGCCGCGCGCGATGGCGGCGATACGCTCATCGGACAACGGGTTGCGCCAGATCTCGTTGCGCAGGCGCAGGTGCTGCAGCATGTAGGCGGTGAGCAGCGTCTCCGCGCGCTCTAGCGTGGCCTCGTCCGCGACCCACTCGCGCGCGAACGCCCGCACGCGGCCGGGGCCATGCCCCAACTCGTCGCGCACGATAGCGCGCATCGCCGCCGCCAGCCGCTCGCGGAACTCGTCGCCCGCCAGCTCGCTCGCCGCGACGAACGCGCCGCCGCCGCCCCCCTCGCTCAGCCGCAGCACGGCATGCGCGAACTCGGGACCGTGGGTGGCGTGCGCCTCGCGGATGAGCTGCACCATGCGGGTCGCCTCGGGCAGCGCCGGGTGCTGCAGGTGCGCCTCCGGCAGGGCGGGATCGTACACCGCGTACACCTGGTACTTCGTGGCCTCCGCGCGGGAGAGCTTGCGGCCGACGACCCACTCGGCGAGATCGGCGAGGAGGGCGTAGTGCTTCACCTCGTCCGCGATCTGCTCCAGGAAGTCCACGAAGCGGTGGCGGTCCACGGATTCCTCAAGCTGCTCGTTCATGAGCACGGCGCGGTGCAGCCACTGGCTGGTCTGCAGCTCGCGGCCCATCTGGCGCAGGAGCACGTCGAAGTGCTCCTCGGGCGTGTGCTCCCGGGCGAAGTAGGCGTGTACGACCTCCGCCTCGCCCGCGGCGTAGCGCCCGATGAGCGCGAGCAGGCGCGCCTCGGCGCGCTCGGCCAAGCTTTCCATGGCGGCTCCTCTCCCCTAAGAATGGTCGCGTTCTAGGCCCGCGTGTTGCGGCTATTGTAAGACGGCGCGGCCCCACCGCGTATCTATACCAGTAAGGAGGGGAGCAGCGCCGATGGCGGTAGCAGTCCAGGCCGACCAGGCCGCCGACGCGCGGGCCGTGGCGCGCTGCCGCGCCGGCCAGGCCGATGCGTTTGCCGAGGTGGTCGAGCGCCACCAGGCGGCCGTCTACGCGACGGCGCTGCGCCTGATCGGCGACCGCGAGGCGGCGCTGGAGGTGGCGAACACGACCTTCTACAAGGCGTACCGGGCGCTCGCGAGCGTGGACGCCAGCCGCCCGTTGCGGCCTTGGCTGGTGCGCATCGCGAGCAACGAGGCGCTGAGCTACCTGCGAGAGCGCGGGCGGGACGCGCGGCGCACGCTGAGCGGCGAGGCGGGCGAGGCGGCCCTGGCGGGCTTGCCCGCCGCCGAGGCGCAACCGGAGGGCGCGGCGCTGGCGGACGAGCAGCGGGCGGCAGTCCACCGGGCGCTCGCGGCGCTGCCGGAGCCGTACCGTCTGGTGACGGTGCTGCGTTACCTGCACGACCTGTCATATGCCGAGATCGCGGCGCAGACGGGCCTGCCTACCGGCACGGTGGGCGTGTACCTGCTGCGCGCGCGCGAACAACTGCGCGGCCGCCTGGCCGCCGAGGGGGTGACCGCCGATGCGTTGTCCTGACGACGCGCTCCTCGACCGCTGGCTAGACGGCGCGCTCGCCGTGACAGAGACGGCCGCGCTGGCAACGCACCTGGCCGAGTGCCGAGCCTGCGCCGCGCGGCGAGACGCGCGGGTCGCCGAGGAGCGCGGCTGGCGTGCCGCGCTCGCCCTCGACGCGGCGGAGCTAGCGTACCTCGCGCGCGCCGACCTGGCGGCGGCGTGGCGGCGGGCGGCCGAGCCCGTCCGGCCGGCCTACTGGTGGCCCGCGCTCGTCGTGATGAGCCTGGCAGGCGCCTACGCGGCCTGGCTCGTGGCGCTGCCGGCGCTGGAACTGCTAGTCGGGCTGGCGAACCGCCTGGGGCTCGTGGGCATGGCGCTGGTCTGGCTGCTCGGCGAGGGCTGGCGAGCCGGCGCGGCCGTGCTGGACATGCTCGCCACGCCGCCGGTCATTGATCCGTCGGTCCTGGCGGCGAGCCTGGCCGCCTGTCTCTGGCTGGTGATGAGCCGTCCGTGGGCGCCCGCGCGGGCACGGCCCACGGAAACCGACCGCTAACCGCTCAGGAGGAGACACATGTTCCGATCTACCACGCGCAGGCCGCAGCAACTGCCGACGCCTGGGAGCGACACGAGTGCGGAGCCCCTGGCCAACGCGGCACGGATTCATCCGGTGGTCGCTAGCCGCCGCGGCTGGCTCGTTCGTCTCGCGGCGCTGCTATTCCTGCTCGCCGGCGTCGGCGCCGCGACGCCGACCGCCCGGGCGATGGAGTTCCGCAACGGCGATACGGTCACCGTGCCCGCCGGCACCACGATCGACGACGACCTGTTCGCGGCGGGGCAGACTGTCACCATCGCCGGACAGGTAAACGGCGAGGTGTTCGCCTTCGGGCAGACGGTGAGCGTCACAGGCGCCATCCAACGGGACCTGATCGCAGCGGGCCAGCAGGTCACGGTGGACGGCACCGTGGGCGGGGACCTGCGTGCCGCGGGCCAGCAAGTGACGGTCAACGGGCGCGTCGACGGCAACGCGACCACGGCCGGGCAAACCGTGCTCGTGAGTCGCCAGGGCGCGATCGGAGGGAGCCTGCTCGGGGCGATGCAGACGCTGAACCTGCTCGGGCCGGTGGAGCGCAACGTGACCGTGGGCGCCGAGACGGTGGCGCTGGGCAGCACGGTCGGCCGCAACCTGACGGCGCACGTCGGGGTCATCACCGCGGACCCGGGCGCCCGCGTGGACGGCCGGCTGGACTACACGAGCCCGCAGGAGAGCGCGATCCCGGCCAGCGTGGCCGCGGGCGGCGTGCAGTTCCATCCGCAGGAGCGGCCCGAGCGCGCGCAGGAGCGACCGCGCGAGAACCCCTTCGGCGGGCTGTTCGGCTTCTTCGGACTGGTCTGGCTGGCGGGCAGCATCATCCTCGGGGTGCTGCTGGTCCACTACCTGCCGCGCCTCGCCGAGGGCACGGCGGCGCAAGTGCAGGAGCACCCGCTACCGAGCTTCGGCCTTGGCATCCTGGCGTTGTTCGTGGTGCCCGCGGCGCTGTTCTTCATCGCGATCACGCTGATCGGGCTGCCGATCGCGTTCCTCGGCGGCCTGGCCTACCTGGCCGGCCTGTACCTGGGCTGGCTGCTGCTGGGCCTGGCGCTCGGGGCGTGGCTGGTCACGCTGGTGCGGCGCTGGCGGGGCGAGACGCCCGCCGTGGACCCCCGCTGGCTGGTGGTGCTCGGGCTGGTCGTGCTCTACGTGGTCACGCACCTGCCGTTCATCGGCGGGTTAGTCTGGTTCGTGGCGCTGTGCCTGGGGCTAGGCGCGCTGCTGCGGCAGCTCGCGGCGTTGCGCCAGCCACCGCCGCCGCCAGCCCTGCAGCCGCCACTGCCGGTCTAGCCGACCAACCCCTGCCAGCGGCAAACGGCGAAGCGGCCAGGTCCGGACAACCGGACCTGGCCACTTCTGACGTCTCCGGCTATTCTCGGGGTAACGATTGGCGCCCGACTCACTCCTCCGGCACAGCTACCCGCTTGCGGGCAGGGACGCGCTCGCCAGTGCGAAAGAAGATCTCCGTGTCCATTGGCTCGAACACGATGTCGCCCACCTGTCCCGGTCGCGGCACCATATGGTCCACTTGGCCCGAAATGATAGGCAAGGGGATCGCCTTCGGGTAGGCCGCGCAGCGTCCGTGTCGATAGTGCGCACAGCCGATACAGCCTTGCCACTCATCAAATCTATCTGACGGCTCCCAGTTCATGCCAGCACCACCTTCACAGCGCTCGCGTCGAGAGCGACGATATAGTCCGTTTCGTCGCCGCCACCATCCAAGACGATGATACCATCGTAACCGAGACTCAGAAGCTCCAGCCTGATCGCCGCGGCCGTATCCGGTGTGATCGCGGCCGGCACCCCATGGTAAGTTCTCGGCATCAGCGCATCTATCTGCGCGGCTACAGCCTCGACATCGCCAACCAGCGGGCGCCGGGTCCGAATCGCTACGGCCAGCTCCGCCGGACCGAACAGAGGGTCCGTTCGGGTCGCAGTGTAGAAGCCTTGGCCGTATGAGCCGATGCGAGACTTCGAGATGTCGACACCATGCTCCAGAATGTCAGCCGCAGCCTCGCGCGTGGTGCGGTGGTATGTCACCACTTTGTTGACGGAATCAGCGAGCCAGGCCGCCACCTCGTCTGGCGTGATGATGTGTGGCGGGCGGCTCCGACGCCGCTCGCCTCGGTCGGGCACGGGCAGCGCGGCCTACGGCTGGTTGCCGAGGTTGTAGCCGAGGACGTACTTGATGTAGACGCCGTCGAAGTAGCCCCAGCGCTTCTCGGTGCCTTCCCAGATGGCTTGCAGCACCTTGGGCCGCAGCTCCTCAGGCGTGTAGCGGTCGACCACGTCCAGCGCGCGGCTGCCGTGCTCCTGGTCGGCGGTGACATGCGTGGCGAAGAAGCGCATCTCACGGGGCGTAAAGCCGTAATGGTCGCGCAGGGTCGGCACCACGCGCGCGCAGATGTCGTTGAACTGCGACTCCATGCCAACGTGGAAGCCCGCGATGGCCTCCTGCCAGGTGCGGCGGTCGCAGAGCAGGAACAGCCAATCGCGCAGCGCCTTAGTGGTGGGCAGCGGGTCGGCCTGGATCGCGCGCTGCGGGTCGAGGCCGCAGGCCGCGATAAAGTCGGTGAGCTGGTCGTTGTGGACGTCCTCGGGGTTCTCCTCGTCGGCCATGTTGTCCAGCTCGACGGCGCGGCCGGCGGCCACGTCGCAGTTGGCCAGGATGCGCCCGATGAAGCGCCAGAGGTCGCTCGTGTAGTGGTAGTGCTCGACGGCCCACAGCCCAAGCTGCTCGCGGGTCAGCTTGCCACTGGCCCAGGCCTCGGTGAGTGGATGGTTGACGCAGTGGCGCCGCCGCACCAGGTCCACCATCTCATTGCGGAAACTCGTCGCGACCATCTCTCCCGCCTCCTCGTCACGCCTTCTGGACGCACCCTAGCAACGGCTCCCACCAGCCCAGCGCCCGCGGTCGCGCCTGATGCCTGAACCGCACGAAGTCTTCCCGGATGATACCGGAAGGCCGACGACCGGGACAGGCTGCGCGGTGTTGAACTCGGCAGCACGGGCGGTTGGCCGTGCTAAAATTCTGGCGTGGTGGCAAGCCGGGCGAAGCCCGGGGGCGTCGTCCGCGGAGAGAGCGAGCTGAGCGCGCACGGCAGACATGCGCACGGACCCGCGCCGAGTCAGAAGCTCGGCGTCGCGCTCGCCGTCAGCGCCGTCGTCCTGGCCCTCGAGGTGGCCGGCGGCCTGGCGTCGAACAGCCTCGCGCTGCTCAGCGACGCTGGCCACATGCTCACCGACGTGCTCGCCCTGGGACTGGCCTGGTTCGCCAGCCGGCAGGCCGAGCGCCCGCCGAACGCCCGCCAGACCTACGGCTTCCACCGCGCCGGCATCCTGGCCGCGCTCGCCAATGCCGCCACGCTGGTGGCGCTAGCGCTGTTCATCGGCTACGAAGCCTACCAGCGACTGTTCGATCCGGAGCCGGTGGCGAGCCAGCTCATGCTCGCCGTGGCCGTCGTGGGCCTCGTGGCCAACGTCGGCGTCGCCCGCTACCTGCAAGCCGGCCACGGCACCAACCTGAACCTCCGCGCGGCCATCGCCCACGTGCTCGGCGACGCGCTCGCGTCGGCGGCCGTCATCGTGGGGGCGGTGGCCATCGCCTTCGGCGGGCCGGTGCAGATCGACCCGCTGCTGAGCGTTGTCATCGGCGTGATCATCGTGGCGGGCGGCTGGTCCATTATCCGCGAGACGCTGAACATCCTCATGGAGAGCGCGCCGCCGGGCGTGGACGTCGGCCAACTGGTCGCCGACCTGCGCGCCGAGCGCGGCGTGGCTGCCGTGCACGACATCCACGTCTGGCGGCTCGCGTCGGACCTTCCGGCGCTGAGCGTCCACGTGCGCATCAACAGCGGGGCGCCAGCCGAGGCCGATCGGGTGCTCTGCGCCTGCCAGCGGCTGCTCCGCGAGCGGTATGGCATCGAGCACAGCACCATTCAGGTCGAGCGGGAGGGGAGCGACGGGCTGTGCGAGCCGGCCCGCGGCGGGGGCGAGCTGGACGCCTACTGTACGGGGCCACGAGGAGCAAACGGCGCTGGTACGAGTCCTGCGAAGCGCACAGCGGACGCGGCCAGCGGGCGGGCCGCGCCAGATGCCCCCGGCCACTCACACCCTGGCTCGCACCACGTCCACTAATGCTGGGTAGCCGTGGGCCTCGGCGCCGCCCTGCTCGGGCAACCGCGTAGCGTCCGGCCAGCCGCGTGTGGCACACTCCCACCCCCGGGGCAAGACCAGAACGAGGAGAGAGCAGCTTCATGGCGCAAGCGGCGGACTTTCGGCACTGGAGCCAGCGGCGCGGGGCGCGCCTCAGCCGCGGTCGGGCCGCGCGGGGCCTGACCGGCTGGTACCTGTCGCGGCGCCTGAGGGACACTCGGCCAGGCGCCGAGCGCCACATGCTAGTGACCGGCATCAGCATGGCGCTCCTGATCGTGCTCGTGCTGGGTCTGGTGCTCGCCTTCACCGCCGTCAGCGTCGCCGCCCAGACCTACTCGGCGCTCACCCGCGACCTGCCGTCCATCACGCAGCTCGCCACGCGGGACGTGTTCCAGACGGCGCAGATCTACGATCGCAACGGCGTCCTGCTGCACGAGATCTACGACCAGACCGGCGGACGCCGCACGCTTGCCTCGCTGAAGGAGATCTCGCCCTGGATGCTCGACGCGACGATCGCCGCCGAGGACGCCGATTTTTATGACAACCCCGGAGTCGACACCCGCGGGATCGTGCGCGCGGTGTATCAGCAGCTCAGCAAGAGCGGGAACTCGGGCGCGAGCACCATTACCCAGCAGCTCGTGCGCAACACGCTGCTCTCCGAGGACGAGCGGTCGCGCCAGACGCTCATGCGCAAGTTCAAGGAGGCAGTGCTGGCCTACCGCGTGAACGAGCTGTACAGCAAAGACGACATCCTGGAGATGTACCTGAACGAGGTGTTCTACGGGAACAGCTCCTATGGCGTGATGGCGGCCGCGGAGTCGTACTTCGGCAAGAGCCCGCGCGACCTGACGCTGGCCGAGGCCTCGCTGCTGGCCGGGCTGCCACAGTCGCCGTCGAACTACGACCCACGGCAGAACTGGAACGCGGCGCGCGAGCGCCAGGCCTACGTGCTGAAGCAGATGACGAAGCACGGGTTCATCACCGAGGCCGAGGAGGGCGCGGCCTGGGAGCAGGAGCTGCAGTTCGTCGAGCCGAAGCAAGAGGAGATCAAGGCGCCGCACTGGGTGTTCTACGTGCGGGACCTCATCGAGCAGAAGTATGGGCCGCGGCTGCTGTACCAGGGCGGCCTGCAGGTGTACACGTCGCTGGACCTGCGCTTGCAGGAGCGGCTCGAACAGATCGCCCGCGACAACGAGCAGAACCTGCGCATCCGCAACGGCAGCAACACGGCCATCGTGGCGATGGACCCGAAGACGGGCGAGATCCTGGCGATGGTCGGCAGCATGGACTTCAACAACGCGGCGATTGACGGCCAGGTAAATGTGACGACCTCGCCGCGCCAGCCGGGCTCCTCGATCAAACCGATTGTTTACCTGACGGCGTTCGAGAAGGCCGGCTTCACGCCGAACACGATGCTGCAGGACGTCGCCAGGTGCTTCCCCGCGGGCCGCGGCCAGCCGCCGTACTGTCCCGTGAACTTCGACAACAAGTTCCGCGGCCCGGTGCCGGTGCGTGTGGCGCTGGGCAACTCGCTGAACATCCCGGCCGTGGAGACGCTGGAGCGCGTGGGCGTGCCGGCGGCCATCGAGATGGCCAACCGCCTGGGGATCACCAGCCTCGACGATCCGAACCGCTACGGTCTGGCCTTCACCCTGGGCGGCGCGGAGGTGAAGCCGCTGGAACTGACGTCCGCCTACGCGACGTTCGCCAACCAGGGGCGGCGCGTGCCGCCGGTGGCGATCCTGAAGATGGTAGACGGCCACGACCGCGTGATCGAGGAGGCGCGGCCCACGAACGGCGAGCAGGTAGTCGACCCGCGGCTCGTGTACATGCTGACCAGCATCTTGAGCGACAACAACAACCGGCTGATCACCTACGGGCCCACAAACTTGCTGCAGCTCTCGCGTCCGGCGGCCGCGAAGACGGGCACCACCGACAACTACCGCGACACCTGGACGATGGGCTACACCCCAAACCTGGCGATCGGCGTGTGGGTGGGCAACACCGACGGCCGGCCAATGCGCGAAGTGCTCAGCTCGATGAGCGCGGGCAAGATCTGGCACGAGGCGATGGAAGCCGCCTTCCAGGTGCTGGAGCTGCCCGTGGAGCAGTTCCAGCGGCCGGACGGGCTGGCCGAGGTGCCCGCGTGCAGCGGCGGCCGCTGCGCGCCCGACCTCGTGCCCAGCGAGCGCGCGCCCCGCACAGCGCCCACCCCGACGCGACGCTAGGGCGTCAGTCGCCCAGCTTCCGCGCCACCACGAAGTGGGAGATGCCAAAGCAGCGCAGCGGCGTGCGCTCCGCGAAGTCGCGCGCGGCCAGGATCGCGCGACCGGCCAGGCGGTGCCGCGCCGCGACGTTGTCCAGGCCCGGGAAGATGTGGCTCTCCGCCTCGAAGCGCACCCGCAGCCCGGCGAACAGCCGGCGAATGCCGCGCCGCGTGTAGATACGCACGTGGGGCGCGAAGCGGTTGCGGATGAAGTCGGGCGTGTAGTTCACGAGCGGCAGCAGGCGGAAGACGTAGCGCTTCCCCAGATAGAAGCCGTGCGTCTCGAAGAAGTACAGGCGGTTGGGCGCGTAGATGATGATGTGCCCGCCCGGCCGCAGGCAGCGGTACGCCTCACGGATCGTCTGCCGATCGTCGTCGACGTGCTCGATGACCTCGTGCAGCAGGATCACGTCGAAAAACTCGTCGGGGAAGGGCAGCGACTCGGCCGGCGCGGTGTAGATGTTCGGGAGCGTGCGGCTGGCCTCGGCCACCTTCTCCGGGTCCACGTCCACGCCGTACACGTCGTCGCTGAAGCGCGCCATCTGGCGGACGTACATCCCCAGCCCGCAGCCCACGTCGAGGATGCGGCGGCCTTCCAGAGGAACGTGCTGACGGATCAAGTCGAGGCGGCGGTCCTGCCCACTGCGCCAGACGTAGCTGGGATGTCCCAACCGGATCGCCTTGGCGTCGGACTGCACTGCCATCGCCTGCTCCCGTATACGGATCGTGGGCCTAGCCCGATTCTCTGGGGCCGGCGCCATCCTACCAGGAAGGTTGCGGCCAGCGCAAGGCCGGAGCGCCTAAAAGCGACAAACCGACAGGCCCCGCGGCTGACGACGGTGGCCCGGCGGCGAGCGGGGACGAAAACGGTCGCTTCGGCTACAATCGTAAACAATCACCGCGGCGCCGCGGCGGGCACCCGTCGGCGCCGTGCTTTGCCACGGGCCGGGCGCGCGCGGGCCACAGCGCCGGCCGGGGGAGGAGCGCGCGTGCGCACCGTGCACGACGTGTCGGCCGGGGGAGTGGTCGTCCGTCGAGGCCCCGAGGGCTGCGAGGTGGCGCTGGTCGGCCGCGGCGTGCCGCTTCGCTGGGGCCTGCCGAAGGGCGGGATCGAGCGCGGCGAGACGATCGACGCCGCGGCGGTGCGCGAGGCGCGCGAGGAGACCGGGCTGCAGGTGCGGCTCATCGCCCCCGTCGGCGACATCGTGTACTGGTTCGCCACGCGCGGCGTCCGGCACCACAAGACGGTCCACTTCTTCCTCATGGAAGCCATCGGGGGCGACCTCGCGGACCACGACTGGGAGAACGACGAGGCGGCCTGGTTCCCCGCCGAGACGGCGCCCGCCGTGATGGCCTTTCCGAACGAGGCGGCGATCGTGCGCCGCGCGCTCGCGCTCCTGCCGCC
>Ga0070741_10003760_pt1 | contig 36748 bp, 33 predicted proteins | sample Coa_R1_4_FD_66440 | JGI IMG/M metagenome (GOLD analysis project Ga0070741, IMG submission 66440) | Surface soil microbial communities from Centralia Pennsylvania, which are recovering from an underground coalmine fire - Coalmine... | ecosystem: Environmental > Terrestrial > Soil > Unclassified ... | reverse complement strand
CCGGCGCTGGTCCACTACTACTTCGACTCGATCGAAGACCTGTGCGCCCACGTGATCTCGCGCTTCAGCGAAGACCTCATCGAGCGGCAGCGCCAGATCTTCACGTCCGACAGCACGCTGGCCAAGCAGTGGCGGCTGGCCACCGAACCGCTCCGGAGCAACGTCGGCCGCCGGCGGATGAAGGTGTGGTTCGAGCTGTCGGCCATGGCCGTCAACCAGCCCGCCCTCCTGCGGCGGATGGTGGAGATCAACGCCGAATGGCGCCGCATCATCCGCGAGGCCGTCGAGCGGGAAGCCGAACGGCGGGGGAGCGGCGCCCTCGGCAGCTTCAGCGTCGAGGCCACGGCGGCGTTGATGTCGGTGGTGCTCAAGGGCCTGTACTGGGAGAACCTCCAGGAGTTCCACGAGGGTCACGACGAGCTCATCGCCGCCGCCGACCGCCTGCTGTCCTCCTTCGAGCCGGTGGTGGCCACCACCGCCGCCCGGGGCCGGCGCCGGCGGGTCGAGGGGCTGGCCGGCTGACACACCCTTGGGCGGTCGCACAAGACGGGCGGTACACTGCCCGGCGGTGACGACCGAGCTCGACGCCCCATCGCCGGCGGTGCTGCCCGGGCTCGACCCGGCGGCGCTGGCCGCCTGGTGCGACGGGCCCGGCCGCGGTGCCGGCCTCGTCCCGCCGCTGCGGGCCACGCTGGTCAAGGGCGGGAAGTCGAACCTCACCTACCGCATCGACGATGCCGCCGGGCGGTCCTACGCGCTGCGCCGCCCGCCGCTCGGAAAGCTGCTGCCCAAGGCCCACGACGTGGTCCGGGAGCACCGCCTGATCACGGCGCTGCACGAACGCTCCACGGTGCCGGTGCCCCCGCCGGTGGCCGCCTGCGCCGACCCCGAGCCGATCGGCGCGCCGTTCTTCCTCATGGGCTTCGTGGACGGGCGGGTGCTGCGGACCCGCCGCCGCGCCGCCGACGTTCCCGAGGCGGTGCGGGCGGCGGCGGCCGACGACCTCGTCGACACGCTCGTCGCCCTGCACGCCGCCGAACCCCCGGCGCTGGGTCTGGCCGACCTGGCGCCGCCCGACGGCTACATCGCCCGCCAGCTGGCCCGCTGGCAGCAGCAGTTCGACCGTTCCCGGCGGCGCGAGGTCCCCGACGTCAGCGACGTCGGGCGCTGGCTGGCCGAACGGATCCCGCCCCAGGTCGAGACGCGGCTCGTCCACGGCGACTTCCGGCTCGACAACGCCATCATCGACGACGCCGGCCGCATCCGGGCGGTCCTCGACTGGGAGATCGCCACCCTCGGCGACCCGCTGGCCGACCTGGCCATCCTGCTCGTCTACTGGGGCGGTGACGGCGAGCCGGCCATCGGCGCCACCGACCTGCCGGGCTTCCCGGACCGGGCGGCGGTGGCCGACCGCTACGCCGCGGCGTCGGGGCGGGACCTGGCGGCGCTGGCCTACCACCGCGTCTTCGCCTACTGGAAGCTGGCCTGCGTGGCGGAAGGCGTCTACGCCCGCTACGCCGCCGGGGCCGGCGGGGGCGACGCCGACATCGACCTCGAGGCGCAGGCGGCGGTGACCGTCCGGATGGCGGCCCGGGCCCGGGCGATCATCGACGGCGGCTGACGCCGCCGGGCGTCATTTCGGCACCACGTAGCCCATCGCCTCCCGGTCGAGCGTCTCGGCGGTGTTGCCCCGCTGGCGCAGCGGTTGCTTCGTCACCCGCCCGACGGGGCTGCGGGGGAGCGCGTCGACGACGTCGATGAAGCGGGGAACGGCGAAGTGCGGCATGGCCGCGCTGCAGAAGTCGAGGAACTCGACCGGGTCGAATTCCGCCCCCGGTCGCAGCACGAGGCAGGCCTTGACCTCCTGCTCGCCGAGCTCGCTGGGCACGCCGATGACGGCGACGTCGGCCACGGCCGGGTGGCGGACGATGGCCTGCTCGACGTCCCAGCACGAGATGTTCACGCCCCGGCGCCGGAGGTAGTCGGCTTTGCGGTCGACGAAGACGAGGTAGCCGTCGGCGTCGAAACGGCCGATGTCGCCGGTGTGGAACCACAGGTTCCGCCACGTCTCGACGGTCGCCTGCGGGTGGTTGTGGTAGCCGCTGAACATCACCCAGGGCCGCCGGGGGCGGAGCACGATCTCCCCCGGCTCCCCGGCCGGGACCTCCTCGTCGTCGTCGTCGAAGATGCGGACGTCGAAGTCGGGGTTGGGCCGCCCCGACGTGCCGGCGGGCCCCGGGTCGTCGTAGTCGTCGAGCGTGACCGGCAGTGCCTCCGACAGGGCGTAGATGTTGAGGATCTTGATGCCGAAGCGCCGCTGGAACGGATCGCGGAGCTCGGCCGGGGCGTAGCCGGTCGAGATGCGGACGGGGTTGTCGGCGTCGTCGTCCCGGGGCGGCTGGGCCCAGAGCATCAGGTACAGCGGCCCGAAGATCGACGTGTGGGTGGCGCCGCACTCCCGGGCGGCGTCCCAGAACCCCGAGGCGCTGAAGGCGCTCTGGCTGTTGCCCCGGCCGCCGGTCAGCGTCGGGAGCATGATGCAGTTGGCGGCGGCGTTGATGTGGAACATCGGCGTCGGCTGGTAGAACGAGCACTCGCCGTCGAAGCGCCACATGCGGGCCATCGTCTCCATCATGGCCATGACGTAGCCCCGCGACATCGCCGCCGCCTTCGACGGCCCCGTCGTCCCGCCGGTGAAGATGATGGCGTTGAGGGCCGACTGGTCGACCGCCCGGTCGCCGTGGACCCGGTCCCGGTCGGAGGCGAGGAGGTCGGCGGTGGTCGTCGCCTTGAACCGGCCGGTGTCGAGGCCGGCGGCGTCGCCCGCGCCGCCCCGGACGATGAGGTGCTCGAGGGCCGGAACGGCGTCGCCCAGCTCCACGATGCGGGGCACCAGGGCGGGGTCGGCCACCACCGCCCGGGCGCCGGAGGTGACGAGTTGGTGGCGGAGGAAGTCGCCCGACATGTTGACGTTGATCGGCACGTGGCCGGTCCCGAGGTGCCAGCAGGCGTGCCAGGAGTAGGCGTGCTCGAAGCCGTTGGCCATGAAGGCGGCCACGACGTCGCCCGCTCCGAGCCCGATGCCGTGATAGCCGTTGGCCAGGGCGACCGAGCGCTCCAGCATCTCCCGGTGCGTGACCGTGGCGCCGTCGACCCACAGTGCCACCCGGTCGGGGCGGTCGGCGGCGTTGCGCTCCAGGAACCCGGTCATCGACACCGGCGTCCTCGTTCCCCACGTGGCGGCCACGGCTCCTCCTCCTGTCCTTTCGGCGTCCAAGGTCGCCGGAACGTCGGGCGGCATCAGCCCGGGGCGGCGGTCCCGGCGACGCCGGCCGGGACGGGGTGGCGGAACAGGCGGGAGGCGTTTTCCCACGTGACCTTGCGGACGACGTCGTCGGGAAGGCCGGCCAGCTGGTGGGCCAGGACCGGCTGGACGTCGGGCCAGGTGGAGTCGACGTGGGGATAGTCCATCTCGACCATGACCCGGTCGACCCCGATGCGGTCGAGGACGGCGAACGACGTCGGGTCCTCGATGGTGCAGAACCGGAAGCTGTCGAGGAACAGGTCGACGAGGGGCTTGTCCACCCCCTTCCAGTGGTCGGTGAAGTCCTGGTAGCGGGCGGTGTGCTCGAGCCGGTCGATGAAGCCCGGCAGCCAGCCGATCCCCCCTTCGGACAGCACGAGCTTGAGGTCCGGGAACCGGACGGGGATCTTGGCGTAGAGCCAGTCGGCGGCCGTCACGATGGCGTTGGCGAAGAACAGGAAGCCGATCTCGTCGAACGGCGCGTCCGTGGAGGCGCTGACCGTGCCCGACGAGGAGCCGATGTGGAGGCAGACCGGCGTCCCCGTCTCCTCACAGGCGGCGAAGAACGGGTCCCAGTGGGTGGTGTGGACCGACGGGTACCCGAGCCGCTCCGGGTTCTCGGAGAACGTCACCGCCTTGAAGCCCCGTTCGGCGTTGCGGCGGATCTCCTCGGCCGCCACCACCGGGTCGGACAGCCAGGGAAGCTGGCAGGGGATGATGCGGTCGGGGTACGGCCCCGCCCAGGCTTCGAGGTGCCAGTCGTTGTAGGCCCGGAACACGGCGAAGGCCAGTTCCTGGTCGGGGTTCTGGGCCAGCCGCTGCCCGGCGAAGCCGGCCAGCATCGAGGGGAAGTTGAGCGAGGCGTACACGCCGGCGATGTCCATGTCGGCGATCCGGGCGTCGATGTCCCAGGCGCCCTTGCGCATCTCGTCGAACCGGGTGGGCTCCGACGACAGCTCGGCCGGCGGCCGGCCGACGGCGGCATTGAGCCCCACGTTGGGGATGTGCCGGCCGTCGTAGTCCCAGCGCTGCGTGCCGTCGTCGAGTTCGATCACCCTGGGTGCCCGGTCGGCGAACCGGGCCGGGACCCGGCCCTCGAACATCTCCGGCGGCTCCACGAGATGGTCGTCGACCGAGATCACCGTGTAGCGCCGGGGCCGGGGTTCGGGCTCGGGGAGGAACGTCACGCGGCGCTCCCCGGTCTTGCGCAGCTCCGGCCGCTGGCCCTGGGGGACCGGCTCGGTCATCGGGCCGGCCTCCGCTCGAGGTAGGCGTCGATGACGTCGTGGAGGTGGGCGATCAGCGACTCCTGGCGCCGGGCGAGGCGGACGTGGTGGAGCGACTCCGAGTGCATGCCCCGCTGCACCGACTCGAGGTTGGCGAAGTCCTGGTGGAGGATCGCCCCCCACGTGGCCCGGCGCTCCTCGGGGTCGGTGCTGTAGGGCACGTGCACCCGTTTGGCCGGCCGCGACCCGGGCTCGGGGAACCGCAGGCTCAACATTTCGAACGTGCAGCGGTCGGGGTCAAGCCCGTCGGGCAGGAACCGGAACCCGAACAGCTCCCCGGGGATGACGCCGAGGACCAGGTTGGGAAAGACGTGGAACTCGTGCTGGTCGTACCAGTCGTCGCCCTCGAACGACGGGTCGGCCCACCCCCCGGCCACCGCCCGCTCCTGCGACAGCTCGATCAGCACGTCGCGCAGCTTCACGCCGGGCGGGAGGGGCTCCGAGCCGTCGCCGATGCGGCGCAGCCGCTCGAGCTGGTGGGGGAGGAGCTTCTGGAGCGGGATGACCCCGGCCACCATGTCGGCCAGGATCGGCGCCTCGTCGACGATCCCGAGGCGTCCGCTCGGCCGGCCCATGGAGATGACCATGAGGCCGTGCTCGCCCCGCTCCTGGTAGACGGCCGACGTGTCGTCGGTGGCACAGGTGCCCTGGGGATGGGTGGCGGGGATGTGGTAGCTCTCGATGAAGGCCTCGACGCCGACCTTCCAGTTGCAGGGGACCGACGTCGACACCACCGCCTGCCAGCGCATGTCGGCCATGCGGTAGGGCGCGGCGTCGGCGGCCAGCGGCCCGATCCATTCCTCGAAGGAGGGCCCGTCGGGGTCGGGGTTCACGAACACGAACCCGCCCCAGGTGGCCACCCGCAGCTCGGGCAGCCGGAGGAGCTCCCGGTCGGGCCAGCCGAACTCCTCGGGATCGACGATCCCGGTGTTCTCGCCGTCGAGCGACCAGCACCAGCCGTGGTAGGAGCAGCGCAGCTCGGTGGCCTTCCCGCAGTCCCGCTTGAGGATGTTGCCCCGGTGGCGGCAGACGTTGTGGAAGGCCCGCAGCTGCCCGGACGGAGCGCGAACCACGACGATCGGCTGGTCGACGATGACGTGGGTCCAGCAGTCGCCGACGTCGGCGACGTCCTCCTCCCGGCAGACCATCTGCCAGACGTGATTCCACAGCGCCTCGGCCTCCCGCCGGGCGAAGGCCGGGGAGGTGTAGCGCTCCGTCGGCACCAGCCGCAGGTCGGTCCGGGAGGCCACGTCGCGAACGGTCACTGATCCCTCCTCCGGTCGGGCCGCCCTACTGTAGCGGGGGTTTGGGCACCCGACCAAAAGCTTGTAGGCTGTACCTGTGAGCTCGGGCTGCCCGCACATCGACTTCACCTCCGACTTCATGCGCGACCATCTCTACGAGGAGACGGCCCGGCTGCGAACGGAGAGCCCGGTGGTGTGGACCGAGGCCCACGGCGGCTACTGGGTGCTGACCCGCTACGCCGACATCCACCGGGTGCTGCAGGACCCGGAGACCTTCACGTCGACCCAGGGCGTGACCGTGCCCTACCTCGAGGCCCCCATGAAGGCCGTGCCCTTCGAGTCGGACCCGCCCGAGCACCGGGACTACCGCCGGTCGATGAACCCGTACCTCACCCCCGAGGCGGCCCGGCGCATGGAGGACGACACCCGGGTGGTGGTCGACGCCCTCATCGACCGGTTCATCGGGAAGGGCCGCTGCGACCTGGCCGGCGAGTTCGCCCAGCACGTCTCGACCACCATCCTGTTCCGGAACCTGCTCGGGGCCGACGAGAGCGAGATGGAGGCCTGCCACGAGGCGGTCATGAAATACGCCTACGAGCCGACGAGTTCGGCGGGAATCGAGGGCGCGATCTACCTCATGCAGTTCTGCTATCAGCTGGCCCAGGCGCACCGGGCCGAGCCGGGGGACATGATCGTCGACTCCATCGTGCGCTGCGACGTGCAGGGCCGGCCGGCCGACGACCTGGAGATGGTCGGCATGCTGGCCATCCTGATCTTCGGCGGCGTGGAGACCACGGCCAACGCCACCTGCGCCGCGGTCAAGGTGCTGTCGGACCGGCCCGAGCTCCAGCGGGAGCTGCGGGAGAACCCCGAGCGCATCGCCCGGGCCCTCGACGAGTTCCTCCGCTTCGACCCGCCGCTCGTCGGGCTGGCCCGCCGGGCGACCCGCGACGTCGAGATCGGCGGACAGCTGATCCGGAAGGGCGACGCCGTCTACTACTCGATCGCCGCCGCCAACCGGGACCCGGCCGAGTTTCCCGACCCCGACAACTTCGATCCCTGGCGGAACCCCAACCGCCACCTGGCCTTCTCGGCCGGGATCCACCGCTGCGCCGGGTCCAACCTGGCCCGCATGATGCTCAAGGTCTCGCTGGAGCAGCTCCTCGCCCGGCTCGACGACATCGTCATCGACGGCGAGATCGACTACGTCCAGGCGGCGTCGCGGGGCATGCGGAACTGCCCCATCCGGTTCCGGGCCCGGGAGCGGGCCTCGGCCTGAGCCGGCGGTCGGCGGCCGTCAGGCGTCCGTCAGCCGGGGGAGGACCTCGGCGGCGAAGCGCTCGAGCTGGCGCCGGCGGGCGGCGGGGTCGGCGTCGGCGGGGTTGACGACGAGCAGCGAGCACCCGGCGCCGGCCAACGATCGCAGGCCCTCGAGCACGGCATCGGGCGGTCCGGCGACGACGAAGCGTTCGAACAGCTCCGCGGTGGCGCCGCCGTGGCCGGCGGCGAGGAGCTCGGCGGCCCGGCGGGCGGCGCCGGCGGGCTCGTCGTCGATGCGGTAGGGGAGCAGCATCCCGACCGTGAACGGTCGACCGGCCCGGGGGGACGCCGCCCGCCAGGCGCCCATGGCGTCGACGGCGCGGGCCACGCCGGCCGGTGTCTGGAGGAATCCCAGCCAGCCGTCGGTCAGCGTCGCCGCCCGCCGCAGCGCCCGCTCCGCCCGCCCGCTGCCGAGGATGGGGATCGGGACGGGCGCCGGCGGGTCGAGTCGCACCGGCCCGAAGTCGAGGGCCCCGCCGTGGTACTCCACCGGCTCCCCGGCGAGCAGGGCGGCGAAGGGCGGCAGGTACCCGTCGGTCCGGGCGCCGCGCCCGGCGGTGGGAACGCCGCAGGCGGCCCACTCGGCCGGGAACTCGCCGCCGACGCCGACGCCGACGGTGAGGCGTCCGCCGGACAGCGCCGCCAGGCTGGAGAGCTGCTTGGCCGGCACGACCAGCCCCCGCAGGGCCAGGAGCAGGACGCCGATGCCGATCCGGACCCGGGTGGTGACCGTCGAGGCGACGGTGGCGGCCACGACGGCGTCGAGGATCGGGCCGTGGTGGACGACGTGGTCACCGACCCAGACGGATCCGAAGCCCTGCTCCTCGGCCCACACGGCCTCCCGGGACAGGGCGCCGGGATCGAGCCCGCCCGTCCGCCCCCCGGCCGTCGCCAGGTTGAGGCCGACGTCCAGTCCGGTCACCCCGGAAGCCCGGTCAACGCGGCGTCGGGACGGGGACGCCGGGAGCGGGGCAGGCGATGTCGCTGTGCTCGCCGCAGAGCCCGTTCGTCATGTAGCTCGGATAGCGGGGCGTCGGGTCGACGTAGAGGCTGATCCAGGCGTAGCTCACGTTGACCCACAGCAGGCACACGTTGGCCAGGCCGACCCAGGCCAGCGCCCGCACCGCCGTGACCCTGCGGCCCGGCCCGATCGTGTCGACGCCCCGCTCGATGGCCGAGCGGCCCCGGTCGTCGCGGTGGTAGCGGAGCAGCCCGACGAGGGCCGTCACGCTGCCGGCGAAGAGGCCCTCGTAGAGCGGGTACTGATAGGTCCGGCCGCCCCACACCGACAGCGACCGGATCGCTCCGGAGTAGGCGAAGAGGCCGGCCCGGAGGAACACCATCTCGATCACCATGTCGAGGATGAACAGCGCCCCGACGCCGATGGCGAACAGCCCGGCCCGCCCGATCCGGGGCCACCTCCGCTCGGCCCGGCGGGCCATGGCGCAGAAGGCCACGGCGAAGAGGACGAAGTACCAGCCGTAGAGCGGGCCGGTGAGGAGGAACGGTTCGGGGATGTTGCGGAAGTGCGGGGCGACCCACCCGGGAACGTGGGGGTACCAGGCCCCGAGGTTCACCAGATAGGAGTTGTAGATGAACGTCGGCCGCAGGTAGTTGCACAGCGTGTCCTGCCAGAACACCGACAGGAAACCGATGGCGATGTAGGCGTCCCAGGTGAGGGCGCCCTCCCGGCGGCTCCGGCGGACGAGATAGACGACCACGACGACCAGCGCGCCGGTCGAGCCGCCCTGCAGCAACCAGGCGGTGACCTTGGAGGCGCCGCTCACCGGGTCGGCGCCCATCGGCTGGCGGTAGGCGTCGCCGGAGAGGAACCAGGTGGCGTAGAGCCAGATCTGGAAGATGACGAAGGCGGCCCCGACCGCCGCCCACCACACGACCGGGCGGAACGGCCGGCGGCCCGGCGTCTCGGCCGGCGGCGGTTGCACCGTCGCCCGGCGGGCGGCCCGTTCGGTGTCCAGCACGGCGCTCCCTCCCCGTCGCCCGCTGGTCCGAGACTAACTGGGCGACTGTCCAAAAGACAAGGAACGCCGGTGCTGCACCCGCTGCCGGCCGGCTGGGCCGGATGTCAACTGAGTGGTAGCTGAGGATCGCCGGGGGGCGTCGTGTAGGCTTCCAGCCGATACGGCGACCGCGATCGACACGGTGCTGTATGTGCCCGATGAGGGAGTAGGTCACTTTCTCGTGATGGGGGAGGAACTGTGAAGAAAGTAGTCATCGCCGGCATCCTGGTCGCCAGCACCCTGGCGGTTTCCGCGCCGGCGTTCGCCGACGGCCCGCTGCCGGGTGGTCGCCCGCCGTGCTCGATCATGCACAAGACGGGGACCGGCATCGACGGCCCGCTCTGCGAGCACCCGGTTCCGGGGACGTAGTTCCGGAGTTTCGGCGGCGGGGGCCTGCGGGCCGTCCTCGTCGAAGTGCCATTCGGCCGGCGGTTCACCACCGGCCATCGCTCATGACGGGAGCCGACGGCTCCCGTCATGTCGCGTCTCCGGCCGGACCGCGCCCGGGCGAAGGTCGGCGCTGGGGGAAGGGGAGGCTCCGGGGGTCGCGGTGCGGGGTCGAGGCGGGGCACTCACGAGCACCCCGAAGCCCACAGTTGTACTTTTACCGCAAAATGCAACAGCTGTAACGTCAGCCGGCCAGGGCCCGCCGGAGCGGGTCACGTGTTGGTGTCGTCGGGCGGCACCGTGTCGGGGTCGGGCAGCAGGGGCTCGGCGGTCCCGGGGTCGCCGTCAGGCGGGCCGCCGGAGCCGGCGGGCGGCGGGATGGCCGGGCCCACGCCGTAGGCGGTCATCGACAGAGAGCCGTAGGCGTAGCCCTCGACGAAGGCCTCGGCCCCGGTCCCGGCGGCGCCGGCCAGGCCGGCCAGGTAGAGCAGCGGGATGAAGTGGTCGGGCGTCGGGGCGGCGACGGCGTAATCGGGGTGGCGGGCCAGCCCGGCGGCGTCGCCCGGCTCGGCGGCCAGGAGCGCCCGGGCGGCGTCGTCGAAGCGGCGGGCCCAGTCGAAGGCGCCGTCGGGTCGGCCCCAGTCGATCCGGCCGAGGTTGTGGACGACGTTGCCGCTGGCCAGGATCAGCACCCCCCGCCGGCGCAGCGGAGCGAGCCGGGCGCCGAGCTCGAGGTGGTAGTCGAACGGCCTGAGGGCGTTGATCGACAGCTGCACCACGGGGATGTCGGCGTCGGGAAAGGCGTGGACCAGCACCGACCAGGTGCCGTGGTCGATCCCCCAGCTGTCGACGTCGGCGCCGACCCAGCAGGGCGCCACCACGTCGGCCACCTCGGCGGCCAGCTCGGGGGCTCCGGGGGCGGCGTACTCCACGGCGAAGAGCTCGTCGGGGAAGCCGTAGAAGTCGTGGATCGTCCGGGGGCGGGCCATGGCCGTCACGGCGGTGGCGTTGATGTACCAGTGGGCCGACACGGCCAGGATCGCCCGCGGCCGGGGGACGGCCCGGCCGAACGCCCGCCACGCCTCGGTGTAGCGGTTGCACTCGAGGGCGTTCATCGGGCTGCCGTGGCCGACGAAGGCCGCCGGCATCATCGCCCGGTCAGGCCTCCAGGAGATCGGGCTGACGGCGGACGATCATCTCGTAGAGCGGCTGGAAGTTGAACCAGCCGATCGTGTGGCTCCCGACCTGCCCGGCGGTGAGGGTGGCGTCGTCGTCGGCGATGGGGATGGGCGTGCCGGCCGCCTCGGCCAGCAGCTGCGACTGGCAGCTGCGGTCCATGGCGATGAACCACCAGGCGGCCTCGTCGACCGTGTGGCCGACGGTGAGGAGACCGTGGTTGCGGAGGATGACGGCCTTGCGGTCGCCGAGGGCGTGGGCGATCCGCTTGCCCTCCTCGACGTCGAGCACGACGCCGGTGTAGTCGTCGAAGAGGCCGTGGTCGCCCCAGAAGGCGCAGGCGTCCTGCGTGAGGGGATCGAGCAGGCGCCCCAGCGTCGACCACGTCTTGCCGTACATCGAGTGGGAGTGGGCGGCGGCCACGACGTCGGGCCGGGCGGCGTGGACCTGGGAGTGGATGGCGAAGGCCGCCCCGTTCACCGGCCGGTCGCCCTCGACGACCTCGCCCTCGTGGTTGATCAGGATCAGGTCGCGCACCCGGATGTGGGCGAAGGGCTCGCCGAAGGGGTTCACCCAGAAGTGGTCGGGCCGTTCCGGGTCGCGGGCCGTGATGTGGCCGGCGACACCCTCCTCGTAGCCGAAATGGGCGAAGAGGCGGAAGGCGGCGGCCAGCCGCTGCTTGCGGTGGAGGCGTTCCTCGTCAACGGACTCAAAAGCCGGCGGCATGGGAAGTCGGAGCTGCGCCATGGCCCGACCTTACCGCCCCCTGGCCCGGCCGGGTGAGGGGTCGTGGCCCCGGCGTCCCCCGTCCGGACTAGCCCCCGGCCATCAAATCACCCTTAAGGGCCCGAAAAGAGGGCGCCTCGCCGCTCAACCCGCCGGCGGGACTAGCCGAAGCCTCCGTCACAACGCCCGGTCAACGGGTTGAGCATCGCCACAACAACGGATCGGGGCGGTGCCAGACACAAAGGGAGAGCCAAGATCATGTTCGACGTCATCCCCCGCTGGGCCCTCGCTCTCGGCATCGGTGCGATCGGCGCCGCCGGAGTCACCACCATCACCATGGAGTCGCTCAGCGCCAGCCACCCGGCCTGCGTGGAGACGCACTCGGCCGTCGCCGACTCCACCGCCTGCGCCAAGACCGACGCCGCCACCGGCGCCGTCGCCGGCCTCGACACCCTCAAGGCCCAGCTGACCAGCGCCGTCAGCGGTGCCCAGAGCCAGGTCGACGGCCTCGTGGCCAACGCCAAGTCGCAGGTGGCGTCGGCCTCGACCAGCGCCCAGTCGACCCTCGGCCAGACGATGGCCGGCGTGGCCGGCCAGGCGAACCTCACCCCCGCCTTCACCACCGCCAGCGACGCCCTCGGCCAGGTGTTCGGCGACGTCACCAACGCCCTCAACACCGCCCAGGTCAACGCCAACGGCGCCTTCTCGCTGGCGTCGTCGGCCCTCGACGCCCCCAACCTGGCCGTGGCCCAGGCCCAGGCGGCCGTGGATTCGGCCAGGACGGCGGCCAACGCCGCCGTGGCCACCGCCCAGCAGGCCGTCAACTCGGCCATCGACACCGCCCAGGCCCAGGTCAACGCCGCCCTCTCCACGCTGCAGGGCACGATCAACAGCGCCCTGTCGGCCGCCTCGACGAGCGGCAACAGCTCGCTGGCCGGGATCCTCGACACCGCCAAGGGCCAGGTGGCCGGCGTGCAGTCGACGCTGTCGGGCGTGCTGGCCCAGCTGAACGGCACGCTGGCCTCGGTGCCGGGCACCGTCAGCGGCCTCCCGGCCCAGGTCAACGGCGTGACCGGCCAGGTCACGAGCACCGTCTCCAGCGCCCCGGCGGCCGTCACCGGTCAGCCGGCGGTGAGCGGGGCGACGTCGGCCGTGAACGGGGCGGTGAACACCGTGACCGGCGCGGTCTCCGGCCTGCCCAACACCGTGACCAGCACCGTCTCCAGCCTGCCGGCAACCGTCACCGGCACGGTTTCGGGGCTGACCAACCAGCTGACCGGCACGCTGAACGGCCTGCTCGGCGGCACCTCGGCCTCGGCCAGCGGCTCCGCCTCGGTCGGTTCGGCCGGCAACGGCCTGCTCGGCCTCAACCTCGGCCTGTTGTAGAGCCTCAGCCTGACCCCCGCCGGCGGGGCCGCCCCCCATGCCCCCGGCGCTCACCCAGCGGCCCCCGGTCTCGACCGGGGGCCGCTGCTGTCTGTGCGGTGGGCCACCGTTCCCCCCTCGCGGTGTCGCCCATCCGGACATAGGTTACGCAATCGTGACCTTGGGGCCAACGGGCGCGAAGCGGGGGGCGTCGGGGCCGGGGCAGCGGGTGCCCCGGGTGACCGGCGCTGGGGAAGGGCCGGCCACCCGGGCTGGGGGAATCCGTCGCTGCCCTAGATTCGGACCTTTCCCCAGTCGCGTCACAAAAAGATGTGAGCGGCACGAAAAGCCTCGGATCAGGAGGATGGCCCCCATGCCCACCGAATCCCCCCGCATTCGGGCCGCCCGGCTCCACACCCCCGGCAAGCCCCTCGTCGTCGAGGAGATCCCCCCGCCCGAACCCGGCGACGGCGAGGTGGCGGTGGACATGGCCTTCGGTGGCGTCAACCCCGTCGACCGCTACATGGCCGAAGGGCGGGTGGCCCCCGACGCCCCGCTGCCCCGGACCCTGGGCATGGAGGGATCGGGGCGCCGGGTGGGCGACGGCCGCCCGGTCCTCGTCCAGGGCGCCGGGCTGGCCACCAGGCGGGACGGGGCCTGGGCCGGCCGGGTCGTCGTCCCGGCCGCCGCCCTCACGGACATCCCCGACGGCGTCGACCTCGCCGAGGCGGCGGCCATGGGCGTGGCCGGCGTGACCGCCTGGCGCACCGCCACCGAACTGGCCCGGGTCACCGCCGACGACCGGGTGCTGGTCCTCGGCGCCTCGGGGGGCGTCGGGAGCATCCTCGTCTCCATCTGCTCGGCCCTCGGCGCCCGGGTGTGGGGCCAGACCGGCAATCCCGACAAAGCGGGCTTCGTCACCGCCCAGGGGGCCGACGAGGTCGTGACCGCCGGCCCGGGCGACCTGGCCGCCGCCGTCGAGCCGCTCGGCCCCACCGTCGTCTTCGACGCCCTCGGCGACGGGTTCAGCGCCGCGGCGGTGGAGGCCCTCGGGCCGTTCGGCCGCCTCGTCTCCTTCGGCGTGTCGGCCGGCCCGGTGGCCGAGATCAACATGCAGTCGCTCTACCGCAAGGGTCTGACCGTCCACGGCTACGCCGGGCTGATCGAGCCCGAGGAGCGGATGGCGGCCGGCCGGGCGGCCGCCCTGGCGGCCCTGGCCGACGGCCGCCTCCGGGTGGCGGTGGGGCAGCGGCTCCCGCTGGAGCGGGTCAACGAGGCCTTCGCCGCCCTCGTCGACCGGGCGGTGACCGGAAAGATCGTGCTCGAGCTCGGCGGCGCGGGCGGCGCATAACCCGTCGTCAGAGACTTGTCAGCCCGGACAGATCGTGCCTCCCGTCACAAAGGAGTCGGAGCTTCCAGGGCGAACAACCTCTTCGTCGGATTCGTGTCGCTCCGAAGAAATGTTGCGGAGATGTGACACCGCCACCCCCTCCGGCGAAGAGGAAGTGTGACGTGGACAACGGGCAGGCGGCGGACAGCCTCGTCGAGAGGGCCCGCCGGGGAGACCAGGAGGCGTGGGCCGCGCTCTACACGAGCGTGTACGCCCGCCTCGTCTCCTTCGCCCACCGCCGCCTCGGAAACGCCGACCTGGCCCGCGACGCCGTGAGCGAGACCATGGCCCGCGCCGTCACCAGGATCGACACCTACGTCGGCACCGACGAGGGGTTCGCCCCCTGGCTGTTCGGGATCTGCCGCCACATCGTCGTCGACATCCAGCGCCAGACGTACCGGCCGCTGCCCCCCGGGCTGCTCCGGTCCGACGTCGACGGGCCCGGTCCCGTCGAGGTCGTGCTCGACGCCGACGAACAGGCCCAGGTCCGGGCCGCCTTCGCCCGCCTCGACCCCGACGAGCAGGAGCTGCTCGAGCTGCGGGTCGTCGGCGGCCTCTCGTCCGCCGAAGTGGCGGCCGCCCTCGGGAAGCAGCCGGGGACGGTCCGCATGGCCCAGATGCGGGCCCTCGGCCGCCTGCGTACGTTCCTGGAGGAGGCCTCCCGTGTGGGTTGAGGGTGGCGACATCCAGGACGAGCTGCTGGATCAGCTCGGCGGCGTTCTGGCGCCGCCGGCCGAACTGGAGCTCACCCCATCGGCCGCCGAGCTCGAGGCGCTGGCCGCTGCCGTAGCGGCCCGCTGGCCCGGCGGTGCGTCCGCACCGGCGTCGGAATCCCAGGCCGCGCCGGTGCGCCAGCTTGACCCCGCCCGACGCCCCTGGCGCCGGGTCGGGTCGTCGGCCTGGCGGGCGGGCTCCGTGGCCGCCGGGCTGGTCCTGTTCTCGGCCTCGGCGGCGGCCGCCGCCGGTGGGGTTCCACTCCCGCGGCCGGTGCGGGTGGTGGCCTACAACGTCGGGCTGCCCGTCGACTCGCCGGCCCTCGACGACACCAACCACCACGTCAAGGAGCTGAAGGACGCCGTCAAGGCCCAGGACAAGCCGAAGGCCCAGGCCACGGCCCAGCGCCTGATGACCGACCTCACCAAGGTGCCGGCCGAGGAGAAGAAGGAAGCCGAGCAGAAGGCCCAGCCGGTGATCCAGCAGGCGGTCGTCTCCGGGCTCATCACCAGCCCGGCCCCGCCGGCGGCGCCGCCGCCGCCGGCCTCGACCACGACGGCCACCACGTCCGCTCCGACCACGACCGACACCACGGCGGTCGTCTCCGAGAAGGAGAAGGAGAAGGACAAGGACAAGCCGGCGGCCACGACGACCACGACGACCGAGCCGCCGGCCAGCACGACCACGACCACGGCGCCCGGGTCGACGACCACGACGACGGCCCCGGCCACCGACCCGGGTACGGGCGGCGGCTCGCCGTCGGGCGACCCCGGCAGCGGCTCCGGTGACCCGTCGGCCGGTGGGGCGGGTACGGGTGGAGGCGGCTCCGGCAGCACGACGCCGACGACCACGCCCGATTCGACGACCACCACGACGGCTCCGGCGGCGTCCGGCGACCCGTCGACGACGACGACGACGACCACGGCCCCGCCGCCCACGACGACCACGACGATGCCGGCCGACAACGGCGTCGTCGTGAGCCAGCAGCCCTAGCCCGAGTTCTTGCGGCGGGATCTCGGCCCTCGGCCCGGTCCCGAAGCGCCGGCGGCGTTCCTGACGTGCCACCCCTGAGCGTCAGGAACGCCGCTCAGGCGCGCCTCGGCGAAGCCCGCCCCGCCGCGGCGTTGCGGTCGTGTTGCGCTTTGGGGTCTTTGACGTTCATTTGGTGACGAAGGGGTTGACGGGAGCGAATCCCTGGCAAGTCGGACGCACCGAGCGGGCCGGGGCCTCGAGCCCCCGTTCGCATCGCCGGTCCCGGCCTCCCCGGTCGTCACCTCTCGCTGGAGACTTCTCATGCGCTTCCCCCTTGCCCGTCGCGCCGTGCTGGCCGCCAGCGCCTGCGGCGCCGTCGTCCTGCCCGTCCTGCTCACGCCGTCGGCCGCCTGGGCCGACAGCCCCAACGCCGACGCCTGCAGCGGCCTGTACCACGGCTCGCCGCCCGGCAGCCTGGCCATCACCACGTCGCCGGCCACCGGCACCGTCCTCCACCCGGGCGACGGCGTCGACGTGACCGCCACGTGGGACACCGGCGACTGGCCGACGCCCGTCCTGCACAAGATCCTGGACTGCCTCCTCGTCAACGGCACGGTCGACTACGGCCACAGCAGCCAGGAGAAGCCGACCGGCAACGACGGTGTCTACCGCTACCGCTTCACCGTTCCGGTCGGCACGCCGGCCGGACGGATCTGCGACCGGGTCCGCCTCTCCGGCCGGCTGGTGACGGGCGGCGACCTCGTCGTCCAGAAGAGCAACACCGTCTGCTTCTCGGTGGCCGCCAGCGGAACCGGCGGCCCGCCCGGGACGGCGGTCGAGGCCACCACCCAGTCGGCCACGCCGCCGGCCGCCGCCGCCCCCGCCCCGCTCCAGCCCGCCGCCCCGGCCCCGGACGGCCCCGGGCCGGCCACCGTTGCCGCCCCGGCCCCGCTCTCCCCCGAGGTGATCTCCGCCGTGGACGTCGTCCCCACGCTGCCCCGGACGGGCGCCGACGTCCTCCCCCTGGCCCGGCTCGGCGCCCTGCTCGTCGGCCTGGGCGGCACGGCCCTGGCCGGACGGGGCGGGCTGTCGGTGAAGCGTTCGGGGTAGTCCCGGCTGTCACAATCTCCCGGTGCGTCCCCCCTCGCACCCGCTGGCCCGGGCCCTGACCGGCGCCGCCTTGGCATTGGCCTTCCTCGTGGCCGGCGCCGGCCCGGCGGCGGCCCACGCCGTGCTGCTGCGGACCGACCCGTCCCCCCAGTCGACCGTCAAGACCCCGCCCGCCGCCGTCCACCTCGTCTTCTCCGAGCCGGTCGAGGTGGCCTTCGGGGCGGTGCGGGTCTTCGACGTCGACGGGAAGCGGGTCGACAAGGGGAAGATCACGACGGCCGACGGGCGCCGGGAGGTCGTCGTCCCCGCCGGCCTGCCCGGCGGGACGTACACGGTCACCTGGCGGGTGGTGTCGGCCGACGGCCACCCCGTCCACGGCGGGTTCCAGTTCTACGTCGGCGCCCCGTCGACGATCTCGCCGGTGCTGGTCAAGGGCGACAGCGGCGCCGGCCGGGTGGTCGGCTGGGGCTACGGCACCGTGCGCTTCGTCTGGTACGGCGCCCTCCTCGCCGTCGTCGGCCTCGTGGCCGTGCGGCGCTCGGTGTGGACCCCGGCCGTGCGGGCCGCCGGCCTCGGGGACTCCGCCGCCGCCGACCGCTTCCGCCGCCGGTTCAGCCGGGCGCTCCCCGGGGCCTGGGCCGTGCTGCTGGTCGCCTGGCTCGTCCTGCTGGTGTTCCAGGCGGCGTCGATCTCCGGCCTCGGCCTGCTCCGGTCGGCCCGGCCGTCGGTGCTGCGCGACGTCCTGCGCACCGGCTTCGGGCGGTCGTGGCTGGCGGGCCTCGGCTTCACCGTCCTGGTGGGGCTGCCGGTGGCCGGGCTGACCCGCCGGAAGGGGCTGTTCGGCGCCCGGCCCGAGACGTGGCTGTCGGTGATGGCCGCCGCCGCCGCCGGCCTCGTCCTGTCGGTGGCCGACATCGGGCACGCCGCCACCGAGAGCCACCCCCGGCTGGGCGTCCCGTCGGTGGCCGTGCACCTGCTGGCGGTGTCGGTCTGGGTCGGCGGGCTCGGCGGGCTGGTGGTGGTGGGCGCCTCGGCCTGGACGGCCCTGCCGCCCGGCGACCGGGGGGCGCTGCTGCGCCAGCTCGTCCCCCGGTTCAGCCGGCTGGCCCTGGTGGCGGTGGGCGTCCTGGTGGCCACCGGCATCGTCAACGCCGTCCTCGACCTGGCCCGGGTGTCCGACCTGTGGGACACCACCTACGGCCGCGTCCTGTCGGCCAAGATCCTGCTCCTGATCGTGGCGCTGGCCTTCGGGGCCTGGCACTTCCGGGTCGTGCCCCGCCGCCTGGCCGAGCCCGACCGGGCCCTGGCCGCCGGCCGGTCGTTCCGGCTGTCGTCGGGGGCCGAACTGGTGGTGCTGGCCGCCGTCGTGGCCTTCGCCTCGGCGCTGGTGGCGCTCGTCCCCGGCCGGTCGCTGGCCCTGCTGGCCAAGGGGGCGGTCAACCAGGAGCAGAAGGCCGGCGCCTACACCGTGCAGCTGTTCGTCGACCCCAGCGCCCCGGGGGCCAACGAGGTGCACGTCACCTTCGTCGACGCCAACGGGCTCGGGGCGGCCGAGGTCGTCGCCGTCACTGCCACGCTGACCGGCCCGGCCGGCGGGCCGGGGGCCCCGGTGGAGATGCGGCTGATCTCGCCCGGCCACTTCGTCGGTGACGCGTCGCTGGCCGCCGGGCAATACCGTCTCGCCGTGCAGGCGCCCAGGGTGGCGCCGCCGGCGGCCACCGCCTTCTCGTTCAAGCTCCGGGCCGGCCGCGGCGCCGGCGGCTGACCCGTTCGGAGGAGACCCGATGCGCATCCGCTCCCTCGTCACGACCGGCGCCCTGGCCGCCGCCCTGGTGGCCGGTGTGGCCGCCCCCGCCCTGGCCCACGAGGAGATCGCGCCCAAGACGTTCCCCACCGGCCAGCCCACGTTCTTCACGCTGACGGCGGCCAACGAGACCGACAACCCGCTGACGAAGGTCGTCCTCCACGCCCCGCCGGCGGGGCCGACCCTCGGGGAGACGACCCGCGCTCCGGCCGGCTGGTCGGCGGCCCGCACGCCCACCGCCATCACGTGGACGGGCGGATCGGTGAAGCCCGACACCTTCGACACGTGGGGCTTCGAGATCGACGGCGCCGACCAGCCCGGCACGGTCCCGTTCAAGGTCGACCTGGTCTTCACCCATCCCAACGGCGACATCGAGACCGAGGGCGGGATCGAGGTCGACGTGACCGCCACCGCCCCGGGGGCGACCGCCGGCGCCACCGGCGGGGCCGGCCCGGCCAGTTCCACCACCGTCACGACCGCCGCCGCCCCGACCACGGCCGCCGCCGGCGGCGGGAAGAAGGACAGCGGGCCGGCCACCGGCCTGGCCATCGCCGCCCTGGCGCTCAGCGTCGTGGCGCTCATCACCGGGGGGCGGGCGCTGGCCCTGGCCGGCCGCCGCCGTCCCGGCCCGGCGGCGGGCGGGGGAGACGGCGGGGGCGGGGCGGCGGGCGGCGCCGCCCAGGACTGGTGACCGCCGGGCGGCGGCCGGGAAGCCGTATGGTCTTGCGGATATGACACGCCTCCTCCGGTCCCGGCCGGCCCTCGCCCCGGCCGTCGCCCTGCTCCTGACCCTGGCGCCGGCCGCCTGCGGCAAGGACGGCTCCGGGGGCTCGACGCCCAAGGCCGCCGCCCGGCCCACGACCGCGGCCCGCGTCCAGATCCTCGAGCCGACGCCGAACCAGGAGACGGGCCCCGACGTGACCGTCAAGGTGCAGCTGATCGGGGCCAAGGAGGTGCCGCAGTCGGGGCCGCCGATCAAGCCCGACGAGGGGCACATCCACGTCTCGCTCGACGGCCAGATCGTGGCCATGGCCTACGGCGACAGCCAGACCCTCAAGGGCCTCCAGCCCGGGCAGCACTCGGTGCAGGTGGACTTCGTGGCCGCCGACCACATCCCGTTCGCCAACCGGGTGACGGCGGCGGTGCTGTTCACGGTGAAGTGAGCGCTCCGCCGGCGGTCGCGCCCCGGGAGACCCTGCCGCCCCGGACCCCGGCGGTCGCCGCCCCGCGGGGCGCCGTGGCCGTGGCCGCCGCCGGGTGCGGGCTCCTGGCCGGGAGGCCGCTGCTCGTCGAGGTGGCGCGGCCGGCTCCCGTCCTGATCGCCCTCTTCGGCGGATTGCTGATGGTCAGCCTGGCCTGGCCGGGCCGGCGGGCGTCCGTCCGCCAACCGGTCGGCGCCCTCGCACTGGGGATCGCCGCCTTCGCCGTCGGACGGCTCCTGTCGGCCGGGGCGGCGGTGCCGGCGGCGACGGCCTTCGCCGTCGGGATCAACACGCTGGCGGCGGTGGCCGAGGAGGCCTTCTTCCGGCGACTGGTCTACGGCGCGCTGCTGGCGGGGGGGCCGGGGGTGGCGGTGGTCGGGTCGGCCCTGCTGTTCGCCGCGGTCCACGTCAGCGTCTACGGGCTGTGGGTGCTGCCGATCGACCTGGCCGCCGGCCTCCTGTTGAGCTGGCAGCGCCAGGCCACCGGGTCGTGGACCGTGCCGGCGCTGACCCACGCCGTGGCCAACCTCCTGGTGGTGCTGTGACCGGCCGGCGGCGGCTCGGCCTCGGGGTCGGGCTGGCCGTGGCCTACGCCCTGGCCGTGGTGGCGACCGGGCTGACCGGCGGCCACCCCGTCCGGCCGCTGCTCGACGGGGCGGGCGTCACCGCCCCCTACAAGTGGGTCAAGCCGCCGTGGTACGTCGGCAACACCAACGTCAAACCGGAGGCGGGCCACACCGACATCCCCTTCGACAACGGGACGTCGCCGCTGATCGGCGTGAACAGCCCCGACTCGCAGATGATCCTCAACCTGCCGCGGGGGGCCCTGCCGCCCCATGGGGGCGACACCTCGGTGCGGGCGGCCTTCACGCCCCTCGACCCGAAGAAGCTGGCCCGGCCGCCCAGCGGCATGCGGGCCGACGGCAACGCCTACCGGGTCGAGATGACCTACCAGCCGTCGGGGGCGCCGGTGCCCACCACGGCCCAGTCGGGCAACGTGATCATGGTCGTGCCCGACGAGGCGGAGAAGATGCTCTTCTCGCTGGACGGGAAGTCGTGGGACGAGCTGCCGACGCACATGCTGGGCGACCCCACCACCGTCGGGTCGGCCTTCAACCGGGCCGGCTACTACCTGGTCGGCACGACGCTGCCCGAGTTCAAGAACCCCAACCAGAGCAACGGCACCAAGCGGGTGGCAGGCATCGTGCTGGTGGTGGTGGCCCTCGCCCTGCTGCTCGGCTACATCGTCCCCACCCTGCTGCGCCGCTCCCGGGCGGCCTCGGCGCCGCCCACCCCACCCGGACGTTCCGGACAAAAGCGCCAGGTCAAACGCCGGCGGCGCTGACCGGGCCCGCCCCGAGTGTCAGGGCCGGCTTTCACTCCCGCTAACATTGACGTGAACGTCAATTTCTCGGGAGGACAAGCTGCATGACTGAGCGCCCCGACCGGTACAAGTGGACAGCGTTGTCCAACACCACGCTCGGCGTGTTCATGGCCACGCTCGACAGCTCGATCGTGATCATCTCGCTGCCGGCCATCTTCCGCGGCATCCACCTCGACCCGCTCAAGCCGGCCAACATCGGCTACCTGCTGTGGATGCTGATGGGCTACCTCGTCGTGACGGCGGTCCTGGTCGTGACCTTCGGCCGCATCGGCGACATGTTCGGCCGGGTGCGGATGTACAACGCCGGCTTCGCCATTTTCACGCTGGCGTCGATCGGATTGTCGCTGACACCGAGCGTCGGCGGCGCCGGCGCCATGGAACTCATCGTGATGCGGGTGATCCAGGGGATCGGCGGAGCGCTGCTCATGGCCAACTCCACGGCCATCCTGACCGACGCCTTCCCCGTCGCCCAGCGGGGCATGGCCATGGGCATCAACATGATCGCCGCCATGGCCGGCTCGTTCGTGGGGCTGGTGGCCGGCGGCCTGCTGGCCGACGTCCACTGGCGGCTGGTGTTCTGGGTCAACGTGCCCTTCGGCGTGTTCGGCACGATCTGGGCCTACGCCAAGCTCCGGGAGATCGGCCAGAAGGTGGTGGCCAAGATCGACTGGTACGGCAACGTCGCCTTCGCCGTCGGGCTCATCTCGCTGCTGGTCGGCATCACCTACGGGATCCAGCCCTACGGTGGCCACACCATGGGCTGGACCAGCCCGCTGGTGGTGTCGACGATCCTGATGGGCCTGGCCTTCCTGGGGCTCTTCGTGCGGATCGAGCGCCGGGTGAAGGACCCGATGTTCGACCTGTCGCTGTTCCGCATCCGGGCCTTCACGGCCGGCAACACCGCCAGCCTCCTGTCGTCGATCGGGCGGGGCGGGCTGCAGTTCATGCTGATCATCTGGCTGCAGGGGATCTGGCTGCCGCTGCACGGCTACTCGTTCGAGAGCACGCCGCTGTGGGCCGGCATCTACATGCTCCCGCTGACCGTGGGCTTCCTCCTGGCCGGGCCGGTGTCGGGCTGGCTGTCCGACCGTTACGGCGCCCGGCCCTTCGCCACCGGCGGAATGGTGCTGGCGGCGGCCAGCTTCGGCCTCCTCATGGTCCTGCCGGTCAACTTCGCCTATCCCGCCTTCATGACGCTGCTCGTCCTCAACGGGATCGGGTCGGGGCTGTTCGCCGCCCCCAACACCACCGGGATCATGAACGCCGTCCCCGCCCGCCAGCGGGGGGCCGCCTCCGGCATGCGGGCCACGTTCATGAACAGCGGCATGGTGCTGTCGATCGGCCTGTTCTTTTCGCTGATGATCGCCGGGCTGGCCTCGTCGCTGCCCGGCACCATGGAGCGGGGGCTGACGGCCAACGGCGTCGCCCCGGCCACCGCCAGCCAGCTGGCCCACCTGCCCCCGGTCGGCAGCCTCTTCGCCGCCTTCCTGGGCTACAACCCCATGCACACGCTGCTGGGCGACAAGGTCCTGGCCACCCTGCCGCCCGACAAGGCCGCCTACCTGACCGGCAAGACGTTCTTCCCCCAGCTGATCTCGTCGCCGTTCAAGCACGGCCTGGCCATCGCCTTCACCGCCTCGCTGCTGATGTGCCTGATCGCGGCGGCGGCCTCGTGGCTGCGGGGATCGCACTACGTTCACTCCGAACCGGAAGAGGCGATGGAAGCGGAGATCGAAGAGCTGATCCACGCATGACGGCGTCGAGCGAGCGGTTGCTGAGCATCGGCCAGGCGGCCACCGCCGCCGGCGTCACGCCCCGCACCCTGCGCTACTACGAGGAGCTCGGCCTGCTGCGCCCGTCGGCCCATTCGGTCGGCGGGGCGCGGCGCTACGCCGACGGCGACCTGGCCCGCATCGCCCGCATCCGCGAGCTCCAGCAGCTGATGGGCTTCAACCTCGACGAGATCGCCCCGATCCTGGCGGCGGAAGACTCCCTGGAGCGGATCAGGAGCGAGTACCGCAGCGGCAAGCCGACGTCCCGCCGCCGCCGGGAGCTGCTGGCCGAGGCCATCGAGATCAACAACCGTCTCCGGGAACGGGTGCGGGACAAGGTCTCCCTGATCGCCGGGTTCCTGGAAGAGCTCGACGCCAAGGCCGTCCGCTACCGCCAGCTCGTCGAAGAGATCGACGAGGGCGCCGTCAAGCGCCCCTGACCCGGGGCGAAGCCCCCACCGGGTACTACATCTCGCAGCTGTCGAGCTCGTCGCCCCCGCCGAACAGGCAGTCGTCGAAGCCGTCCTCCCCGTCGAGCTTGTCGGGGGTGGCGTCGTCGTTGCCGATCAGCGTGTCGTCGCCGGGGCCGCCGTAGAGGTTGTCGGCTCCCGGGCCGCCGACCAGCGTGTCGTCGCCGACGCCGCCGACCAGCGTGTCGTTGCCGTCGCCGCCGTCGAGCCGGTCGTCGCCCGGGCCGCCGAGGATGGCGTCGTTGCCGGGGCCGCCCCGGATGACGTCGTTCCCGCTCCCGCCGCAGATGATGTCGTTCCCGGCGCCCCCGTCGATGATGTCGTCGCCGGCGCTGCCGATGATGACGTCGTTCCCCTTGGTGCCGTCGAGCAGGGCCGGGCCGGGCTGGCCGTGGGCGTCGAGCGTGGTGTTGGTCGGCAGCTTGCCGTCGCAGACGCCGTCGTCGGCCGGGGCCACGGGCGGCGGCGGGGGAGCGGGCGGGGGCGGCGGCGGCCCGGGCAGGCCGGTCGGCGCCAGCGGCACCGAGCCGGGCGGGGCGGCGGCTCCGCCTCCGGTGGGGACGACGACCGCGCCCACCAGCGGGGCATCGCTCAGGGCGGTGCCGGGGATCGGGGCGGCGTCGCCGAAGGCCAGGGCGGTGCCGGCGGCGGTGAACTGCCAGTACCCCTGACCGGTGGGGGAGGCGGCGGCGGCCACGACCGGGGCGCCGCCGGTCGACGATCCCCGGCCGGCGGCGTCGCCGAAGGGGTAGGTGGCGCCGTCGCGCCCCGTCAGCCAGTAACCGGCGCCCGATGCCGTCGGCGCCATGGCCACTACCGGGGCCGGGATCTTCTCGTTGCCGGCCGAGCCGAAGAAGGCGGCGTCGCCGAAACCGAAGACGCCGCCGTCGGCCGCCGCCAGCCAGTAGCCGGCGCCGGACCTCGTCGGCGTCATGGCCACGATCGGCTGGTTGAGGCGGGTGGCGCCCGTGGAGCCGAAGAAGCGGGCGTCGCCGAAGCTGAAGACCCCGCCGTCGGCGGCCGTCAGCCAGTACCCGGCCCCGCTGGGCGTCGGGGCCATGGCCACGATCGGGCGGTTGAGCCTGAGGGCGCCGGTGGAGCCGAAGAAGCGGGCGTCGCCGAAGCTGAAGACCCCGCCGTCGCTGGCCACGAGCCAGTAGCCGGCGCCGCTGGGGGTGGCGGCCACGGCCACGATGGGCTGGTTCAGCCGCAGGTCGCCGGTCGACCCCAGGAAGGGGGCGGTCCCGAGGGCGAACACCCCGCCGTCGGCCGCCACCAGCCACGCCCCCGGGCCGGCGGGCGCGCCGGCGCTGCGGCCGGTCCCGTCGCCGGAGCTGGCGATCGAGGCCGCCGTCCCGAGGACGCTGGACAACATCGTCGTGGCGGCCACGAGACCGACCAGGCGACGCCGACCGCGGCGGGGGCGACCGATGGTGCGCATCTCCTTTCAGAATTCCCCGTCCGCATGTTCGGTTCCTGCCCATTTGGGTAAAACGACCAATTGAAGACCTGGGGAGTTTGAGATTGACGCGCATCGGGGTAGGACCCACCTCCGATGCGCGCTTCGCTCACCCAGCGGGAATCGGCCGGGACGCAGACCCTCCGGCTCCGGTCCTGCCACAGCCTGTGGATCTTCGACGTGGAGCACCGGCGGTTCCGGCGCCTCCCGGCGGAGATCCCGCCCGACCTGGCCGGCGGCGCCGACTGGCGGCCGTTCGTGGCCCTGGAGGTCGATCCGGAGAGCGGCTCCTTCCGGGTGATCCTCAACGAGGAGCGGACCCGGGTGCTGCGGTCGTGGCTGCACGACGAGCCCTGCCTCCACTGCGGTGCCGCCGACGCCGCCCTGACCGGCGAGATCGTGATCCGGCCCTGACGTCCCCGGGATCCTGTTGCGTTCCTGACGCCTGAGGCGGCAACACTTACGACGCCCTCACGGGCGGTCGCGGTCTACTCGAAGGCACGATGACCACGACCGCGCCCTCTCCCGAGCCGGCCGTCCTGGCCGGGCCGTCCCCCGACCCCGGCCGGGGCCCCAGGCCGCTCCCCCCGTCGCCGGCCGAGCTGCCGCCCGACGCCCTCCGCTACCGGATGAAGTGCCGGCTCCTCGGCCAGCCCCTCCACACCGAGGAGCTGGAGCACGAGCGCCTCGGCAAGCCCACGGCCCTGGCCGTCTTCGCCTCCGACAACCTGTCGTCGTCGGCCTACGCCACCGAGGAGATCCTCCGGGTCCTGCTCCCGGCCGTCGGCCTGGCCGCCTTCTCCCTGGTCGTGCCGATCACGGTCGCCATGCTGATCGTGCTGGCCTTCCTGATCCTCTCCTACCGGGAGACGATCAAGGCCTACCCGACGGCCGGCGGCGCCTACATGGTGACCCGCGACAACTTCGGGCTGCTGCCGGCCCAGGTGGCGGGAGTGGCGCTGCTCACCGACTACGTGCTCACCGTGTCGGTGTCGGTGGCGGCGGGGACGGCGGCGCTGGTGTCGGCCGTCTCGTCGCTCACGCCCTACGTCGTGCCGATCTCGGTGGCCTTCATCATCATCATCGCCTACGGCAACCTGCGGGGCGTGAAGGAGTCGGGCCGGATCTTCGCCATCCCGACCTACTTCTTCATCGTCAACATGGTCGTCCTGCTCGGGATCGGCCTGGCCAGGATGGCGGGCGGGACGCTGCCCACCCACCTGGCGCCGAAGCCCGGCATGCTGCCGCTCGGCCACGCCGGGGGCGGCCTGCTCATGGGCGCCTCGCTCTACGTCGTCATGCACGCCTTCGCCTCCGGCGGCGCCGCCGTCACCGGCGTCGAGGCCATCAGCAACGGGGTCCCGGCCTTCCGCAAGCCCGAGTGGAAGAACGCCCGCACGACGCTGGTCATCATGGGCAGCTCGCTGGGAGCCATGTTCCTCGGCCTGTCGATCCTCGGCGGCCACATGAGGGTCGCCCCCTACGAGTCGGGCACGCCGACGGTGATCTCGCAGATCGGCAAGCTGGTCTACGGCGGGGGCGCCATCGGCCACGGCCTGTTCTACGCCCTCCAGGCCGGCACGATGCTCATCCTGGTGCTGGCGGCCAACACCAGCTTCGCCGACTTCCCCCGGCTGGCCTCGTTCCACGCCGGCGACAACTTCATGCCCCGCCAGCTGACCAAGCGGGGCCACCGGCTGGTGTTCTCCAACGGGATTATCTTCCTGGCCGCCACGGCCGTCCTGCTGGTGATCGCCACCGGGGCCAAGGTCGACCGGCTGATCCCGCTCTACGCCATCGGCGTGTTCACGTCGTTCACGCTGTCCCAGGCGGGCATGGCCAAGCACCACATCACCCACAAGGAGCCGCACTGGCGCAAGGGGCTGGTGGTCAACGGGGTGGGGGCCCTGCTGTCGGCCGTCGTCGACATCATCATCGCCATCACCAAGTTCACCCACGGCGCCTGGATCATCGTGCTCCTCGTGCCGGTCATGGTGGTCTTCCTCGTCCGCCTGGCCCGCCAGTACGAGCTGGAGGCGCAGGCGCTGGAGCACGGCGTCCCCGAGGCGGCCACCGCCCCGGTCCTGCGCCGGCACACCGTCCTCGTCTTCGTCGACCAGCTCGACCTGGCCTCGGCCCGGGCCATCCAGTACGCCCGGACGCTCTCGCCCGACGAGGTGCGGGCCGTCCACTTCGTCATCGACGCCCACCACGCCGCCAAGCTGTCCGACGAGTGGCAGCGGCTCGGGCTGCGCCGCATCCCCCTGGAGCTGGTCGACTGCCCCGACCGCCGCCTCAGCCGCTGCGCGGTGGAGACGGTGGCCCGCGACCTGGCCGACGGCGAGACCGAGGTCAGCGTCCTCCTGCCCGACCGCAAGTACCGGGGGTTCTGGCACCGGATCCTCCACGACCGCACCGCCGAGTCCATCGAACGGGAGGTGTCGGGGCTGCCCCACGCCAACGTCACGGCGGTGCCGTTCCACTTCGACACCCGGCGCCAGGCGGCCGAGCCGCTCACCCCGGCGCTGGTCGGCGCCGCCGCCGGGCCGGGCCGGCCGGCCGCCCCCGCCGCCAACGGGGCGGCCCCGGGGCCGGGGCCGAACTGCGTCCCGATCGGCGACGTCCACTACCGCGCCCATGTGCGGGTGGAGGGCCGGGTGCGGTCGCTGCGGGTCCAGCCCCGGGCCGAGGTCCCCACCCTGGAGTGCGTCCTGGTCGACGGCACCGGCGCCATCAGCATCGTCTTCCTCGGCCGGCGGGCCGTGGCCGGGATCGACGTCGGCGTCCGGCTGCGGGCGGAGGGCACGGCGGGGGAGAGCCGGGGCCGCCTCGCCCTGCTCAACCCCGTGTACGAGCTGGTCGGCCGGGAGAACGGCACAATGACGGATGAGTGACACGAGGGAGCCTGCGCATCTACCTCGGCGCCGCCCCGGGCGTCGGCAAGACCTTCGCCATGCTGGGCGAGGGCCGGCGGCGGGCGGAGCGGGGCACCGACGTGGTCGTGGGGTACCTGGAGACCCACGGCCGGTCCCGCACCGCCGCCCAGCTGGGTGAGCTGGCGGTCATCGGCCGGCGGCGGATCCTCCACGAGGGCGTCGAGCGGGAGGAGATGGACGTCGACGCCATCCTGGCCCGCCGGCCCCAGGTGGCGCTCGTCGACGAGCTGGCCCACTCCAACGCGCCCGGCAGCCGCCACGCCAAGCGCTGGGAGGACGTCGACGACCTCCTCGAGGCCGGGATCGACGTGATCTCGACGCTCAACATCTCCCACCTCGAGTCGCTGTCCGACGTCTGCGAGGCCATCACCGGGGTGGCCCAGCGGGAACTGGTGCCCGACGCCGTGGTGCGGGCCGCCGACCAGATCGAGCTGGTCGACATGACCCCCGAGGCCCTGCGCCGCCGCCTGGCCCACGGCAACGTCTACGAGCCCGAGACCCTCGACGTGGCCCTGGCCAACTACTTCCGGGTCGGCAACCTGGCCGCCCTGCGGGAGCTGTCGCTCCTGTGGGTCGCCGACCGGGTCGACGAGGCGCTCCAGCGCTACCGGGCCGTCCACGGCGTCCACCGGCCGTGGGAGACGCGGGAGCGGGTGGTGGTGGCCCTCACCGGGGCGCCGGGCGGCGAGGCCCTCATCCGGCGGGCGGCCCGCATGGCCGCCCGGGCCAAGGGCGACCTGATCGGCGTCCACGTCGAGGCGGAGGACGGGCTGGCCGCGCCGCCCATCGACCGCCTGGCCCGCCACCGGGAGCTGCTGGAGGAGTTCGGCGGCACCTACCACGAGATCCGCAGCTCCGACGTGGCCGGGGCGCTCGTGGGGCTGGCCCGGACCGAGAACGCCACCCAACTCGTGCTCGGGGCCACGATGCGCTCCCGGCTGTCGGAGCTGATGCGGGGCTCGGTCATCAACGAGGTCATCCGCCAGTCGGGCCCGATCGACGTCCACGTGGTCAGCCGGGAGGAGGCCCCGGCCGGCCCCCGCCTGCCCCGGATGCCGGCCCCGGCCGGCCGGCGGCGGCCGAGCCCGCTGCCCCGGCGACGGCGCCAGGCGGCCTGGGCCCTGGCCCTGGCCGGCGCCCCCCTCCAGGGGGCGGCCATGGTGCCGCTGCGCCAGCACCTCCAGCTGTCGTCGGTCCTGCTGCTGTTCCTCCTCCAGGTGGTGGCGGCCGCCGCCCTCGGCGGCGCCGGCCCGGCCCTGGCCGCCGCCACCGTCGGGTTCCTGCTGGCCAACTGGTACTTCACGCCGCCCCTGCACCGCTGGACGATCGCCGAGCCCCAGAGCCTCATCGCCCTCCTCGTCTACCTGGTGGTGGCCGGCGTCGTGTCGTGGTTCGTGGCCACGGTGGCCCGGCGCTCGGCCGAGGTGGCCCGGGCCCGGGCCGAGGCCGAGACGCTGGCCCGGGTGGCGGCGGCGTCGGCCGACGAGGACCCGCTCGGGCCCCTGGCCCGCCAGCTGCTGGTGGCCTTCGAGCAGGAGGCCGTCGCCGTCCTGCGCCGGGGGCCGGACGACGGCGGCGGGCCCGGCGGCCCGTGGACGGTCGAGGCGGGGGCGGGCAGCCCGGTCCCGGCCGCCCCCGCCGAGGCCACCGAGACGCTGCCGCTGGGAGAGGACACCGTCCTGGCCCTGGTCGGACCGCGCCTGCCGGCCGAGGACCGCCATCTCCTGTCGGCCTTCACCGCCGGGCTCGGCGCCGCCCTCACCCGGCGCCGCCTCCAGGAGGGGGCGGCCGAGGCGGCCCGCCTGGCCCGGGCCGACGAGCTGCGGGCCGCCCTCCTGGCCGCCGTGTCGCACGACCTGCGCACCCCGCTGGCCAGCATCAAGGCCTGCGTCTCGAGCCTCCTCCAGGACGACGTCGACTGGTCGGAGGAGGCGGTGGCCGAGTTCTTGTCGACCATCGACGAGGAGACGGACCGCCTGAGCGGGCTGGTGGCCAACCTGCTGGACATGAGCCGGCTCCAGGCCGGGGCGCTCACCCTCCACCGCCGGCCCGTCGGCGTGGAGGAGATCGTGCCCGCCGCCCTGTCGAGCCTCGGGGACCGGGCCCGGGGCGACGTCGTCGAGGTCGGCGTGGCCGAGACCCTGCCCCGGGTCGACGCCGACCCCGCCCTGCTGGAGCGGGTGCTGGCCAACCTCATCGACAACGCCCTGGCCTGGTCGCCGCCCGGGGTGCCGGTGCGGGTGGAGGCCGGCGGCGTCCCCGGCGCCGTCCACGTCCGGATCGTCGACCGGGGGCCGGGCATCCCGCCGGCGGAGCGGGACCGGGTGTTCCTGCCCTTCCAGCGGCTCGGCGACCGCTCGTCGGGGGCCGGCGTGGGCCTCGGCCTGGCCGTGGCCCGGGGGTTCACCGTGGCCATGGGCGGCGAGCTGACCGTGGAGGACACGCCGGGCGGCGGCACGACGATGGTCGTGGTGCTGCCGACGTCGCCGGGGCCCGACGTGGCGGCCGATCCGCCCCTGGTGCGGGCCTGAGATGGGCGAGCGGGTGCTGGTCGTCGACGACGAGCCGCAGATCCTGCGGGCCCTGTCGATCAACCTGCGGGCCCGGGGCTACGACGTCGACCTCGCCCCCTCGGGGGAGGACGCCCTCCGCCAGGCCGCCGACCACCACCCCGACGTCGTGATCCTCGACCTCGGGTTGCCCGGCATCTCCGGCATCGACGTCATCCGGGGGCTGCGGGGCTGGTCCAGCGTGCCGATCATCATCCTGTCGGCCCGGGAGGCCGAGGCCGACAAGATCGCCGCCCTCGACGCCGGGGCCGACGACTACGTGACCAAGCCCTTCGGGGCCGGCGAGCTGCTGGCCCGGCTCCGGGCGGCGCTGCGCCGGGCGGCGCCGGCCGAGGAGGAGGCGGCGGTGGCCACGGCCGCCTTCACCGTCGACCTGGCGGCCAAGCGGGTGACCCGCGACGGGGCGCCCGTCCACCTGACGCCCACCGAGTGGCACCTCGTCGAGGTGCTCGTCCGCCACCCCGGGAAGCTGGTCAGCCAGCGCCAGCTGCTCCAGGAGGTGTGGGGCCCCCGCTACGAGAGCGAGACCAACTACCTGCGGCTCTACATGGCCCAGATCCGCCGCAAGCTCGAGCCCGTCCCCGGCCAGCCCCGCTACTTCATCACCGAGCCGGGCATGGGCTACCGCTTCGAGCCCTGACAGCGTGTGTCCCTTTCGACACACCGGCTCTCCCTTGACCGCCGCTGTGGTGGCTGCGGTGCTTGGTTGCCGTGCGTGGGTCAGGCGGCTTGGGGGTGCCCGAAGGGCAGGCCAGTGCGATGGTGGGTGGCTGTTCGTGGTCGGGCCAGCGGGCGAGGTTGACGGCGGCATTGCGGTCGCGATCGAGCTGTTCCCCGCAGTCTTCGCAGTGGTAGGTGCGCTCGGTGGTGGGACCATGACAACGCCGGGGTCAAGGGCGAACCGGAACGACACCGGCCGCACCAGCCGCTCTCCGGTGTGCGACACCAGCACCTCGCGTTCGTTGACCTGGCCCACCCCCGTAGTGTCCCGAGGTGGTGTGCCAACGCACGACGGTGCCGGGGGTCGGGTTCCTCACGGTGAAACGCGAGAACGGGTCGTGGAACCGCATAACCGAGCGTGCCGAGCTGGACGGCATCCTCCCTCCTCGCAGGGCAAGCGGCGATGTCAACGACCACGCCGAGAGTCGCCCGCGCTTAGCCACCTATAGGGTCGTTAAGCGCGGGCGACCTCACCTGGAAGCGCGGGATTGCCGGCGATGTGCGCTACCAGGAGAGGGGCGAACCGTCCGGAAACCGCGCGGAGGTGTGGAGGAGGGGAAGGTCACGCTTCGTAGCGCTGTCTCGGACGTGTCCCGGTCCACCAGGACCAGCTTGAGCCGCTCGTCCTGCCCCGTCCGGGCTGGTCCTCGAGGAGCAGATCGACCGCCTTCGCCCACCCGGCGGAGATCCTCCCCATGCTTCCGTCCCGGCTTCCCCGGCGGCCGCAGTAACGGCTCCAGCAGCCCCACTGCTCATCCGTCACGTCACCCGGATACGGCTGACCCTTGTCGTCGACCATGCTGGCCCTCGAGTTGTGACCGAAAGGGACACACCCTTCAAGGAACTCCGAGGCCACTCACAGACACTTCACAGACTCGGTGTCGAAATTGGGGCCATGAGCCCTGACCTCATGAACGCTCCCAGCGACCGCTCGACCCGGGTCCTCGTCGTCGACGACGAGGAGAACATCACGTTCCTGCTGGGCTCGGCCCTGCGCCACTTCGGCTTCGACGTCACCACGGCCTCCACCGGCCGCCAGGGGCTCGACGCCGTGCGGGACTTCGAGCCCGACCTCGTGCTGCTCGACGTGATGCTGCCCGACCTCGACGGCTTCGAGGTCTGCCGGCGCATGCGCCAGGACGGGGAGCGGGTGCCCGTGCTGTTCCTCACCGCCCGCGACGCCACCGAGGACCGCGTCCGGGGGCTGACGCTGGGCGGCGACGACTACGTGGCCAAGCCCTTCAGCCTGGAGGAGGTCGTGGCCCGCATCCACGCCATCCTCCGCCGCCACGGCCGGCCGACCCGCACCTCCCAGGTCAGCTTCGCCGACCTCGAGCTCGACGACGACGCCCACACGGTCCGCCGGGCCGGGGAGCCGATCGACCTGTCGCCCACCGAGTACAAGCTGCTCCGCTTCCTGCTGGCCAACTCCGGCCGGGTGCTGTCCCGGGCCCAGATCCTCGACCACGTCTGGGAGTACGACTTCGGCGGCAACACCAGCGTCGTCGATACGTACATTTCGTATCTCCGCAAGAAGGTCGACCGTTTCGACCCGCCGCTGATCCACACGATCCGGGGCGTCGGCTACTCGCTGCGGACGGCCTAGCCCGCCATGTCGCTGCGCAGGAGGGTGCTGCTCGGCTGCCTCGTGGTGGCCGCCGTCCTCCTCGCCACCGACGCCATCCTGGCCGCGACGTTCCGCTCGTTCCTGCTCGGCCGGGTCGACCAGGGCCTGATCCAGGCGGCCGATCCGCTGGCCCACGGCCGGTTCCGGGGCGGCCTGCTCCGGCCGCCGGGGACGGTGCCGTCCACCGGTTCGACGGGCACGGCGGCGGAGCAGCGGGTCTTCACCGAGTACTACATCGGTCTCGCCGCCCCCGACGGCACCGTGTCGCGCCTCGGGCCCGCCCTCCGGGAGAACGACCAGTCGGCCCCCGACGTGCCGCCCGCCCGGCTGGCGGCCAGGCTCAGCCCCTCGCCCGACGACCTGCGCCCCTTCACCGCCTCCTCGACCACCGGCTCCGGGAGCTGGCGGGTGGTGGCGGTGAAGCGGACGGGCGCCGAGGACGGCACGATCCTGATCGGCGCCCGGCTCAACGACATGGACGCCACCTTCAACCGGATGCTGGCCGTGGAGGGCGTGGCCACCGTCCTCGTCCTGGCCGCCCTCGGCGCCATGGCGCTGTGGGTGCTGCGCCTCGGCGTGCGGCCCCTGGCCCACATGGCCGAGACCGCCGGGGCCATCGCCGCCGGCGACCTGTCCCAGCGGGTGGAGCACGCCGACGACCGCACCGAGGCCGGCCAGCTCGGTACGGCGCTCAACGCCATGCTGGAGCAGATCGAGGTGGCCTTCGACGAGCGGGCGGCGACCGAGGAGCGCCTGCGCCGTTTCGTGGCCGACGCCTCCCACGAGCTGCGCACCCCGCTGACGTCGATCCGGGGCTACGCCGAGCTGTGGCGGGCCGGAGGCCTGCGGGACGGCGACGAGATCGGCGAGGCCATGCGGCGCATGGAGCAGGAGGCCCGCCGCATGGGCCTGCTGGTCGACGATCTCCTCCTGCTGGCCCGCCTCGACCAGGGCCGGCCGCTGGAGACGGCGCCGCTGGCCTTCGACCGCCTCGTCGACGACGCCGTCCGCGACGCCCGGGCCGTCGAGCCCGACCGGCCCATCGACCTCACCGTCGAGCCGGCCACGGTCGTGGGCGACGACCACCGCCTCCGCCAGGTCGTCGGCAACCTCCTGGCCAACGCCCGGGTCCACACGCCGCCCGGCACGCCCGTCCACGTCAGCCTCCGGGCCACCGCCGACCGGGTCCGCCTCGAGGTGGCCGACGAGGGGCCGGGCCTCGACGCCGAGGAGGCGGCCCGCATCTTCGAACGGTTCTACCGGGCCGACAAGGCCCGCACCCGGGCCCGGGGCGGCAGCGGCCTCGGCCTGTCGATCGTGGCCGCCGTGGCCGAGGCCCACGGCGGACGGGTCAGCGTCGACACCGCTCCCGGCGCCGGCGCCCGCTTCGTCGTCGAACTCCCGACGGCTCAGGAGGCCCGGATCAGGACGAGCGTCGCCTCCGGCACCTGAGGGTGGAAGTAGAGGACGATCCGGTCCCGCAGGGGCCGCTCCCGCCGCTCGGGGGCGACCACCGGGGGCGGCTCGCGCAGGTCGAGGGCGTCGCTCATGCCCAGCACCAGACCGGTGGCCAGCGCCGCCCCGGCGGTTCGCATTCGCCAGGGTCGCGGGCTCTCCAGCACGACTCCGAGGTTACCGGCGGGCGGGCTCGGTCAGCGAGAGAATGTTGCCGTCCGGATCCCTGAACCACACGACCGCGTCACCGCCCGGTGTGGTCCAGATGCCCCGGTCGTCCTGGTCGATGCCCGGGAAGCGCTCCATGGTCACCCCCCGATCGGCCAGGAACGACACGGCGGCGGCCAGGTCGGCGACCGCCCAGCCCACGACGGTGTGGCGGGCCGGCGTGTACCCCTCGACCAGCGTGGCCCGCAGCGTCGTGCCGGCGCAGTCGAGTACGCAGGCGAAGCGGTCCTCGTCGACGCAGGGGAGGCCGAGCAGCCCCTCGTAGAAGGCCCGGGCCCGGCCGAGATCGGTGACCGGCACGAAGGCGACAAGTTCGGCGCTGGCCAGCATGGCTGCGGCTCCTCTGGTCCGTGACCGTGGATGGGGCTGGTGGGGCCGCAGTTGTCAGCCTCCTCCCAGCTTCGTCAAAGCTTCGTGCGGCATCCTGCCCGGTCACCGGCCCAGTGGTGGGCCGAAGGGGGCCATATGCACGAGAACACACCGATCGGACACCCCGGTCTTCCCGACCCCGACGCGGCGCGGCGGGCCCGGACGAGCCGGGCGCTCCTCGCCGGGGCGGTGGTGGCCGGGTTCTTCATCGCCGGGTTGGGGGTGGCGTTCGCCACCACCCGGCCGGCCCACTCCACCCGGCTGTTGTCGGCGCCGGCGGCGGTCACGCCGGTCCAGGCCACGACGCCGAACCCGACCACGCCGGGCCAGATCGCCCCCGACCCCAACGGCGGGCCGGGCCGGCGCTTCGGCCACGGCGGCCCGTTCGGCGGGAAGCTGTTCGGCTTCGGGGGCTTCGGTCACGGCTTCGGCCGGGGCGGCGGGATCCACGGCGAGATGACCGTGAAGAAGCCCGACGGGAGCGGCTACGAGACGGTGGCCACCCAGGTCGGCGAGGTGACGGCCGTCAGCCCGTCGTCGATCACCGTCAAGAGCGAGGACGGGTTCTCCCGGACCTACAGCGTCGACGAGAACACCGTCGTCGGCTCGGGCCGGGACGGCATCGGCAGTGTGAAGTCCGGTGACACCGTCCGCATCGCCGGCGTCGTCGACGGCGGCAACGCCAAGGCGGCGGCCATCATGGATTCGACCAGCCTCGGCAACATCGCCGGGCACTGGGGGTTCCCGAAGCACAAGTAGGCACCCGGGGGGCTCCGCCGCCGGACCGGGCGGAGCCCCCCAGGGGTGCGAAACTTGCGGGCGACTCCAAGGGGGTTCACAGGAAACCCCCAGGGTCGGAGACGAGGATGACGGCATGACCGAAGGACCGTTCCGGGACTGGACGCTTCCTCCGTCCCCTCCCACCGAGCCGCCCCCTGCTCCCCCCGGGTTCGGCGGCCCGTCCGGCCCGGGGGCCTGGGGATCACAGCCTCCGCCCGCCTCTCCTCCCGCGGGTGAAGGTCGGCGGAGCCGACCTGTCGCCGGCAGGCGCACGATGGCGCTGGTCGGCGGCGTGGCCGTGCTGGCCCTGGTGGCCGGCAGCCTCGGCGCCGCCATCGGCGTCAGCCTGGCCTCCAGGCACGGCTCCGACTCCCCGGCCCTGACGCCGGCCACCGCCCCGGCGGGCGGCGCCACCACCACGCCGATCCCGTCGCCCACCACGGCCACCACCGCCCCGGGCTCCGGGCCGGGCGCCACCGCGCCGCCGCTGTCGGGCTCGGCCCTCGACGTGAAGGGCATCCTGGCCAAGGTCGAGCCGTCGGTGGTCGACATCGTGGCCCAGAGCCGCCGGGAGACCGGTGAGGGCACGGGCATCATCATCACGCCCGACGGCTACATCCTGACCAACGCCCATGTGGTGAACGGCGCCAGCACCGTCACCGTCTCCACCAGCGCCAGCGGCAAGGCCCTGTCCGCCACCGTGATCGGCGCCGACACCGCCCACGACGTCGCCCTGATCAAGGTCGACAACCCCGGGGGCTCGCTGCCCGCCGCCGAGCTCGGCCGGTCGGCCGACGTCAAGGTCGGCGACGACGTGGTGGCCATCGGCAACGCCCTCGGCCTGCGGGGCGACCCCACCGTCACCCGGGGCATCGTCTCGGCCCTGAACCGCACCGTCGACAACCTCACCGGCATGATCCAGACCGACGCCGCCATCAACCCCGGCAACTCCGGCGG
>Ga0070741_10003759_pt1 | contig 36750 bp, 43 predicted proteins | sample Coa_R1_4_FD_66440 | JGI IMG/M metagenome (GOLD analysis project Ga0070741, IMG submission 66440) | Surface soil microbial communities from Centralia Pennsylvania, which are recovering from an underground coalmine fire - Coalmine... | ecosystem: Environmental > Terrestrial > Soil > Unclassified ... | reverse complement strand
AGCAGGGATCATCGTTGATGCCGAGGGCACGCGCGCCAATCGGATTGTTGAGATCGCCATTACCAGAACCATGCTGGACCGGGTCGGACGGCGCTTCCAGCTTCGACCCCAGCGATCGCCTGAAGCAAAAAAAGAACTTGCATCCTTCGCGCTCTGACATTTGTGTAAACCCCCTAAAGAACCCGACCCGCCGACGGTCGGGGGCATGATCCAAGGCTATCGCCTAGCGGGCAAGGGGTTCCCCCAAAGGCTCAAGGCCGCGCCAGCCAGCCTGTTCAACTGAAGAGCAAAGAAAAAATTCAGACTGATGGAATGGGGGCCGAGCTGTATCGGCTACTTTGCCGCCGACGTCGGCTCTGGGTCCAAGAGCTGCCCGCAGCGATCTTCCGCACCATTTCCGTTCATGCTCCCACTTCGGACATCCTGCCGCGTTGGGACAGCTGACGCTTTGTGCCAATGTCGGAAATGAAAGAGGCCGCCAACTGAGGCGGCCTCACTTGAGGTCCTTGAGCCCTCGTAGCAAGCTGCCGAAGCGCGTGAAATATGCAGACACATTTGGAGCGCTTTGGGTAGTCCTGATGATGTCTTCGGTCAGGGATTTGCGCACGTATTGTGCAACGGGTATTAGGCTACCTGCAGTCCTAAACATTCAGCCGTGTTGCACGCGCGAGTCATACGGCAAGTCTAATCGCACCACACCACTGACGAGTTTCTTAGCACGAAACATTTTTCGGAATTTTGAATGTTTGTGAGAAGGCACGTTTCAACCCTCAGACCTCAAGCCATTGCGGTATTCACGGCGGCGAGGAAAAAAAATTGATACCCGGAATGCTCTTATTGCCTTGACGCTCCCACCGTTAGCAAGCGAAGGTGGAGGTGCATAAATCGATAGAGGCGGGTGAGTGCGAGAGTTTATAAGGCGTGTCGAGCATGGGGCGATACGACGCGTAAAGCGAGCGTTCCAGCCGTGGCGGTATGTGACCTACGGCGATATCCGGGTCCACCACAAGCGCTATCTTGACGGCGGCGGGAGCGCTTTTGGGCAGGATTACATCCCATTCTTATGCGATCGCGGCATGCCCAGGCAGGTGCGCATATTCGAATGGTGCGCGGGTCCAGGATTTATCGGCTTTTCGCTATTGGGATTTGGCCTTTGCGATAGCCTGTGCCTTGCCGATATCAATCCCGACGCGGTTCGAGCCTGCCGGCGTACTGTCGCCGAGAATGGCTTGGCAGAGCGCGTTTCGGTTTATCAATCCAACAACCTAGACAACGTCGGACCGTTGGAACGGTGGGATCTTGTGGTTGGCAATCCGCCGCACTTTGACTGGACACAAACCGGCGAAGCACGCTTTGGTGACAGCGGCTGGAATATCCACCGTCGATTTTTCCAATCGGTCGGACACTTTCTAAAGCCGGGGGGCGTTATTCTCATTCAAGAGAACAATCACGGCTCGACTGTCGAAACCTTCCGCCAAATTATCCAAGAGGCTGGATTCTCAATTGTGATTACACATAATTGCGAGCCCCGGGTCACGCCTTACACGCGTATCTATTATCTTGGCATCATGCGAACCGGGGAAACGCCGCCGCAGTGGCTCGTTGGTCCTTAAGGATCGGCCGCATACCACACACTTATGCTGCTGATGAATGGGGCGGCTGCCGGCTCGCGAGTGAGATGAACGTCAAGACGTTGGGCCAATCCCGGGCGGGTGGCGCGTTTAGCGGGAAACGCATCCAGGCCGCGCCCTTGTGGCGATCAGGCACCTTCAAACGCTTTTTGTCGAACTCGGCCGATAATCGCATTTCTAATCCAGTCTCGCACGTCGCGTTGTCGGGCCTGGGCCGGCTGCTCGACGAACAGCGTCGACAAGAGGGCGAACAAAACGGTCGTGGCGGCAGAAAACATGAACGCGAGCCAGAAATTCTTCGTTAAGCACACACCAAGCTGCTGCGCCGGAAAGGCATAAAGATAGATCGCGTACGACAGGTCCAGCGGCGGCCGCAACCATTTGGGAACATCGAGGGAGCCGAGCGAAACGACTGCCGCGCCCAATAGCAGATAACCCGCAAACAGCGCGTGACCGATGATCGCGAAGAAGCCGGCCGAGACGACCAGTATGACGATGGCGATGGCGATGGGCAAGTTCGCAACCCTGCGGACAGCCGCCACGAAGCAGCCGACAATGAATAGCGCCGGCAGTTGCAACCAGAGCGTATCGAGCGCGGCCATGCCCAGCGCCAACATGGCGCATCCGGCCACGACCAGCGAGACCACGAATTGTAGCGGAGCACGGCAACGCACATGGCGAGGGCGACGTACAGCTTAACCTCGTACGGCAGCGTCCAAAGCGAGCCATTGAGCGCGTTCGGCAGGACATTGCCGGCGAACACAGGATGGGAGACGCCCGCCTTGACGCCGGTGAAGAGCGTGATGTCCTTGCCGATGAATGATAGCAGGGTGGAATCGAAATACGTCTTGATGTCGGGAGCGCCCAACGCTCCCAACAGCACCATAAAGGCGACGCAAGCGATGAGGGCGGGGTAGATGCGGAATACCCGCCCCGGCGCCATGCCAAATCCCGCACAGCAGGAAGACCGTCCACAGATTGGCGTAGGTGCGTAAGGTTCCGCGACGATTGCCGCCGAGAGAGATGTACACATAGTCGCGAAACCAGCGCGACAGAGTCATATGCCAGCGGCGCCAAAATTCCGTGACGCTGGCGGAACGGTAGGGTTGATGGGTGCTCTCATAAGGGGCCGAGAGCGATCGCGATTGTGCGAAGTTTCTTGACCGTTTGGTGTCGGCGTCATCACAAAGTGTTCTGTGTAGAAATCTGATTTCGATGTTGCAAAAACAGGAAAAATGAAACCAGGATGCCAGATGCAATCTCAGTAATGCTTGGCAGCAAATTTGTATTATCTGGTAGGCGCGGCGAGCGGCTGTTACATTCGTTTTTGTTAATCGCGCTGTATCAAGCAAATAACTGATCCATTAACCATTAGTTCATTGGTTAACAAACAATTATAGCGATATCGTGACGCTTGTATAAGTTGGCGCCGGTCTCGTTTACCGAGCACCCGGCCCCAATCTCTTTCCCCCATCCCCCGAACACTCAAGGGAGGTTGGGGCCGCCCACCTTTAACGAGCCCGGTACTGCGGCGAATTGAAGCCCTTTAGCCCGATCCAATCGAAAACACGCTTCGCCGAAGGCGCAGACGCACGTGCCGTCTCCGCTCGTCTTCGTGCGGGCATGTGTCTTTGGGCCTTATAAAGGCATCTTCGTACCAGAATGGGCTCCGTCGGCGCGTCGCAAAAAAGGCTAATGCGCGGGTCGCGCGTAGCGAGGTAATCCATGAAACTGAAAGCCCCCGAAGGAGCGATCCGTGCGTGGGCGGCGTCGTTCTTGCGCCGCGTGACGGCTGCTATGACGTCGAGCTCGACACCGGCGCGTTGCTGATCGAGTGCTTCAGCTTCGTTCCGATTGCCGAAAATCGTCCGGTACCAGCCATGCCAGCGGCAAGGCCTCGCACACCGCAGCTGAAAACGCAGCCTCGCATGGAGCGCTGCCACGTGCAGCCGCCGCAGGCTGACGCGGTTGCGGCCGGCGCGCTGGCGTCGTACAGCGCGCCTGGTGGCCGCGGCGCACGAGCATTTCGACGCCGGACGTGGTGGCCGTCGTGCCGCGGGGCAGGCGCTCGCTTGCCCTGCGTTTTGCGTTAGCGGTGCAGTTGTGTCAGGATTGCCTCCGGCGAACAAGGGGGCTGACATGAAAACCTCTGAGGTTGCGATTGTGGCTATCTGCCTACTCATCTTTTCCATTCCAGTCTTTGCTGCCGAAACAGAACATCTTTTGCCGAACAGTGAAAAGACACCCGGTGACCGGCTGGCGACAGTCCCGGACGACAAGACGGCATCCTGCTTGTCAGAATTGCTTGGCGCGACAGTTTCGGAAGGCGACCCGATCACGCTGACGATGATTTGCACGCCGAGCTACAGCAAGTGCATTCGCAACGTGAGCACATCGACCAAACGCAAGGTTTATGAAGCCTATGGTGACGACGCAGGCAATCACCACGGCTTTTGCGATGTGGAGCAGGGGTGTGAAGTAGACCATCTCATCTCGATTGAGATTGGCGGCTCCAACGACGAAAAGAACCTATGGCCGCAGCCCTATAGCGGGCAGACCTTTAATGCACACGTCAAAGACCGGCTCGAAAACTGGTATCACGCGAACGTTTGTAGCGGCCATGTGTCACTAAAGACGGCCCAGGACGAAATTTCGTCCGACTGGATTGCCGCCTTCAAGAAGCGGCTAGGCCCCGATCCGGAAGCCGACGCCCCCAGTCAATAGGGGCTGCTTGCACAGCGGGTCGCTCCTGATTAAATCCGCCCATGAAAGGTCGAGAGGCTGTGCGCAAGAAAGAACCGAGGCTGGGAAGTGTTCCGCTTGCGGGCATCGGCGGAATACCTGGGTGTCGTATCAGCTCCGAACGAAGATGCGGCCCTACGGCGCGCGATTACGGCATTTGCCATCACCACGGCGCACCAGCAAAAGAGCCTCATGGTGCGCCGGGCGCGCTTCCGTTTAGTTTAGCGCGCCGTCCTTCAAGTACTGCTCGACCTCCTCGCGCGTCCTTCCGGTCGCCCCTGACCACAGCCTTGAACGCCGGGACAAGTGCACGACGACGGGCCGGCGCGAGCTACGCCGCGGCGGCGCTGTTTGTACATAAGGCCGCGCTTGATATCCCATCGCCGCCCGAAGCGATCGCCAAGGCGTTCAAGCTCACGCCGACGGAATTACGGGTGCTGCTCGCCATCGTCGAGGTTGGCGGCGTGCCAGAGGTGGCGGAAACGCTCGGCATCGCCGAGACTGTCGTTGCTGCAACAAAAAGCCCCGCAGAATGGCGGGGCTGGTTGGATGGACAGAAATTGGGTCAGGCCGCTTTGACCAGTATACGGCGACCGTCCCACCTGGTCTCCCGCGGTTCGCCACAAGCGTTGGGTCGTTGGGGTTGGTCGGGCGGTATCCGCACGAGGGCAGCCGATAGGGCTGCTTCCCCGTGCCTGCATTCCAGCCCGCGGTGGTTTGTGGTTGAACGTTTCCATAGGCTAGGGGTGAAGGTTGGGAGGCACGGCGGGAGCTTCACGCTTCAAGAGTATGGTAACCCGGCGGTTAGCCGGTGCAGCGGGGTCTTCCGGGACTAACGGATCGGTATCAGCATTGCCCGCTACTTTGTAGATGTTGGCGGACGGATAGCCGCTTTGCTCTAAAATCTGGCGTACCGAATTGGCGCGCTGGACGGACAGGTCCCATTGCCGAGGGCCGCTCGGGGAGCTTGGTGTGGCCGTATGACCAGTAATCACAACCCGATACGGGACGGCCCGAAGCGGCGTCGCGATCAACTGAAGGATGTCGCGCATGCGGTCGGTGGGCTGGTTGGATCCTGCTGCGAACATTGACTGGCCGTCTTGGTCAACCAGGTCGATATTAAGCCCCTCCGACGTTTCAGAGAATGCGACATGCTTGGATGCTTCAAGAAGTTCAGGCATTTTGCCGAGTGCCTGGCGCAGCGACGCCGCTGCCATTGCAAATGCCTCAGTTTTCTCAGAATCAGAACCGAGGTCTGGCGGCGTTGGGGTAATTGAGGAACGCCAAGGCTCGATATGCTCGGCCCATTTAACGTTGGACCGAAGGGGTAACCCATCACTCTCTGTAATCCCCGCGTCGTGCACCACATCCTGTATACCGAACGCCTCTCGCATCGAGCCTGCGACGGCGCGCATTTTGCTCGCATCTTGATTTGAGAAAGCAACCAGCATCACAAAGAAGCTCACGAGAAGGCCCATGAGGTCCGCGAATGTAACAAACCACCCGTGTCCGCCCCCATGCCCTGCATCTTTCCGTCGAGCCATGTGGTTTTACGCAGTCCAATCGTTAGGATACGTTAACCTACACCATGGGCGATTACCCGATCCTTAATGTATTTGCGGCTGCTGGCTGCGTGCAGCATCGCGTAGCCCATGTCGCGCTGAACCAGCGTAGTGGTTGTCATTCGGTTGCCCGCATCGACCTTGTCACCCGAGGCGAGGCGCAGTCCGGTTCGAGATCGAAGGTCAACAGGGACGTGGCCCATCCGAATGGATCGGGCAATGTGAAGTCGGTTGACGTTAACGGCGGGACAGGACGGCCAGCGCTTCCGAGCCAGGATGGACATGCTTGTCGCGACAGATCGCGCGGCTGCGCCTCGCTACGTCAACGCGATCAGAGGCTCTACTTGATCCGTGCCACCAGTATGGACAGTTGACCCGCAACGACACGGCGATCAACGCTTACCTTACCGAGAGGTTTCGAAAGTGTTCCCACACGTAGACCACTCAACCCAGAGATCGACGCGTGGCGCAGCCTTTTGCTAACCAATGGTTTCAGGCCCGTGCAATGTCTGACGATCCAAAGGTTTTTACTTATCGTCTTAGCGCTGTGTCAAAACCGTATTGCTAACGTTCGACGAAATGGATCGCTGGTAGGAGGTTAACAATGTGTCGCTACTTTTTCGATTTGGTCGGGGAGGAGCGGTCGGAATATGACTACCGCGGTCGCGATTTGCCGTCACCGGAAAGTGCATACGACTTGGCAGAACTGATTGCGGTAGATCTGGCTGTGGAGGAGCAAGAGCCTTGGTGCGGTTGGGCCGTAAAAGTTCGCAACACCCAAGGACGTGAGATGTTCTGCGTGCCCGTGCAGCCCGGATGCTTGGCCGCTGCATAATGCGCTGTCGGTCAAGAGCGATACTTGGAAGCAGCCGGGACCAACCCGCTAATGTCTTTGGTAGACATGATCCGCCTGGACCCGATTTTACGATTGCCGGCGCAGTGAGTAGCGTTGACCATGGAGCCGCATCCCGCACTCGATTTTTAAGGGCTAGGCGGTCTGATCTTTGTGCCTGCGGGTGAGATTTCAGGTCAATACCCGGCTGGTCGCGAGTGCAAACCTCAATTTCGAAAGCCGATTGCCGGGGTCGGCTCAACGCCTGACAAACTTCACACCTGTGTGGCACTTCGGCCACCCCCCGAAATTGCGCGTGTTGGCCCATGCGAGCCGCAGTGGGGCGGCTTCGGAAGGGCGCACAATTGCTCAGACCTTTCCGCGGACTAGCCGCGTGAGAGTATGAGGTCACCGAATGGGACAGTCGTCGGTTGCCCGCCGGCCAAGCGGATCAGAAGGCAGACGTCCGGCACAGCCCATTATGAGTGAGGTTTTCAGGGTTTAGTCATCGCGCAAACCCCAGGTTATCTCAGGTTACACCCTAGGAATAATATCCGCGAACGCTTAACGAGAATTTTGCCAGTTGTTGGTAGGTTCTTCAGGCCTTTGTTTTCGGAGAAGCGCACCGCGATCGGTGTCGTTCGCGGCTGTCGCAGTAAGAGTCACATGACAAGTTCCGCACAATTAGTCGGCAACCTCGTTCCCCAAACAAGCGACTCGGTTATTGAGGAACTTAGTCACGCGCTCAAAACGGGAGGTGAGCGAGAGCGGCTGCGCATTCTTCAGCGTGTCGCTGATCTGTTCACCGCCGGTTCGCGCGGCTATTCGACCGAGCAGATCGCGCTATTCGACGATATCTTGCAGGAGCTCGCGGCCGACGTCGAAGTCGCCGTCAGAGCGCTACTGGCCAATCAACTGGCGCACGTCGACAATGCACCTCCGAAAGTTATCCGCGCGTTTGCGTTCGATGACGAGATCACGGTTGCGGAGCCAGTCCTCACGTATTCCCGGCAACTCAGCGATGCCGATCTTATTGAAAATGCCGGGACTAAGAGCCAGAAGCACCTGTTAGCAATCGCGAAGCGGGTTACGCTGAGTGAACCCGTCACCGACGTCCTGGTCGACCGTGGCGACCGCGTTGTCCTCCAGGCAGTCGCGAGAAACACGGGTGCGCGCATTTCGCTCGCGGGCTATGGCACTCTCACACGCAAGGCGAGAGGCGACCGGTATTTGACGGTGGCACTTGGGGCGCGCGGCGATCTGCCTCGTCAGTTCTTCCTTAAACTACTCGAGCAGGCCTCTGCTGCGGTCCGGGAAAGGTTGGAGCAGGCCAATCCACAGGCAGCGGCACCGGCAATCAGAAGCGCTGTCGATCAGGTCGCAACTGGCATGCAACAGGAAACCCGAGAGGGGTCATCGGACTTTGCTGCGGCAGCGTTCGACGCGAAGCGCCGCGCCAACATTGCGCCGTTTAATGAAGCGAGTGTTCATAGCCGCGCCCGGGCGCAGGAGTTCGAGCGGACGGCAATCGCCTTGTCGAGGTTCGGTGGCATTCCAATCGATATGGTTGAGCGAGCGCTCCTCGATAAAGGTGAGGACATGGTTTTAATTCTCGCCAAAGCGGCTGGTTGCAGTTGGACGACTGCCAAAGAACTGCTGTTGATGTACGCTGCTGAACGCGACCTGCAGGACGAAGACCTGGTCCGCTCCTATGAACGATACCAAGGACTGTCCGAAGGGACAGCAAAAAAAGTCGTGCGGTTCTATCAGTCGAGCATAAAATTGCGGTCGTCCGACATGCGGACCGGTAGGGATGTACGACCGGATGACGTCAAGCCGTGATCAGCGGTCGGCAAAAAGAGGCGTCAGCTTTTCCGGTGCCGGCAGGATGCGAACCACAAGTACGGAACTCGTGATTTCACATTCGGCGGAGTATGGTCGCAACAATGGTCAAACGGCAAAACAATGCCAGGAATAGGTCGAAGCGGACCCGGCGCGGCGAACCAGGCACTCTAGTATCGTTATCGATGCTTGTACTGCTCGCAGTCGGCGCCTTTGAAGTATTCGATTTGCTCGGTTTATGGCCAGCACAGACGCGCGATGTAATGTCTCAGAGGACTGATCTGAAGGACCGTGGTACTGTCGTGTTAAAGACCGAAGGAGATCGGTGCGAGCGAATGAAATATGATGAAGCCGGCCGCGTTGTCGAGCGGTTCAGGCCTTGCGCAAATGCCGACCTTAACCTTGACGAGCACGGTAAACCTCTGCCCGTCGGAACGATGCGCCGGCTTGATGCGATCGGCAACTCATTTCTAGGTAGGCAATAACCGTGCGTCCTTTGAGCCGTGATCCCGTTCTGGTAAACGCCTTTGGCTTGGTTCTCGAGCTCGCGTACCTGTCGTCCGCACGGTCAATTCGGGGTGTTGCGGTCAGGGTCCGTGGCCTTGTCGGTGGTCTGGTCCTGGAGATTCATCGTGCTTCGGGTTCGCAACAAGAGCGCTGGGTGGCAGCACTCGACGCGGCGCCGTCTAAAAGGCTCTGGTAGCCCTTAAACGCCACTGGAGAGCTTAGTTGCTGTTCAACGCCTACTGGCTCGTTACTGCGATCAAACACCCGCGCGTTCGAAGCGTGCGGAAATTATTGTTTCGCCCCGCAACAGGTAGGCCAGGTGCGCATTGGTGCCGAGCCGCGGGCGAGCAGTCTTCTAGCCTCGACCGGCGACGCCGAGTGGAATCATGACGATTCCACGGTCGCGCAGCCCCTTGACCCCGGCAGCTACGAACGCATCAAGGTCGTCATGCTTGTTGCCGCAGTCGAAACAAAATGCAGACGCAAAGCCCAGATCCTCGTGCTCGTGCTCGCTAAAACAGATGAAATAAGCGCCAATGTCCATGTCGTCAACGATCGGGTTAAAGCAACAAATGCAGCTTGCGGCGCCTTCCTTATACAGTATGGTCCAACGAGCCAAGCCCCGTTGCATCTTCTGCGCGTCGACCTCGCCATTCGCGGCCCGCTCGGCAATGTCCTGCATTAGGTCCGCATCCGTGATCACTGCGAAACTGTCGAGGACAAAGGGCTCGTCACTCATGCTTGGCTCTTCTCATGTGGCGGTCGTTAAACAAGACCATCGATAGAAATGATCGCGCGCCGGTCTGGCCACGCCGGTCGAGCGCCATTTTGCAGATCTGGAACAAGCCGCCGCGCGGTGATCCATGCACGTACCACAAAGAGCCAGCCGCTTAATTCAATAAGACGCCCGCTCTATCCTCGTCGACCTTAACCTCTTCCATGCAGATTACTGGCTCTGCTCCGGCCTTTCCACCCACATACCTGTAGATCGGGGCCTCCGGGTTCTTGGTCTGAAGTTCTGCTATCAGTTCCTTAACCGTCATAGGTCTCATTGCCACGCTCCCATCGGTCAAGAGATATTGCGATGGGGGAGTTAAAGAACGATCACCCTAGCGCCTGTGTGGCCCCGCGGCAGGCGGTTGGGGACGCTTGGCAGTCGCAGCCATGCGCCCATTGTCGGTCAAGACGCTGGTGCGAGTAGCAGTTCATCGCAGCGGCAGATCAGCTCCAAGCCGAGCCGGTCTGGGATACGACTTTGAACTGACTGGAGCATCACGGCGTGCCCGCTGCGCCATGTGCTTCGGCAGGGCTACGGATGCCACCGCCGACAACAATTTTCTAGAACTTATGGAATATAGGATCGCGCGCGCCGTTTCTGGCGCAGCCGAGCAAGCACAATGCGCCGAGGCCAGCACCGAAAAGTGGAAGCGTCGCAGGTGCGGGCGTAACGACCAGATCAGCGCTCCCCGTCAGAGTTTCCTCGTTTGTCGTGCTCATGGTGTAAGCGCCGTACACAGGAATGGAGCCATATTCGGAAAATGCGACGAGCTGCAGGTCCAGAGCCGCGGAATGCCGTGCTACCAGAGGATCAGGCGATATTGAAAACGCGTTCAGGAGGGATGCTGATGCGTCGGGCGCTCCCGCAAGGAAGCTCGTCCATCACCAAGGCAACCGTCGTTCCGAAACTCCTTGGCGTCATTGAGCCCGCCCGCCGTTACAACGTTACAGTGGCCGAACTGGATTTTACAAAAGCTCCTTCTGGAGTCAATAAATGTCGGGGGCCCGCGGGCTTGAGGCCGCACTGACGGCCGATGGAATATTGCCTCCAGGTCCTGGTCAAATAACGACCGGTGGGAAATTCATGCGCCAGGTGCTTTTGGGGTCGCTGATGTCTGTCTTGCGAGAAGGATGCTGGAGCTGACCGGTTGAGCCAAGTTTAACGGCGGGGAGGGCTCGTCTATGGATCTGAAATTCCCAGGTTCTTGCGGCGGCTGGTAGGTCGACCAGGAACGGCAAGTCCACGGTCCCGAAGAACGGACGCCGAATAATTGCTCAGGCGTGGGGCGTAACTAGTGTTACGACCAGTGACCGGCGTCGATCTTGGCGGCTAGATCTCGCCACCGCTGCGCTAAGTTCAGCCATTGGTCTCTGGCCCCAGGGTCAGGCATCACATCAGCCTTCCACTCGCACATGCGCGCCATCGTGTGGCAATCTTCAGCTCGCAATGCGGTATCATCGGGTTGCGACTGCTGAATCGGAAGCTCTGTGTACGGCATGTCGAGATTCGCGCATTTTCGGATCGCCACCGATATGCGTGTATACTGATAGCCTTAGAGTTCGGTTAAGAACGGGGCCGCCGTCGGTGGGGTGGACCAGCCACGGGCAGCCTTCAGCAACCGCTGAATCAATCCAAGCTCTGCGGCATTGCTATGGACCTGAGATCAAGAACAACAAGGCGCCTACAAGCGCTGAGCCAAGGACCAGTACAGCCGAATCTGAGGCTGTTAGCCCGAAGGGTCGTAGTGTGGTGAGGCGGTCGATGACTCTTTCATGGTGACCTTTTCCTTGTGAGGAAATTTGTCCACTCCTGAACGCGTATCAAATGACGCTCGGCCTCATTTTTGTACTGTTCAACGCAGCGCTTCGAACAAAACCGTTTGAACGCGAATCTGTAGCGAATCAGTCCAAATGGTCTGCTGCACTGGTGACAGAGCTGTATCATCAGATACACCTACTTCTAAGCTGGCTACGCCGGTGGTTTGTTCGCGGCTGTTGGGCGCCATGGCAGAAAGCCAATGGCCGCGCATGTATTACGGCGCTCCCGAGCAGACGCCACTGCAATCGGATGTCAACCTTACAAAGTATAGTTACACCAGTGCAGAACAGATTTTCGGGCCGTGGATTTGTCGGTTTCGAGGATGGGGGGCGCAATGGCCACGAAATAACAATAGGAGCCGAGCCTGCAGTCGATGCCGAGAAAGCGCTTTAGCCTTAAATAGCACGCGGCCGTCGCGGATACCGTCACGACTATCATGCCGAGGAAATTGCGGGCACCGGATCGAGCCGCAGCGGAGTAGGCTCATTCTGATAGGCCTGTCGCAAGGGTCGCCGCACGCTTGGCAAGGTCCCGAACAGGCGCTCGCGATGGAGCCCGAGTGCGAATGCGGCGCGCTTTATGTCGCCCGACAAAAGCAACCGGACGGCCCATCCCCCGGCACCCCGCCGCCCGGTTCATAAAGCCTAGTCTGACGCAACATGACTAAGCACCCCAGGTCATTACAGGGACCAGGCGCGCTTTTTTGTGGCGAAGCTGGGGGAGCTGCGGGTTTGTCCGCGGGCGTGACTTTTTTGACACAGGGCTCATTTGACATAGGTCCCATGATCTCGGACGTTGTACTATCGCAGGCCGTGCGGCTGACGGAGCTGGATTGGTTCTGCTAAACAACGTCTTGGCCTTTAGGTCACGTGGGCCGCCAGCCTCGGGCGGCGACCGCAGGAAACCGATGATGGTGCATCAGAAGTTCTGATGCGCATCTTGCGAGGCGAGATGGCGCCGCGGCCGTCTGCGCCTGGGCGGATTGCGAGCCAGTGCCGAGAGGATGCGAGGGAAAGGCGCCGTCCACCCGATCGCTCGCAGGCCTCTAGCTGGCCTGGTGGTTCATGTCACTGCGGTCGCGCGCTCACGCACCCCTAGCACACGATGCAAGACCCTCGGCTCACCCTTTTTCTTCTCAGTCTTCACCCGTTTTGCGGCGTTCGCCGCTCTGCGGGAGCGCTTCTCACCGGACTTCTGTTTAGCTGGCTTTAGGCGAAGCGCTGGCGGCATTGGGTGTAGCCGAAAATCTCCTGGATAAAAGCCGCCGCCGCGGTCGAAGGAAATAATCTCCGCCTTCAGCGAAGGAGATGTTGCGTAACGCAGCCACTTATTTCCAAACCGCAAGTAGGTGCAGCCCAAGTGGACGCGGCTTTGATCACATCTCGTGACCCGCTTTAGTGCAAGTGCCACCGCGCACTTTTCTGGGTCCTTTTTCGATCCTCGCGCACAGTCCGTGGGCGTTATATGAACTGTGACAGGCTTGCCAGTATCGACTACCGGTTTTCCGTCAATCATCCTCATCGTGCTGTCTCCTCATCTTCCGTTGGCATCACTGAAAGCCGCCGCGCGGCCCCCCTGACATTAAGCCAGTTCCGATTCTGTCGCTGCGACGCGAAGGTATGAGCAGTTGACGCGAAGGTATTAGCCATTGCGCTCCTGAGCGGGCGTCGACAGCTGCTGTCGCGTGCAGAGGAAGTTGTTGAGCGAACACTCTGAATAGCGTGGCGTTAAAAAAAACCAACAGCGGGCTTTTCTGATAATCTTTTTAAGTCAGGCAGTGAGAATATTTCCTAGATTTCCGGCGCTTAAAAACCCAATTCGCCAGTGCTACAATCACAGGCATCGCAACTAAATTTTTCAAACGCAACGAAGCTATCTTGTTGTCTTATGCGGTTCGGCGGCCTCCGGTTGCTCGTATATTATAAGCTAGCTCCACTCGGACGCGGTGAATTAGCTGAGGAGTTGGAGGCGGCATTGCCGAGTGGTAGTGCTAGATGGATTCGCGGCATCGTTCCGGGGGCCGGCCATTATCCTTCGGCAACTGAATCATATACTTTGGTTTCGGTTACAAATCCGACATCTCACTGACCTCGAAGGTAGAAAAATTTGTATAAGCCTGCTGACTGTGGATCAGACTTCTATGCCGGAAGGCAAAAGCGCATCCACTGATTGCTTCTACGCTGACGCCGGTGCGGCGCAATTGAGCGGGACGGAGCGCTTGGCTGCCGTGCATAGCTGAAAAGCGGACGACGTGCTCTTCCGGTTAGCATCTGATTGCGACAGTTGACGACGACTATTACGCGCGCGGTAGCCTAAGCGCTTTCGTCGACTCTCTAGGTCACACTAGATCTGCGTTTGCCTCCAAACATTGTTTTTCGTCCGATGTCGCACTTCGTAATGCTTATCGGATCTCAGATGTCCTTCTGCCCGGGGTGCGGGGAGCCGGCTTGCAGATCCGCTTGATCGCTGATGGGTATCGCATACTCGTTATTGTTATAACTGCGTGTTACGATGATAATACCCGAGCGCGCGTTGTACAGATTGGTGCTGTCGGCTACCTCGCCAAGCCCTTGCGCGGATCACTCTTGATCGACTGGTTCGACAGGCCTCTAGCCTCCCCAAGGTATTTGAGAACGTCTCAATGCTTTGTCTCCGCTACGCGGCCAGACGAACAAGGCCGAGGTTAAGGCGGTCCTCGTGACCAATGAGGAGGGGGGAACGCGGATGACTTGGCATGAATGGCTGATCGTCGTTGGATTGACTGCCTTAGCCTGTGCTGTGATCTGCTATTTCAAAGGTCACCGCAAAGGCTATGAGCTTGCGCAACGCCTAGCACCCGATACGTCGCTGCCGGCATATTCACACGATTTGCATGCTGGAGTGAGGGGCGCCGCTGGCTCCCTGTCTTGACCGAAAAGCCGTCGCATCCATCCGATGCGCTGGCGGGCTCGGATCGCAGCAGTCACGTGGCCTATTTACCTGTGCTATGATATTAATGGTCTCAACATTGCGAACTGGGGCGACCGCCTCGACCGTGGGAGTGGGACGTTTTGCGGATCTTGCTAAGCTATAACGGGGTTGATGCGTGGCTTGCCGAGGCGCTCCGAGCGAGTCTCTTTATGTTGGATCCGGAAATCAATTTTGTCCTCTGGCCCGATCCCTGCTTTGCGGCGGCCTCACAGCGTTGCTCAAAGTCATTTTGCATGCGAGAATTTGACGCGCTGTTGCTTCTTGCAGGCCCGAGTGGCCTATCGGCCTCACAGGAGGCTGAATGGACGGCGGCCATGCGGCGTGCCGCCCAGGACGACAAATTTACACTCCTGCCGGTGCTCGCAGGCCAAAGCCCACTTCCGCAACGAATAGGCCTACAAGAGCGCGAGTGGTTTAAGGCGCCCGTCGTGACCGATCGCGACACTATTCGTGAACTTATTCTGATGCTGAAAAGTAAATGATCGTGACCGTTTCAGGGTCGGCCACGCACCGCAAACCCGGCACTCGTCTTAACAAGTTGCTTTTTTGAAAGGGCATCGGAATAGATGCCGAGCGTCTGACGCGCAATCTGGTCCCAATCATGCGCGTGGAGCAGACGCGCTTGATCGTCGGCAGAAAGACGTGCGGGCGAAGGCGCCGAGAGAGCCTCTTCCAAATGGCGTTCCAAACTCGCTATGTCGGCCACGGCGAAATAGCGCGCTCCGGGAACGCCAATTTCGCGATGAGCGGGAATGTCGCTCAGGATGGATCGCAACCCGTAGCTTGAGGCCTCCAGTAAGGCGATCGGTTGGCCTTCGTGGCTCGAAGGCAAGACGAATACCCCCGCATGGCTGTATAATTCGGCCAGTGCCGCCCCGCTCTGGTATCCCAATACGACAACGCCTGTCGTGTCCCGCGCAGCGGCCGCGACTGCGCGGGTATAGCTGTCGGTGTAATCGGCATCGCCGACGAGAGCGAGTTTCCATTTGGGCTCGGGCAAACGCGCGTAAGCGGCAATCAGGTCGAGCTGGCGCTTCTGCGCATCGACACGCGCAACGGACAGTGCGTATTGCTTTGGCGAGAGGCCGAACGCTTGCAGCGTTCCCACAGATTGCATTGGACGCGGCTGCTCTGTTCCATTGGGGATGGCGCTGACGGGAACCCCGTAAGCGCTACTCATTAGCTTCGCAATACTTTCTGAGACCGTGATGCGGCCGTTGGCAAATTTCATTCCAAGCCGTTCGCCCAGCCGCAGCAACGATCGGCCGACAATCCCCCATTTTTCATTTTGGTAATTGAGAACGTGGTGCGTGACGACGACCCGCAAACCTAAAGCGCGTGCGAGTGGCGTGAACAAGGCCGGTCCAATCGCGTGGATGTGCAATATATCGGGGCGGCGGTATGCCGCACGCAGGACACCGAGAAAAGTATGAACGGTCGCTTCGACCCCGCTGATGCGCGGCGCCCATAGACGCGAAAGCCTGACGTTGCGCCAGAACGTGTATTCTTTTCCCACATAACAGCTGCGCACGGTCGCTTCCACGTCGCAGCCGAGCTGGGCAAGCGCGGCCGCCAGGTTTTCGACATGCTTTTCGGCGCCGCCTTGCACGCCGGGAAAGCCGCGGACGCCAAGAAGCATGACGCGCAACGGACGATGGCCGCGCTGATGCCGCGGAGACGAGCTGTATCGTTCCAGACCACGCCGATTGCTGATCTGTGGTCGCTGTACAGTCAGGTTTGATGCCGGCTCACGAGCTGGCGAAACTACAGACCGGCCGTTCAAGGAAGAACGAGCATGGCGCGGTGGTGCCGCGATTGCGTCCTCGTTCTCAACTATCATGTCGTGCAGTGGTGCGGACATTTGCTATTTCCCTATCCAGCTCGACGGGTTAGCAGGAATGCCGGTGCGGGAAACATCTCCTCTTCCGTTAACGCTAATGCAGACTACCGCTTTCCAAGTACCGGCTAAGAGAATCGCTAAAATGGCTTCGTTCGAAAATCGTCGGCCCCGCGCTGAAGCTCAACCGGCGAGCTGGAGCCCGCGATAAAAGCACAACCCCAAGTCAACGCCGGCATTAACGACTAAAACTGGCTGAGTCGTGCGCAACGTTCAGTGACCGACGGGCGGTGCTGGTACGATAGCGGTGGCGATATTGACGTTAAACAGATCACGACGTTGGCAGTATGACGAATACCTGACTACTACTACTCGCTCCTCACACGCGCTTTTCCGGCGCTTGACGGCAATACCGCGAAGACGCGCGGAGTTGGTGTACGAAATGGCGCATCATGCGCTCTAAAGATTGCAGTTGGAGCGCGCAATCCGCAAGGTCGAGGCGGAGGAGCTGAAGACAATGCATCCAAGGAGGGTCTCATACGTCTGGCTCGTCACATCGACGCCGCGTTGGCCGACTTAACGGCTGCTCCATAGCTCCGCGCCTCACGGCCATCTCGGTAGTCTGCGCCCAACGGCTTATGGGACCGGTCCGCATGCCGTTATGAGCACTCAAGAATGGCACCTTAAGGACCTGTTAACCACGCCAGGACATCCTTATTCGGGAGTTGGGGCGTCACCGAATACGGAGTTGTTGAGACCCGGTTGCTCCAAGGATCAGGATGACACCGATATCCGAACTCCCAAAAAAGGACGAAGTTCTTCCGAGCTTGATCAAATGCTTGGGAAGCTCGTGACCGATTCAACTGCCCCGATCTTCCACCGCTTTGAAGCCACAGATCTACTGGTGCGCCTTGCCATAGGGCCACGTTACCGTCCTGCGGATGACATTGACGCTGCCACCAGCCGTCATGCCAGAATTGTACTCTCGGATGCTGCTAGGTTCTTAGATCAAGTAATGGCATCGAAAAACAGCCGCGCGCGCACGCGTCTGCATGCGGCTAGTTTGGCAAGTCTCGTCACCCAGGTGCTGCGGTCCTAAAGGCGTGTACTCTAAATCCGGTCTGATAGTTCCGAAAACGACGGAATTATAGCAGGACGGCAAAACGACGCGATGCGCTAGTAGCGGAAGTCGAAGTGTTGTGTGAATGTCTTAAATAACAACAGGCTGTTTAGTCGGCAGACTGCGACGGCGACCGATTCGCCAGGACGATGCTCGCCTTCGCAGCGGGGGTTTTCGCAATGGAAAGTACCTCAAAAAGAATTTGCCTTCGCGCATCGGCAGCGCTGCGCCGCACATATGGCAGGCCGTCCTGTAGCGCGCAGATTTCCCGATCGCCCCAGCTTTGACGACGTGAAACAGAGCGTCGCAGCTAGGACATGTCGAAAAGAAAAAGGATGGGTTGCCGTCTGTCATAACCGCTGGAATACTCGCCCGTCGAAACGATGTTAAGCTGCGGATGCGGAGGCATGCAACGACACAGCACGCGGAATCCAGAACCCCCGGCCAACCGAATGAGATGGAAAAATAGCAGGATTCGAGCGTCTTAAACCGTCCCCAAAATGGCCGCACGCCTGATCGGGGTACGGCTGCAAGCTGCGAATCTTGCGCAGTGCGACCCAAAAGTCACACGTATTTAGGACGCAAGCAATTGTGATGGTTCGTCGAAATTGGAATTTTTAGGGGGAAGCCATGAAGAAATCGATGCTCGGCCTTGTCGTGGTGGCTGTCCTGGTCGCCGCAGCCGCCATGGCGGCCGACCCGCGCATGCCAGTCAAGGCGTCGCCGCCCGCTCCAATTGTGCCGGTGTTTACCTGCACGGGGTTTTACATCGGCGGGGAAGGCGGTTGGCGCGAATCCCGCACGGAAACTGTGCGAAACATTGCGAACCATAGTTTTCCAGCAGGTTTCACAGGTGCGTTCGAGCAGAGCGGAGTTCTTGGCCGAGGCGATATTGGAGCTAACTGTCAGATCAACCAATTTGTTCTCGGCATCGCTGTGACCGAACAACTCAGTCAATCCACAGACGCAATCGGGCTATGTGATTGGTGGCGATTTCGAATGGGCCTTCACCGACTTGGTGTCGATGAAACTGGAAGGGGATTGGCACAACTTTGGATCAGCGTTTGCATTACCGGAGGTGCGGCGGACCTGGGGCTATCATCGCTGTAGGCGAGAACACTGACACCTCGCAAGAGATGTGGGAGGTCAAAGGTGGAGTGAACATCCACTTTAACTTCCTGTCCGGAGCTGTGGCCAGTTCGCGACTCGGGACAGCGGGTTTGGACGGGTTGGCATGTCGAATTCTTACCCGACATTGACGTGCCGCTCGGCCTATGGGGCTCCTGAGTCTTCGAGCCTTTGCAGCGCGAGCTGGAAATAAGGGGGTAGCAATAACGCTGCATGGGACACGATGATCAAATCGGAACTGGTCCAAAAAATTGCCGAGCAGAACCCGCACTTATATCACCGCGATGTCGAGAATATCGTCAACGCCATCGTTGGTATGATCGTTGTCGCGATGGCCCGCGGCGGCCGCATTGAACTGCGCGGCTTCGGCGCGTTCTCGGTGAAGCAGCGCGCGGGGCGTAACGGCCGCAATCCACGCACTGGCGCTCATGTTTCGGTTGAGCAAAAGTACCCGCCTCTTTTTACAACCAGTAAAGAGATGCGCGAGCGGCTCAATCGCGGCGACGACGCGTAACTCTTTTCGTCGTGCGTAACACGGGTTCGACGGAGCTTCGGAGATCCTGTGCAAAGTGGTGCAACCCGATCATTATAGCATTTGAGTGCTAATTCGGCGACCCACAAATTGGTGAGCCCTTCTTAGGCCTAGCTAGGGGCAGGAATCGCGACCAAGACCGGGCGCCGCCCCTGGCGGAAGGGATAATTTGAGCTTCCCAGCGCCGACCAGACGGACCGCCAACCTAGGCAGCCTCTTCCGTGGTAGCCGATTGCGCAGCCGGGTGCGGCACCGAGCGTCCCATGGTGATGAGCGAAATGACCGTCAGCTAAGGATCATTTCATTTGACCGCAGTTCTCTACATTTGGGTTGACTGTTAAGGCAATTCGTCTGGACTTGCCTCAAGCAGACATTCGCGCCGCCGTGAAAAATGACGGCAAGGTAACCCTCCGCATTTGTCTGTTTAGCGATCTGCCGCAGTTAGATGCGCCGTTCTGGTCAATCGGACAACCCGTATCTTCGGGTAGCTCTCTGTGGCGGCAAGCTCCTTTTTAGGCAAACGAACTCTTACGAATTGCCGGCGATTTTCGGTGGCATTTCAATAAATAAAGGAAGCTCACCTGATAGAACGTTCATCAAAATCTTCGGAGGAAACATGAGCGCCGGGGCTCCAAATGCCGCCTCGCTGCCTTTCCGCAGCGTGCACAATTTGAAAATTTCGCAATCTGGTGTCGTATTTCTAGCTGCTTGCCTTGCGATCGTCTTATTCGCACTGGTCCCAGCGAGCACGCGAATCGCAGGTCTTCAACTTGACGGCCTTTCAATAGGATTAATCCGGGCGGTTGGGGCCGGCGCATTGACGGCTCCTCTACTGGTCATTTGCCGTCTGCGGTTGCCAAATAACGCGAGAGATCTGGGCTTGTTACTCGTGTATTCGTTTGGAAATTTTGCCGGATTCCCGGTATTATTTAGTTTGGGGACCCAGAGGACTTCGGGGGCGCATGCGGCGCTCATAATGGCGACGATGCCCCTTTTAATTGGAGCTATTGGAATCTTTTTGGATCGCCGCCTGCCACGCTGGAGTTGGTTCGTTGGTATGGCCATCGCCGTAATGGGTGAAGGAGCTCTGGTCGGCTCAGGCAATCTCGGGAGCGCGGCGGGTGCGGCGATCGCTGGCGATGCCACTGTGTTCGCCGGCTGTGCGTTATCTGCAATTGGCCTCGTTGCTGGTGCGCGCTTGGGTTCACGAATTAACCCGCTGGCAGGTGCCTTTTGGGCAATGACAATTGCCGCCATCGGACTTTCTCCTTGGGCTGCAGTACACGCCCTGGCCGCATCAGATCAATTTTTGAATCTGACGTGGGCCACGTGGGGCGCAGTTGTTCAAATCACGCTTGGTGCAGCCGTCTTGGCAAATATCTCGTTGGTATGGGCCCTTTCGAAAGGAGGACTTATTCGTGTTGCGCCGCTCCAGTTTGCTCAACCTGTGCTTGCTTTATTCTTTGCGAGCGCGCTTCTGAACGAGCGTTTGACGTCAGCGCTATTGATTATCACGGCCGCAATCGTGTTGGGGATTGTCTGCGCATCCCGCGGAGCGCGTCCGAGTTCGAGATTGAGAGAACCTATCGGGGCAATTATCGAAAGCGTCCGGTCTGCTGCCCGATTCCTCTCACCTATATTCCTTGAGGATGGGCCATAAGCCACTCGATAGTGAACTAGAATCCACCGCGTCCAGACGTTTATCACAGAACCGACGTAAATAGCCGAATCAGCTTGCGCGCAATGGGCTTGCCGGCATCCCGGCCCAGCGGCGTTCTACCTGCCCTTAACCTTCGTGCAAGCGCAGCATCGGATAAGGTGCGTTCAGAAGAGAATTAGAGCGACGCACTCACAACCGCGCATCCCGATCTGCGGATTACTGGAGAGACAATCTGCGCAAGTGGATGTGGAAGCGATGTAGTTCAGTATGCGCAAGTAAGCCGGCTGTTTTGGTCTTCGGTTCGCGCATGTGAACGTCGCCGCATACAGCGACATTGGGATTGCGCAGACCACTGCACCAGCTCGGAACACGTCGCTTTAGCACCTCGCCGATGACCTTAATAGTCTGTGGCTCGAAGCTGACGCGGCGGATCTGCCGTTCGAACGGTACGGTGGCTTGGCGCTGCAAAGGCAGACGGCCAGGTGTTTGGTCAATGTGGGCTAATAGATCGCGACAGGTCGAAACCGGCTCGCCGCTGGTGACGGCTTTGTTGTCTGCGACGATCGCTTGGAGTGAACTTGCCTCGTTCGCCAGTGCCGGTGCAGCCTTCCACTCGTCAACGGAATGCCCGGTAATCGCAAGGACGTAGTTTTGCGTTTGCGTGGGTAAGCTCTTGCTGCCTGACAGATAGTCGCGCACGCGTTGGGGGCCGGCATTGTAGGCCGCAGCAGCAAGTCCGAGATTACCGAATTGATCTCGGAGCTCCGCGAGAAACTCTCCGGACTTGGGCAGTGCCGCACTCGGGTTCAATGGCTCGGCCAAATTGTGCTCCGCGGCGGTCGCCGGCATGAACTGCGCAATACCCTCGGCGCGCTGGCCGTTTGCCGTCACCGGGCCCTTTACGTCAGGTCGAAAATGGCTTTCCCGCCAAATGAGGCGCACGAAAAAGTCTATCGGGAGCGTGTTTGCCCGCGCTGCAGATTCGATTAGCGGACAGATTTGATCGATACGGCTGTCGGCTTGGCCGTCTGGGCCGGCGGGCGACGCTTGGCAGCGCAGGCCGCCTCCGAGTGTGACGAAAACGAGTGCGACCAAAAGCGTGTACATCGAAGGAGTGGAGCGCATGTCCTGTGGGTGTCTAGCGTGGCCTGGAGGGGGCCCGCCGAGCCATCGAGTGTTCTCATACGTTCTGAAAGGGCCGCGCCCCGATCCGCGTGCCCACCGCCTAGGTTCACGGCCGTCAAGGGCACGACGGGAGCAAAGACCCTCAGGTGCGGCAGCTACAAGGCTAGCAAGGCAGAATCGAGGCGGAGACCTACGTGCCGCAGCAATTCACTCATCCGAGGCAAACTGCGTCTGGTCGTAGGGGCGGACAGCAACCGGCAAACCGTTTGCTAGCTCACCCGTCTTCCACCCGTGGGCTTGCCCGCAACGGGGGCATGCGTTGACGCCGCCGCGTTGCCGTCCCGGCTTGGAACTTCCTTAGCGCGCCGCGAACTTTTGAGAAAAAAGCCCGAGGCCAAAAGCGACAACGCCGCTTAATCAACTCACTCGGGCCGAGTCCCCTTTTCAGCGCAGGCCTTGGAGCCGGCGTTTGTGCAGCTCGGTCCTCACGCTACTACGTTTCGGCTCCGCGACGGTCCGCGGCCACTGAATTCGATCGAGGGGCGACGTGGTCCATAGAGGACCACGCCGGCCGTCAGGCCGTTTTGCGCCCTACCTAAGCGCGGTAAAAGGCGGGTGCACACGCGCTCGACTCCGTCATCAAAGACGATCGCTGCTACAGCAGTGTAACCGCCATCACACAGTTCATGTCTTTGGGAAAATGGCTGTGGAAGAGACGTAAGATCGCCTTAAGCCGAAGGGCACAGCGGATTACGCTCTTAATGGGACAGTGGGGACGGGATGATAACCGGCCGCTGGACCGGGCCCCGGCGTCGTGGAGGCGAAGGCGCGGCGCGCGACGCCGGGGACTCCGCTCCGAACTTTTTTTGGAGAACGCACAGAGCGCCGCCTTGCTCGACAATCTGGCATGTCAAGCGGGCAGGCACGCGGATACACCTTGGGTGCTCTCCCAACGCGGGGCTATGGCCGCGCCTGATAAAGGCATCGCCCGCCGATCTTCTTTGTGGGAGCCGCATTCTGCTGGCAAGTTTACCGGCATTTCGCCTTGGGTTGTTAGGCTCGCCCCCCTGCACCGCCGCCGGAGTTCTTAATTTCGGAAACAAGATCACGAATGTACAGCATTTGCAACTCGAGCCACGCTCGGCCTTGAGCGTCGTCTACGCCGTAGCGCCGCAATGATTCCTCATAATTGCGCCTGACAATCGCGAACGCAGATTCCCGTTCGTCCGTGGGAAAGTCAACAATCTGCATTGCAAGACTCTGAGCAGAAACGATGCTCGCATCGACGGGCGACCTTTTGTGTTTCTGAGCAGTCAGACATTTATTCGCTAAATTAGGGCGCCCGCCGTGAAAGAGAGCCGCAAAGGGAGCCGCGCGACAGGATCACCCAAGCAGCTTTTCAATCGGCTGGCGCGGGAAGCGGAGGCTAACACGGGTTAGCCTAACTCACAAACGGGTCTTTTCGTCGGACCCGATTGATTGCTCGCCGTGAGAAGGTCGACCGGGGACGCGCGGCGCCACATCGCTACGCTCTCGTCCCGCTGCAACTGCGCAGAATGCGCGTCAGCCGGGCGGGACGCTGATTAAACGCCCGGCTCGGGTTGGCGAGCCAGCGACTGTCCCGCCACAATCCGGCAGGCTCGCTCCATGCGGCTAATCGACTATGAAATTCAGCTGGCTAAGAAGGGCCCACCGCTCGGCAAGTTGCAGCCAACGCGCCCGATCAGTCGGATCGGCCATCGCTTCTGCTCGCACGATACATTGATCCACACGCTGCCGGTAATCAATCGCCTCGCGCATACGCAGACTCAAATCTAGATATCTCATCATTGCGAACGGACATCGGGCAGTCAAATCCGTTGTTCGCGCTCGTCCAAGGCATCGTGTGCAGCGCGAGATACCGGAAACCCGAAATGCGGTGGCCGATGTTGGTTGATCTTAAAGAAGGCTCGTGTTCGGGATTTAGGAGCGGGGGATTTTTGGCGGCACTTAATCGTTGGCCAGTTGCGGTGATGAGCAAATTGCTGCACACGAGGAGCAGAAAACGCGCAAGCAGCCAGATCAATAGGCCACTCCAGGCTGTCGTTATGACGGTGCCCAGCGCGCCGATTATAGACCGCAAGCGATTTAATGATGAACAAGCGAATTCGAAAATTACAAACAATATTTTGCGGAGCGATCGACTTGTTCATGCCGCAGCTTCCATTCGAGATTTTATTGTTCATAAAAAAACGTAATGAGCCAATGTGCCGCTAGTCAGTGGCCGGGCCGAACAACTTGCTCCCGGGCCGCTCTTCCCAGGCGCTCAGGTTGAGTTAGTTAGGAAATGCCTAGCAAATCACGCTATCACGTATCAACCCCTCGACGGGCGGGTATAAGTAGAATACAACCCTGAATCGGCTATGTTCACCTACGCGATTGGCCCATTGCGATGTTAGCCTCCGTAGAGATACTTATCCGGCGCGTCGCGACGTGTTTAAAGGCGGCCGTCGTGTTCGCAGATCGCGCATATCGAGGCAGCCACAAGACGCCTGTTGACTTGATGGCCGAATGCGTGAGTATCTTCAATAAATCAAACGGGAATTTGAAATGGCTGGTAGGGCGCCGAACAAAACCGATGTGGCGGTTGGGGAACGGGTTCGCGAATTTCGGAAAGATGCCAATCTTTCACAAACGGCTCTGGCCGATCAGATCGGGGTGACATTCCAGCAGGTGCAGAAGTACGAAAATGGCATCAATCGCATCGGTGCTGGTCGGCTTATGCAGATCGCTCATGCTTTGAATGTTCCGATTACAGCGTTCTTCGATGGGCTAGCGCGACCTGCGGATAAGCGGCGAACTAAAACCGCGCGCCTAGCCGAGCTTAGTGCCGTGCCGACAGCACCAAAGCTCTTGCAGGCTTTCTCGAAGATTTCCGATCCGGTCCTCGAAGCCGACGTGGTTAACTTAGTTCGCGCGCTCAGGTTCTGGTAGAGGTCGCCGGTAGCTTTGGATTGCGTTACGGGCAGCGAGCCTGGGTTCGCCGGTGGCGAGACTTGGCTGCAAAAATTGACGCCGGTGACTGGTAAGCGGGTCTTATCCGGCCGACTCTCTACGCGCCTCCTTATGATCTTGGCGCGCTGATGTTGTTTGCTTTTTTTGCCAATATGATCGGCGCTGGCTGGTTTCTTTTTCGCCTTCAGCACTTCGTTTTGTTTGCCGAGCGTGGCACGCTTTAGGAAGGTAGAGCAAGTCTACGGCGAGGTGGCGTGAAACGCGCAAATGACGACGGGGGTGGCTGCCCCGATATCGGTGTGACCCACAACATCGCCTATTCGAAAAGGTGCGAATTCGTTGCGGCCACTAGAAGGAACCACACGGACAGCGCGATTCCAGCGCTTTTGATCGGGCGCTGGAACGGTAAAAAAGAGGCCGGGCGGTCGCGGCAACCAGTCATCAAGTAGTGGAGCAAGCCCGGGCCGGGAGATAGCAGCGATGTTTCGTAACAACAATACGCCAAGCTTGGATCGCCCCGAACGACAATGTTAGGCTAGCAACCTTAGTCGGTCCAATAGAGCTTCAGCCACTCCAAACGGTCGATAGATAGTTCTTCTCGATTTGACGCCGTTGCATATCCTTACGATTGGGCAGTGTAGTCGTCTTCTTGGGTGCCTTCATTGAGGTACAGTCGTGCTCTAAGCACATCGGCCATGTCTGCGGTACCCGCCTTATCATGCTTATCGGACGGATGGCTAGGAACTGAACGAGTTGCCTCCCTCGCTATCTGGTTCGCGAGCGCGCTCCATTGTTCGGCAAGCCGCTGCAGGGCTGCGCGTGCCTCCGGGCTCCGGACAGCCTCCGCCTCTTGCAATGCTATAGCTGCTTTCTTACGGCAGTCGCTTGCTTTCAGCATTGTCTTCCTACTGTGCTCGATGGACTAGCGCACTTTGATCTACGGACAAGCGAAAGCCTTGTACTAAGGGCTCCAGCCCCCCGCCTCTCGCTCGAAGTACAGCTCATGGAAATTGAATGGGTAATGCAGTGATTTTATGGCGGGGCGGCTCATGGATATTGGAAGAGGGAGGAGAGGTCGCGGTCTCAGTTCAGCCAGCCAGAGACGATCGGTTGGCAGCGCTATGAGGGTCGCGAGAGCCGTTAGCGTATGACGATAGGGCGATCTATTCGGCAAGTGCGTGCAGCGGTTCGATCAGCAGCGATATACCGGGCATCGATCTCGGGCCTCACGACCGCCTGCGCATCGGTCGAGCCGTACGATAGACTCACAACGGAGAGATTGGCGGGAGTATGAGGTTCAATCTTTTTCGTCCACGTCCCCGGTAATCGCAGGATAAACACGAAACTCCAGTTCCTCTCTAAGGCGATCGATCGCTTCATGCTCAGTCGCGCCATGGCCAATTGGATCGCCCGTTTGCCAGTTCTCGGCATAGGCAATCCAGTCGAGGTCGCGCACCGCGTTTGGCGTCTGGAGATAACTCGTGACAATCTTTACTGCATCGTACTTGCTGTCGATGCGGATCACCAAGTAGTGCTGGATCATGCCGTCCGCTGAATGGCTATCGCTAATAGTGTGTCCTTCAAAGGTCATCATACGGGGCCGCGCCCCGCCGCAAGCTCACGCGACGACAATCATGCGCTGAGAAATCGAGGCCACGTGGCTATAGATAATGCGTCAAGCTCAGACAGCGATACGAGGCTAGGCAGCCAAAGGTGTCTTGAGCCGCTTGCGAGGGTCGGGAGATAGCTCCTCGATGTCCTCCGCTTTTTCGGCAAGGCTGGCTGCCATTGCCTTGAGCCGTTCAGCTAGGTGCTGATCCTCACAGTCCTCCGCCAAACGAGCACATACGCGAGCTTGCCGCCGCAAGCCAATTACCAGCACCATAGAGTCCATCGCCAACACCGGAAGCACGGCCTGCTGTACGAACCAAATTTGTCCAGGGTATGACGACTTGGTGTGTTGCGATGCAAGAACGTGCGGTGTTTCGAGCGAGCCGACTTACCCGAGGGCATTGCGCTCGGAGAAAGTGAATTTCGGGAATCAAGGTGATTAAGTCTGGCGACTGGCCGGCCTTTCGACCGAGGGTTACGAGGTGGAGCCTTTGGACAGTGCCTTTCCGCTGCCCGCAGCGACACAAGGCGCCTGTCTAGAGCCCCGCGGTGGGTAAGGCGGCGCGGCTTTGATTTTCATTCGCATAATCCTGCGGGGCGTGGCTAATCCGGAGGGGCTAAGCCACGGCCAATAGCGCTGAAGGATCATGAGACGGATCGGCCGAAACATTCGCCCCAAAGCGACGAAAAGTGACCGCGGTCACGGTTCTCACGGGGCAGCCGGCCTATGGTAGCGGCAAAGTCAGCGCGCCCAGTAGCGACCAAGCGCCCCACAGGCCAACATGGGCTCGGAGCCCCACTTTAGTGCTCGCTTGGTTGCGCGCTTTTATATGGCAATATGAGGCAAACTCCCCTTTTGCGGCATCAATTACCGTTGGACTATGGCGGTCACAATGGGCGTTTTCGTCAGGGCATGTGGCCCGAGCGCTACAGACAACGCCCGGGTTTATCGCTACTCATCCAGGGACACTGGGGGGCTGGTCATGATACGCGAAGGTAGATTGCTCTGGCTTACGACGTGGGAGTGGTCGCTCCTGCTTGCTAGCGCAGCCCTTTGTGGCTGCCTAACGCTGCTCGGCGCCTAGCTCACCGACGCAGCGAGCCACTTTCAAATTTTCCGCGCTTGTCTTGCCGCGGTTAGCTTTGAGCGAAGTTGCGCTGCATCGGCAGGCATACGCCGCCGGCCCAAGTTCGTGAGTTAATCTAATCGATGACCTTATGGTTTAGGCGGCTGAGGTATGCATGGCCATGTAAGAAATGAAGCCATGTTACTGGTCTTAGGGAGTCATGCCTTGCGCTTTAACTTGGACCACGCTGTCGGAGACCACCTTTATCAGTTTAATGACCGATTGACTCAGCGTCACAAATTGCACAATTTCATGTTCGAGGCGTCTACCATCGGTCCCCAGCTTCTCCCGCAGGTGTTGCAGGTCGCTGATGAGCGAGTCAATTTTACCGCACGAAGCTTCCGAGCCTCATTTAGCTAGTTGTGGCGGCGGCAACCCGTTTCGGGTTTGCAACGGCGGTTGCGGGCTATCGTAATCATTTGGTTGGCTTGGGCCGCATAGCTGCTCAAAAGTTCCGTATACGCGCGTCGTTTCCCCCGCTAACCGGTACACGTCGTTCCCATGTTCGGTCCGTCGCAGCGCCTGATGGAACAGAAACGATTGCATAAAGATTGCTAATACGACTGCCGTTAAGAACAATGTAAAAACATGAGATCCAAGTCTTGGCTCGTAAAGAGCAACGCGCCGGATCAGGTCAAAAGCGGCCTCAAACCTTCGGGCCTTCACTCTTGACAGCGGAACCCTCAGCACGACGTTTGCGGCGGCGTCAGTAACGACGATTTGCCAAGGCACTCGTGGTATCGGATGACGTAAGATATCTTGGGCTAGGCTGATTGCTTCTCGCTTAGCCTGGTTCGCGTTTGCTAACGAAACACCCAGCGAATCTCTCACAAGATTCGCAGCTTTGACGTCAAGAAAATGAAAATGGTAGCGGGGCATTGTTGGCGGTCGCTCTGTCGTCCGCAGCTTGTATCAAATGCCTGCCGCCAAGTCTTCTGTCCGAAAGTATAGCGCCATCGCACGCTCGGTTTGTTCGGGAATGCGCAGCTGGTTAGTAGTTGGTTTGTTGGTGTGTTTGCTTTAGCGCACGTTGCCTCACGCTTTAGTAAGTCCTGTGACATGCCCATTATAGGAGCGGCAAACCCTGGCGGGTGGACGCAGAAATATCAGGAGCTTCGCGCGCGCATGGGCAAAGCACTTTTGCGCGCGAGCTTTTCCACCGCAGAAATCGACAGTCCACGGCGACCGGGGCACAGTAGCTTGGCTTGCAGGCGGATTTGCTCGCCTCAATGGTCTTCACCGGTCGTTTTGATCATTCCGCAACTTCGGCACGGTAGCCCTCAGCCACGTCGATTGCTACTCTTCGATTCACCAGTTTTCGGGGAGATAGGAGGATCGGCACGTGGATATCCTCGAATTGGCTGATGTGATTGCGCTGCTACGATCCGAGGTGGCGAAAGCTGGCAATCAACGAGCCTGGGCTAACAGGACCGGCTTAGACCGGACCGTACTAAACCAAATCCTCAGGGGCCGTCGACCGCCAACCCCTCATGTAATCGAGTTGCTCAAGCTGCGAGTGGTCTTCACGCCGCTGAATGGCTCTCAAGTATCACAGCATGGACAACGAGCAGGCGCGATGGCGGTCAAAAGACTTGGAAATCTGGGAAAGCGGCGATCTGCGAAGCGCAGCTAACGACCGCCCAAAAAACGCACCGAGACCTAATCTTACGAGATCAACCATCATGCCTGCGATACCAGTCGGCGAGTTTATGAAACAAACATGTCGCACCAACACCGGTATCCTGATCATCGCGACAGCACTCGTTGTGAGCATCTGTGCGGCGAGTGCGCAGCAACCAGGTGTCAGCCAAGCCTCGAAACGGGGAAGCGCCTATCCGTCCGGATCAAAGCGCGGCACCGCCTTCCCCAAACCAGGCGCGGCTCGTGTCCCGCGACCTCCGCCCGTTGCGGAGGTGCCTGTTCCTTCTGGTCAGCTGCCAGATTGTCCGACGTGGGATTGGTCAAAGGGGGCGCCACCACCCATGAGCCCACCGTTCGATAGATCAAAGCTCTATTGTCCTCCGCCACCTTTTCATCCGCCAAACCCGCCGATCGGGTGCGTTTGTCGTTAGCATCCGGCGGTCATCGGCCTGGCCGAAACGTCACCTGAATGGACCGTGAATTTCGCCGGGCGTTGGCCCGAGCTAGACTTGCCGTTGGCTTCGCTCCGAAACGACGAAGTCGGTGCAGCGAAAGCGATGGAGCAAAATCATGACTATTAGGGCGGGTCGCGAATTCCTAGCGATTCCCGGTCCAACGACCATTCCCGATGAGGTGCTACGGGCAATGCATCGCCCGGCGGTCGATATGTATTCGCCGTCTCTGATAGCGCTCACTGATAGTCTACTTCACGACCTCAGCCGCTTATTTGTGACGGCAGGACGATCGTACATCTACATTGGCAACGGCCATGGGGCCTGGGAAGCAGCGCTGACGAATGTGCTTTCCAGAGGCGACAAGATCCTGGTTTTGGAAAGTGGGCGGTTTGCGCTGGATTGGGGTAATGCTGCGGCACTTTTGGGCGTCGAGGTCGAAGTGTTGCGGGGCGATTGGCGCCGGGCGATCCGGCCTGCCGAGGTTGAGGCTCGCTTAAGGAACGATACCGGCAACACATTCAAGGCGGTTCTCGCCGTTCACATCGACACCAGTTCGGGGGTGATCAACGATATTGTGGCGATCGGCGAGGCGATCAATGCCGCGCATCATGATGCGCTGTTCATGGTGGATACGGTCGCCTCACTGGGTTGCGTGCCGTTTGCGATGGACGCGTGGCATGTCGACGTCGCGCTGTCAGCATCGCAAAAAGGTTTGATGGCACCGCCAGGCCTTGCTTTTGTGGCCGCGGGCGACCGCGCGCGGTGGGCGCATCAGAAGGCCGGCTTGCGGACGCCGTACTGGGACTGGACCGCTCGAGATGGAGAGACCCACTACCACAAATACGCGGGCACTCCTCCTGAGCATCTCATGTTCGCATTGCGTCGTGCGCTCGACATGCTGTCCGAAGAGGGACTGGACAACGTCTTTCTGCGGCATCGTCTGTTAGCCGAAGCGGTCCGCCGCGCCGTGGATGTCTGGCAGCAAGGAGGTGTGGTTGAATTCAACATCGTCGACCCGAAAGAGCGTTGTGATACTGTCACTACGGTGCTGATGAACAACTGTGACCCGGGCCCATTACAGGCTTACTGCAACGGCAAATGCGGTGTCGTACTCGGCGCTGGATTTGGCCAAATGAGGGGGAGAGCGTTTCGCATTGCCCACATGGGCCACATCAACGCCCCCATGGTGCTCGGCACGCTCGGGGTTGTCGAGCTAGGGCTCGGAGCACTCGGCATCGCGCATGGCGAAGGGGGTGTTCAGGCCGCCATAGGATGGCTCAAGGAGAATGTCAGGCCATAGGGAGGCATTCATCAACCGCAAATCGTCCCCCTCGGTAAGTCGCGCAGGAAATCATTTACGAACCTGATGTATAGCCACAGAGCCGGCGCCGAATATGGTCCGGTCACAACGGTTGCTCACTTAGCCCCGCCGGCTGGTCCGGTGGGGCCTTTTTGCTTTTGCGGGTTAACCAAAACCAAAGACAGCCGTATCCGGCGTGAATGGACGATGTACGTTGGGGCTGCAAGTCGGATATATTGCTGGACGCGAACTGTCAGACATTCCCTGGCCCCGCCGAAAGGCGGGGCTTTTTTCAGTCACCAAAACTCACTGTGCTGGCTCGTCCCGCTGTGTTGCGCGCGGCCGTGGCATCTGCTTCACGCTCCAAGAAACCTAATACGACGGTAGCGTCGCCGCAGTTTGGACACCGAGAGGAATATCCTTCGGAATTCATTTTTGGAGCCGACTGAGTAACCGCGTATGAGGGTGCTATGAGTGAAAGAGCGCAAAGTTTTCTGATCCATTGGTTTGCAGGCCACATCCAATCATTGCCGGAGCCGCTCAGGCTCGCGCAGGCGGTACGGCTTGCAACCCGATGTCGGAAGGATGCGAGCGCGGCTGGAATACCTCTACAGGAGATTAGAGAGGTCGCGGAAGGAGATCTTATTCGCAAGTTGCTCAACGCCCTTGATGCTGCCGCACGTCTAGACAACGATGCTCCGCTCGCTCCGCAGATTGAGGCCGTTGCCGAAGAGCTCTCGGAACGGTCGGCCTAGCTTCCTCCGAAGGAGGTCAGGCCGGATAACTTAGGCTGACGCTCACTGCCAATCACTGACCCGCGCGTCGTCATCTGCTGCGGCGCCCGCAGTCCCCAGTCGGCGTATGTCTGCGAGCTGTTGGAGAACTCGCCGGCGACCAGTTCGGCAGGGCGAATGGTTTGCGTCACGTCAGACTATCGCTCAATGCGGCGACGTCGATGATCAGCAAAGAATCGCCGCAGCCGCGTAGCCGCGCGCGAACGCGAAAGCAGGCACACGCGGCTCTTAAAGAGCTAGGAGCGGCCGAAGCAGCAGCCTCTGAGCCGTAGCCCAATCCATGGTCCCGCTGGAACGGACCGGCGCATGCACACTGCCGGGAGGGCAGAGCATTTCTCCGGTTGCCTCTGCCTCATTGCTACCGCGAGCGTCGCTTTGCCTCACGGCGCTCGGGCTCTCTGAAGCAACTAGTCGAGATGAGGGGGACAGAAAACTCCGCACTGGGGACAGAAAACCCCGTACGCATGCCGGGCCAAAGTCAGGGAGTACGGACAAGAGATCCTGGAGGGGGAGAGAGGGGGGTTGGGCGCCCGATCGCCCCGATCGAAGTACAGCTAGCGAAGCGCGTCGATGAGGCGCAATGATGCGCTCCTAGCCCCGAAGATCCGTTGGTATATCACCGCGTATTCACTTGACCGATCCAGGATAACGACGGATGTTGACACCAATAATCCCCGTTCCGAGAGCGTTTGCGCCTCGAGCCGGCATTGACGAGATGCAGATAACGAGCTGCGCTTCGCAGAACCTCGCCGCAGTCCCTCGTCGGGCGGAACGCTGGTAACCGGGATCATGCTCGGACCGACAAACGAGAAAAATAGCTTCCTTTCCGGACTTTCGGCAGCCGAATATGCACCGTTGCGCAACTATTTGGCTCCGGTGGAGCTGCTCGTCGGTCAATACTTGCATTACCTCGGGGCTACTATTGACGCGGTGATCTTTCCGCATTCTGGATTGATCGCCCTGCGCATGCCGCTGCGGGACGATTTTGGGGCGGGGGCCTTGATTGGGCGCGACGGCATCGTCGGCGCGCTGGGGGCGGTAGCGGGGACGCCGGCTGAGTCCGATGCCCTAGTGCATATCGCCGGACATGCTTCGTGGCTGCCTGCCGCTGTATTTCGTCAGCTGCTGGGGGAAAGTCCATCGCTACTTCGTCGTGTGGTGCGTTACACCCAGGCGCTGGTCGCGCAGTCACAACAGAATGCAGTGTGCAGTGCCGTGCATCCGGTCGAAGCGCGAATTTGCCGGTTGCTTCTGGCCGTCCAGGCGCGCTGCGCCGGCGACAGAGTGCCATTGATCCAGAGGACTCTGGCGCAAATGCTAGGTATCCGCCGCTCGACCCTGAGCGTAGCCGCTGGACGGCTCGAAGCGCTAGGCATGATCAGGTGCCATCGCGGCTACATTGATATCGTCAGTCGGGACGAACTGGAGCGGCGCAGTTGCCAATGCCATGCAATGCTCAATGACTACCTGATCGAGCTCCTGTCGGCGTCAGCTAACACCGCGCCGCCCGCCGAAGTCTCTCGCGCCGATCGCTCCTCATCAGGCGCGGTCAATACGGGTGAGATCAGCTTGAAGTAATGGACGGCGTCTTCGGCTACGAGCCGTGAGAATTGACCCGCCGTGTGGGCTCACTTCGACGCGTCGTCTGCTTCATTCGGCTTCGGCGGCGTCGAGAATCCTTTGGCGATCGCATCAGGCAACCATTCTGCTAAGGGCCGCGGATATGTTTTTGCGGCTCCTCCGCCGTCGCATTGGCAGGCGGATGGCACTCCCGCCCAGCGCGTGATCTAGAGGCAGGTACACTCGGTTGCTCCGAAGTCAATCCGAGGGCTAGTAGGGTCAGCGCGGCCTCCGCGTCGGAAGATATTAGACCCGTCTCACGACTTGCGTCACGTTCCTGGAAAGCCAGTTGAGCGAAACTTCTTGCCATTTTGTAAAAGGCGTTTCGAACCTGCGAGTCTTTTTCCTCCGCGGCCCATCGCTCACAATTTTGCGCAAAATGCCAGCACTCGTCGGTAACAGCCATGGCTCTTATCCCCTGATCGTTGCCACAAAAGTGGTTTCGCTGCCGAGCACTGGTGGGCCGCGGCACCGCCGGTCAGAACGGCAAGGATAGACTCAGTATGTTCGATGTTCGCGAATACCTGATCAAGCTCCGAACGGTCGATACGGCACGCACGATCTTTTTTGCCATGGTCAGAGCTGCCAGTTGCTCGCAGTCGGAGCGAGAATGACGACGAATGTGCCAATTTTGACGCGGTTATAGAGGTCAATCGCGTCCTCATTGGTCATGCGAATGCAGCCGACGGGTATCGCTTGACCGATATATTCTGGCTGGTTGGTACCGTGGATGCGGTACAGCGTGTCCCTGCTGCCTGAATAGAGGTAGAGTCCCCGGGCACCCATCGGATTATCCGGGCCACCAGGCACGAAGGCAGGTAATGGACCGAGCCTGCGCTGTTCGCCAGCAGTGGGGACCCACGGCGGCCACTTCTCCTTACGACCTATATTGGCGACTCCGCTCCAAGATTGCGCTTCTTCCCCCAAGGTGACCCCATAGCGTATCGCCTTACCATCCGGCAGCACGTAATAGAGAAACTTGCTGTCGCTATCGACGACTATAGTTCCTGGGAGTTCCTTGCGCGGATAATCGACCAACTGTCTGCGGTAGCGTTCCGGAATACTGGCCGAAAGGAAGGGCAGATTGGAGATTGCTAGCTTATCGCGCGGACTCCAATCACCCTGCGACCCTGGCGCGGGTAGTTCATGCGCACAGCCGCCGAGTATCAAACCGAAAAACACAAGCGCGATCGTCCGCATGGTCATCTTGTGGATCACCAGCATCTCGCGCCTATGGCGCCGCGTGGTCAGAAGAATATGAGGGTCGCAATCTCCTTTCAGTCTTGGGAGATGCGGACTCTCGGGAGCAATGAGTGGCGCTCCGGCCAAATAGCCTATATCATGTTGTTTGTTTTCTTTCAGGAGCAGCATCAATTACTGGTTAAACAGGCGATAACGGCACGCCCAACTGCTTGGCGCTATTCTCAAAATGGCAATCCCGGTGAAAATATCATGGAAAGGCTACTGCAATGGTATTGAGGCTGCGGCAAGGGTATTAGAGGCTGCGCTGCAGAGGCAGGAGACTACTAATTGAAGTGCGGCCGTTTAAATATTTCTGGCGCAGCTAACAAGTGCCGCGCTATGTGCGGCGGTTTCCTTCTTTTGGTCACGATACTTGAGGTCCTTAGGTGCGCCGAGCTCCGGCCAACCCGCAGCGCCTGACCAGTAAATTGCTTTGCTTCTCAGCAGCCAGAGCGAAGGCTCTTATCGCCGGGTAAGCGCAGCCGACGTCCGAACGCTGCTGAGGTATTCATCGTCGGCTCGCAGCCCGATGATCTGCGAGTCGTACAGTCTCTTACGCAACGTGCAGATGTTTATGGGGTTAATCAGATGCGCGCTGCGCCCCAAGTTTGGGCGTCGGTTTCAGCGCGAATGTGAAATGGTGAGCCCCGCCGCGAACGGCAGGGCCCGGCGGGGACGAGGGGTGTTAGGGGATCGGGCCGCCCCGCCTGTACAAGAAACTTCGTTGTCCCTCACCTAAGCCAGCGAAACTCGCCGACCTATCGGCAGCCGATAGCGCTGCCGGGGAAGGCGGACGGCTTGCCCCTGTGGGCAAATCAGCCGCACGACTAAGGCGGGCGGCCCATAACGAGCCAACAGGCTCGATCTGGGCCACCCAGGCCGCGGGGGCGCCCAAGAGCCAAAAATCGCACTGGAGCGCGCCGCATTGCCTCTGGGCGGGGTTCCGTACAGTGAGTTGCGCTGACAGGCCGACCGGGCGGCTCCATGCGCCGCCCGGGCCGACAACAGCCTAATGTCAGCCAACTTGACTAGGCACCTACCCCGGGCAGCGGCTCGTGGGTGCTTTTGGGTCCCGGAAGTTGGCGGTGCAGGTTGTCAGGGGGCTGTGCCATTTTTGCAACGCCCTCTCGAAGCTCACATCTCGCCTGCCCATTCTGATTCATTCGGCCAGGCGCCACGCAATCGGCTTTCCTCGAAGCAACTTAGCCCCGTCGCTCGATCGGCGGGCCGGACGCCTTGCCTGGACCGCGCAAAAAACTCGTCAAAGCAAAACTGGCTGATGGCGACAGCTTATGTCCGATCTCGACCAGCTCGGCTTGCGGCACGATCAAGAGTGAGCCTTCGGTCACCGCTAAACTGTCGGCCGGAATGCCATCGGCAACGAAGATGACGCCACGCGCAATCGCGCCGCCGCTGTGCAGGATCCCATCGTATGTCGCGAAATATTGAAAACGTCCCGGCGCAACATAATAGCTGATCTCCTCGTTAATCTCGCGCACCACGCACTGAAGAAAGCTCTCGCTACGCTCGCGATGGCCTCCAAACAGCCCAACGTGTCCAGGATAAAGAATTTCGGGCGCGTTATCGCGCTGCTGGAGCAGGAAGCGCCCATGAGTATCGATAAGAATTGCAGACGAAAACTCATGGAGAAGCTGGCTCATGCTTTGCCTACTCGCGATCAACGCCTCTAATGCTCCTGCCGCCCGGCTGCCGTTTTTGTCGTTCACGTGTCCCCGGCGCCCACGGATTCTCGGCCTTGACCCAATGTGGCGAGCGGCCGAACCGCCAGCGTGAACTGAGCCACGTTGAGACGATGCCCTTGTAGCCAAGCCCGTAGCCGTGCTTGTAAATCACGATGCTGTACTGCCGCTAGCTCTCATTG